>Ga0114930_10003271_pt1 | contig 14269 bp, 12 predicted proteins | sample AnhtaG_FD_87300 | JGI IMG/M metagenome (GOLD analysis project Ga0114930, IMG submission 87300) | Deep subsurface microbial communities from Anholt, Denmark to uncover new lineages of life (NeLLi) - Anholt_01485 metaG | ecosystem: Environmental > Aquatic > Marine > Oceanic > Sediment | place... | reverse complement strand
GTCGAAATCGTTGGTGATAAGCAAGGCGGGCGTTTGGCGGCCGTGGCCGGTCGGGATCACCTGGCGGACCTCTCCTTCGTAGTGGCGCAGGGAGCACCTGCCGTCGTGCACGCGCAGTTGGCGGCGCTTGCGCTTTTCTCCTTCCACTTCGACCATCTGCCACTTATCGTCGGCAATGGCGTTGGCGTTCTTGACGAGGTTCTTGCCGCGCCGCCAGCAACGCCCACGCACGCAACGAGGCCGCGCTTGCCAAGCGCGGCCTACTGCGGCAAGCCCTGCCTCGCCGTCGCGTCTCGGATGGCCTTCGCGGCGGCCAGCTTGCTCTTCGCCTGGGCGAAGCCCGGGTTGGCCTCGAGCGCTTTGTCGAGGTGGCCGATAGCCTCGTCCGCGCGGCCCATTCGAAGCGCCTGCTGATAGTGGGCGATGGCGCCCTCGGCCTCGCCCTCGCGGGCCAGCAGATACCCGAGGTTGTTGTGCGCCAGGGCCAGGTTGGGGTTGGCGGCCAGCGCGCGTTGGTAGCGGGCCATCGCTCCGTGCGTATCGCCTTGGGCGGCCAGCGCGTTGCCAAGGTTCAGCAGCAGGTCCGGGTCGTCCACGTTCACGAACTCGAAGTCGTGGACTTGGGCGTAGACGGCGAGAGTGGCGATCGCGAGCAGCGCATAGGCCGCATAGCGTTGCTGCGTTTCCGAAGCGGTGGGCATAGTCCCTCCTCGCCGGTCCAGCGGAATAGTACTGCTTTTTGACAGCCGGCAAGCAGGAAGGGCGACAAACGGAGTGTGGTAGAATGGGGCGCGTGCAGGTTGAAAGGCATGGAACGTGACTTATCGTGGACATATCGAGAACGGCGCCGTCGTCCCGGACGAACCGGTCGACATCCCCGAATGGACCGTGTTCGCGGGCTGAGCGCTGAAGACTGATAGCTGAACGCTTACGAGGAGGGAGTCATGTCAACACAGCAAGAGGATTCGTCCAAGCGCGGGACGCTGACGCGCCGCCACTTCATGCGGCGGGCGGCGTCGGCCGCGGTCGCGGGCGGGGTCGCGGCGGCGCCGCTCCGGAAGGTCATTGGTGCCAACGAGCGGCTCGGCGTCGGCGTCATCGGGTGCGGCGGCCGCGGGAAAGCGCATCTGAGCGTGTTGGATTGGATGCGCAACAACGACCACAACATCGACATCGTGGCCGTGTGCGACGCGTACCGGCCCCGTCTGGACAGCGCGGCCGAGGCATACAAGGCCAAGGCCTACATGGACCACCGGGAGCTGTTGGCCGACCCGAACGTGGACGTCGTCACCATCGCCACGCCCGACCGGGTGCACCCGTTTCAGGCGCTCGACGCCGTGGCCGCGGGCAAGGACGTGTACTGCGAGAAGCCCGTGAGCCATTGGCAGCAATTCGAGATCACCAAGAAGCTCGCGGCCGAGGTGGCGAAGTCCGGCCGGGTCTTCCAACTCGGCTCCCAGGGCATGTCGGACTCGGCGTGGCGCCAGATGCGCCAACTCATCCAAGACGGCCTTATCGGACAGCCCATCCACGCCGAGTGCGGCTACTTCCGCGTAGGCGACTGGGGCGAACGCGGCATGCCCATCGACGACCCGAACGCGCAGCCGGGGCCGGACCTGAACTGGGAGGCGTTTCTGGCCGACGCCCCGAAGCGGCCCTTCGACGTGAGCCGGTACTTCCGCTGGCGGATGTACGAAGACTACGCCGGCGGGCCGTCCACCGACCTGTTCCCGCACTCGCTCACGCCGGTCATCTACATGCTGGGCCTCGGCATGCCGGGCATGGTCGTGGCCACGGGCGGCAAGTTCCGCTACGACGAACGCGAGGTGCCCGACACCTTCAACATGCTCATCGACTACCCCGAGAAGATCACCGTGGCCGTGCTCGGCACGCAGGGCAACGACTACAACACCACCGCCGGACGCGGCGCCGGCGGACGCGTCCCCGTCGTTCGAGGCTGGGAAGGCACGCTGACGCTCGACGGCGACGAGATCGTCTACATCGCGCCGGGCGGCGCCAAGAAGAAAGAGCAGCGGTTCCCCATCGAGCACGGCGAGGACATGGTGGGCCACTTCCAGAACCTGTTCGAGTGCGTCCGCGAAGGCCGCCAGGACACCAACAGCCCGATGGACCTCGCCTACCGCGTCCAGACCGCCCTCCAGATGGGTTCGCTCGGCCTCAAGGAAGGCAAGGTCGCCCGCTTCGACGCGGCGAAAGAGACAATCGTTCTGTGAAGGTGCCTCAAGCCGCTGGGTGGGCTCACATCATCGGCAGTGGAAGTGGTTTGAGTTCGCGGTGGATGGGATCGAGTATCATCCCCAGCGATTCGAGCGTGGTGGCGCCCAGGAGGTAGATGCCCGCGTCGCCAAAGACGACCGGCGCGGCGCGCGTTTTCCCCTCGTACTCGAAGTACGCGTTGCCCACGGGCATCTCGATCCTTTCCCCGTTGGCCAAGACAAACGTCTCGGTTGAAGTGGGGGCCAGTCCAAGCTCCCTCAAGTCGTCTTCCGGGACTACCGAGTACACCGCTCCCGAATCCACGAGGAACTGAAACACGTTGGCCTTCTCAGGTTGCTCCGGATTCGATACCGTCACGTCAAGAAACGTAATGGCCATGATTTGTGTAGACTCCTGGACTCATTTGACATGATGACGCCTCACCTCCTCAGGCGGCCTCATAGATCACTCTTCCGTACTTGTCCGCGGGGTGGGCGAGACCGCCTACCACGTTCTTGCTCTCCTCAAAGCGCTCGGTGGCCATCACGACCACGTCGAACGGATACCCCATACCGCGTAGCGCGTTCCGGAGGCGTGTCTGCTCTTGCCGCAAGTCCGCCGGCGTGGTTTCCACAACCAGAAGGTCAATATCGCTGTCGCGCGTCATCTGGTCCGTGGCCGCGGAACCGAAGAGGATTATGCGCTCCGGGCGCGCAACCTCCACGATTCGGGAGACTATCTCCCGTACGGTGTTATCGTCGATGCCCATCTCGTTACTCTCATAATGAAGTCACGACACGATCCAATACAGCGGCGCCATTATGCACGGTCGCGAGGCCCGCCGTCCACCCCTGCGCCCTTCCTTCGGCTTGTCTTGCTGAAATGCCGCAGCCTGGAATGCTATCGTGGGGCTCTCTCAGGCAGGCGGAGGCAGTGACACAAGGGCACGCGAAGGAGGCGTCAGACAATGGGTAGCGGAGCCATGCAGCAACTGGCCATCAAAGGCGGGGATCCGGTGCGGACGGCGCCGTGGCCGCCGCGGCATCTGTTTACGGACGATGAGAAGCAGGCGGCAATCGACCTGTTCGACGAGGCGATCTCGACCGGCGGGGTGTTCGTGTACAACGGCGAGGCCGAGGAGGCCTATTGCCGGGAGTTCGCCGAGTACATGGGCGGGGGCTACGCCGACGCGGTCAACTCGGGCACCAGCGCCATCTACGTGGCGCTGCGGGCGTTGGACCTCGAACCGTTCACGGAGGTCATCGTGCCGCCGGTCACCGACATGGGCGGCGTGATGCCCGTGCCGCTGATCAACTGCATCCCCATCTGCGCGGACACGGCCCCGGGCATGTACAACTGTGGCCCGGAGCAGATCGCGGCGCGCATCACGGAACGGACCAGCGCCGTCATCGTGGCCCACATCGGCGGGCTGCCCGTGGACCTGGACCCCATCCTCGAGATAGCCAAGGCGAAGGGCATCCCCGTCATCGAAGACTGCGCCCAGAGCCACGGCGCCACCTACAAGGGGCGTGTCGTGGGCACGATGGGCGACGTGGCCGCGTTCTCGACGATGTCGGGCAAACACCACGCCACCGGCGGCCAGGGCGGCGTCGTATTCACCCAGCGCGAGGACATGTACTGGCGCGCGCGCCAGGCGTCCGACCGCGGCAAGCCCTTTGGCGTCGAGGGCGGCGGCACGAACGTGACGTGCTCGCACAACCTCAACCTCAACGACCTCAGCGCCGCCATCGGCCGCGTGCAACTGAGGAAGCTGCCGCGCATCGCCGCGGGCTGCCGGCGGGCCGCCCACGCGATCGACGACCGGTGCCGCGCCCTCGATGCGGTGTCGGTCAACATGGGCCTCCCCGACACCGAGGGGGTTTTCTGGTTTCTCACGTTTCGCCTGGACCTCGAGAAGGTCACGTGCGACCTCGATACCTTTGTGAAAGCCGCGCAGGCCGAGGGCGTCCCGTTCAGCGCGCATTACACGCAGCCGTTCACGGAGCACGAATGGTTCAAGAACCGCGCCGTGTTCGGTTCGAGCGGCTATCCCTGGACCTGCCCCCTGTACCAAGGCGACCCCGACGCCGTCTACCCGCTGCCGAACATGGAGCAGGCCCACCGGCGCCTGTTCAGCGTAAAGGTCCACGAGAACGTCACGGCCCAGGAGGCCGACGACGTCTTCTGCGCCCTGAGCAAGGTCGAGGCGGCGTACTTGAAGTAGCCGGCGCCGGCCGGCGAGAAGGAGGGACGGCGTGGCCGTGTTGAAAGTGGCGACGTGCCAGTTCCCCGTCAGCAGCGATATCGGACGGAACGCGCGCTATATCCGCGACCACATTCGGGCCGCCGCGAAACGCCGGGCCCACGTGGTCCATTTCCCCGAGGGCGCGCTCTCGGGATATCCGGGCCTGGACTTCGACACCTGGGACGGTTTCGACTGGGACCTGTTGGGCGCCGAGACCGACGGCGTCCGCCGCCTCGCCAAAGAGAAACACGTCTGGGTGATTCTCGGGAGTTCCCACCAGCTCTCGCCCGGTCATCTCCCGCACAACTGCCTGTACGCCATCGACCCGCGGGGCCGGATCGTCGAGCGGTACGACAAGCGGTTCTGCACGCCGCGCGACCTCGAGTACTACACCGTGGGCGACCACTTCAGCGTCGTCCGAATCAAAGGCGTGACCTGCGGGCTGCTCCTCTGCTACGACCTGCGGTTCCCCGAGCTGTTCCGCGAATACAAGAAGCGCGGCGTCGAGTGCCTGTTCGTGTCCTTCTACAACGCCCGCGCCCGAGGCCGCAACATCCACACCACCATCATGCGCCCGACCCTCCAGGCGCGCGCCGCCACCAACGGCTTCCGCATCAGCGCCGCGAACCCCTCGGGCTACTATCAAAGCTGGCCCAGCGCGTTCATCGCGCCGGACGGCACGATTGCGGCCTCGCTCCGCCAGCACCGGACGGATCTCATGGTCAACACCGTGGACACGCGCCGCGACTTCTACGACCCCTCGGCGCCGTTCCGCGACGACGCGATGAAGGGGATCCTGCAAAGCGGCCCGCCGGTCGACGACCCGCGCAGCCAGGACCGCCGTTGCGGGCCGCTGCCGCCCCGGCCCGAGAGAAGGAACCATGCTTAGTTTGATTGTAGCCGCTGTCAGCCTGGTGGCCGAGGGCCAGCCGGAGGATCCGCCCTTGGAAGCGACGACCCTATCCACGCGCGGCTCGACGCGGGGGACCGCCTACGCCGCGGCCAACAAGATCGTCACCCTCGCGCAGAAGACGCACGCGGCCTGGCTCGATTCGGCCTCGGTCACCATGATTCAGACCTACGATGCGGCGACGGGCACGTGGAGCGACCCGGTCGAGGTGGGACGCGGGCTGGACAACCACGGCGGGCCCGCGCTCTGCGCCGACGCCGAGGGCTACCTGCATATCGTGTTCGGCCCACACCACGGCCCGTTCCAGTACCGCCGGACCGTGCGCCCGAACGACGCCTCCGAGTGGACGCCCGTCGAGGAGACCGGGGACCGGGCGACCTACCCGAGCCTGGTGTGCGACGCGGACGGCACGCTCCATCTGGCCTATCGCGGCGGCGCCCAGCCCTGCAAGCTCATGTATCAGAAGAGGCCCCGGGCCGGCGCATGGACCACGCCCGTGGCCCTGGTCCGGAGCCCGGCGCCCAGCGGGTACACGCAGTGGGGCAACCCGCTCCAGGTCGACCGCAACGGCCGCCTGCACCTGGCCTTCCACTTCTACGATGTGGTCATCCACAAGGCCGGCTTCGCGGCCGGCTACCTCTACAGCGACGACCATGGCGACACGTGGCGCACGACCTCGGGCAAGGCCGTGGCGCTGCCGGCCACGATCGACACCTGCGAGCCGTTCCTCAACAGCGACGCGATCGATGTCCGGGTCGGGACCATCGACGTGGGGCCCGAGGGCGCGGTCTACGTCACCGTGCCCCATCTCGAGAAAGGCGGCGTCACGCAGTTGTGGCGGCTCCGCGACGGCGCCTGGAAGGCCCTACCCATGGATCCGCACCTCGGGTCGCTCTATGGCTGCGGCCCTCTCGGCCAGAGCGTCGTGAGCGTCGCCGCCGACGGCGCCGTCTACATCCTGTGCAGCGTGTGCGTGGCCGGTTGGTCCGACCCCGCCCAGGAGGTCGCGCTGCTGGTGTCGCGCGACCAAGGCGACACCTTCGCCGCCCGCCGCATCAGCCCCGTCGACCCGGCGACGCCCAACTGGCTGCCCAGCATCGAGCGCAACACCGGCCACGCCCCGGTCGCGCGACCGCACATGATGTATACCCACGGCCACGCCGGCGAAGGCTGCACCCCCGACCTCGCCACCGAGATCCGGTTCGTAAGACTTCGGTGATCCCGCACCCCTCCAGCCTTCACATCCCTCTCCCTCTTCACCTTCGTTCGACGAGTGTGGACAAGCGACGGGCGTAACCGTTCACGGCTACGACCTTCTCTCCCGGTCCATTGCCTGCCCACGCCCGCCCTCGTCATCCTCATCCTCATCGTGCTCGTGCTCGTGCTCGTGCTCGTAATCGTCATCGTAATCGTAATCGTAATCGTAATCGGGGGAAGCGTTGCTTCCCCTAAGGCGAACTCCCGTTCGCCCGTAATCGATGCACACGCTCTGGGTACCAATGACGATGGCGATGACGAGTGACGAGTACACTGATGATCACGATTACGAGTGACGATTACGAGTGACGATTACGATTACGAGCACGATTACGATTACGAGTGACGATTACGAGCACGATGGCGATCCCGGTCTTGCTCCGTTTCTTGCCGCCTGAGGTAGGTTCACTCGTACGAACGGTTACGGACGGGGAGAGTGAGATGAAGACGAAGAACACGCTGCGCCTTGCCTGCACGACGGCATCCCCGGTAGACTGGGCGCCCATGCGAGAACGAGTCCACGTCCTCGCTCTCGATGGGTGCGCCTGGCGAAAATGGAGGTAGGTATGAAGAGGCCGTTGCTGTTCGCCGTGTTTGTGGCCATGCTCTGCGCGCCGGGGCACGCCGCCCTTTGGACCTCGGAGAACTTCCTTCCCAATCCCGGGTTCGAGGGCGGCCGTTCTGTGAGCGAGGTCAATTGGTCCTACACCGCCCCGGGAAACGGCACAGGCGAGTGCGTTGTCGAAGCCGGGGCCGGCAGGGCCGGAACGCAAGCCATGAAGCTCCGCGTCACCGAAGGCGAGTTCGGTCTCAGGGCCACGAGGGTCACGCTGCCCCCGGATCCGAAACGCGCCTCGTTCGAGATCTATGTCAAGTTGGTCGATTCGAGCCCCGTCTATCCCGCCATCGGCTGGCATTCGGAAGAATCGCTGCTCAAGACCAGCAAAGGCGAGCCTATCTCCGGGAGCTGTGAATGGACCCGGCTTAGCGTCACCGACCGCGCGCCAAGAGGGGCCACGTGGATCGAGTGCGTCCTTTGGGCGAACGACCATTCAGGGGTCGCGTTCGTGGACGATGGGTGCGCGCGCGCCGAGATCAAGGGATCGCCGCCGTTGGACGTGCTCTGCAACCAGGTGGGATACGATCCCTCCGTGCCCGCGAAGATACTGGTCCAGACCCGGGCGCCGGCGGCGGAGCAGGGCGTTTTCCAGGTCATGGACGCGCGCGGCAAGACCGTGCTCGAGGGCGAGCTGTCGCCGGCCGGGTCCATCCCGGAGTGGGAGAAGTCGTACGCCCTCGCGACGGTCGACGGTCTCCCGCCGGGTGAGGGGTACCGCGTCGAAGCCAAGATGGCGGGGCTGTCAGGGCGCTCATACCCATTCTCGGTCGGCCCCGGGGTGCTGCAGCGCAACACCCTGGGCCCGGCCGCCGGTTTCTACTACTACCAGCGCTGCGGATGCGAGGTGCCCGGCTGGCACGCGCCCTGCCATATGGACGACGCGCGCATGCCGGACGGGACCCACAAGGATCTCACCGGCGCCTGGCACGACGCTGGCGACTACAACAAGTACAACACCGCCGGGTTCGCCGCGCTGAGCGTCTATGCCTTGGCCTACGCCCATGAACGGGCCGCGAAAATCATGGACCAGCACGCCGGGGACAAGGGTTTGCCCTCGGCCCTCGAAGAAGCCGCGTGGGGCGCGGACTGGCTGCTGAAAATGGAGAACGGGGAGACGGGCCGGCTCTGGGGACTGGTATATGCGGGGCGAGTCGAAACGGCGCTGTACTGGGGGCCTCCCGAGAACGAGACGGACAACCAGCCCGGCACCGAGGACGACCGCCCGGTGATCGGCGACCCCTCGAAGCGCAACTACGGGAACCACACCGCCAGCGCCGCCCTGGCGCTGCTCGGCAGGCTTACGGGGCAGGAGCGATATCTTCGCGCCGCCGAACGGCTGTACGGCGCCCTCAAAGAAGACGAGATCGCCCAAGCCAATGCCGCGGCATTTGCCTTGTTGGCGTGTCTCGAACTCGAGAAGGCCCGGCCTGCTTCCGACTACGGCGCCAAGGCCAAGGCCCTCGCAGAACGGCTGCTCGAGTGTCAGATCCGGTCGGGGAGGTATGAGGGCGGCTTCGCGACCTCGCCCGGCGGCGAGAACCCGGTCATGGGCGCGGCCAACCTGGGGCTGCCCACGGCCGCCCTGTCGCTATACGGCTTGGCCCACGGGGACGGCCTGGCCATACGTAAGGCCCTCGCGGGCTATCTCCGTTTCTCCGAGCGTCTCGCCGACAATCCCTTCGAAATCAGCAAGCTCGTGCAAGGCGGAGAACCGGTCTTCTTCCTCTCCGTACCCAAGGGACGCCATTACGTGGCGCAGAACTCGATGTATCTGATGCAGGCGTGGGCGCTCGCCTGTGCCGCGAGGTTCACCGAGAACGACGCCTTCCTCGAACTCGCCACGAGGCACATGGACTGGGTCCTGGGACGTAACCCATTCGGGGTCTGCATGATGGAAGGCCAAGGCCACTTCAATCCGCCCACCTACCACCACCGGTACAACAGCATCCCCGGGCACCCGAGGGGGGCCGTTCCCGGCGCCGTCTGCAACGGCATCTCGAGGCTCCAGCCCGCGCCCGACAAACCCTATTTCGACATGAGGACCGACGTCCGACGCCCCAGCTTCGAGACCAATGAGCCCTGGCTTCCCCACAACGCCACGTATCTGCTCGCGGTCTCAAGCCTGTAGGCCGGGGAATTCTGGGGACATCCATGATAAGGATTTGTCAAGAGGCAAAACGGAGATTCGCCTCTTGACAAATCCTTATCATGGATGTCTCCTGTTGTCCAACGCCAAACGCTCAGTGGCGCGGCTTGTCGGCACGTGTGTATCAGACGCGTGTCTCGTGTCAATCCCTATCGGGCCTTTTCCGCGATCCTCTTTGGGGCGCTTCGTAAGGCTTGCCGGTGTTTTGGAGACTGCTGTGCTCTTGGAGCAGGGGATTGAGCGCGAACACCTTGAGGTGGACGAGCCACTGAATGGGGGAGACGCGCTCGAAGACGAAAACGTAGTAGGTGAAATGGAGGAAGAAGAGGAAGTCGAACAGCAGGGGAATGCGGTATCGGGTTAGCCAGACGAGAAGCGGTTCGAGCCAGGGGAGTTTCATGCAGAGGAAGTAGACCTTCTTCAGGGCAACCAAACGCTCTCTGTCGGGCAGGTCGAGGTACATGTCGCCATGGAAGGTGGCCTCGAACGCCTTTGCTTCGGGCAGGGCCTTTTTCACCTCGGGGTGTTCGGACAGAGGGGTGCCCGGGTAGGGTTGGAAGAAGGTGGTCCAGAGGTAGGTGGGGTTCGTTTTGCGGTAGAACGCAAGGCGCTGGATGTGGTCGTCGAAGGTGTCGCCGGGCAATCCGAAGAAGGCGCTGGCGCAATAGCTGATGTTGCACTTGCGGAGAAGGCCGGAGAGTTCGAGGATGAGTTCGTCGGAGACGTTCTTGTTCATGAGTTCGCGGCGCTGTTTTTCGTCGCCGGTCTCGAAGGCGAAGGACACCGCTTTGCAGCCGGCTTCGGCCATGAGTTGTACGTCCTCTTCCGCGATGGGTCCGAAGCGGAAGGCCGCGCAGAAAGGGATGCGAATGCGTTCTTTGTAGAGGGTGCAGAACTCGCGAAGCCAGGCGTTCGTCACCCAGAACACCTCGTCGGCGAAGAAGATGAACTTGACCTTGGCAGGGCGGCTCCGGATGGTGTGATCGATTTCGGCGATAGCGCGCTCGGGTGAAAGCTTGCGCACGTATCGCTTGCGGCCGTACTTGTCCGCCAGGACGGGGTTGGTGCAGAAGGCGCATCGAAACGGGCACCCCCGACCGAGGACGAGGCGCAGGTAGTGACTGTGTCGGAAGAACCCGTACTTGTCGTACAAGGGGCGGTCGTGGAAGGGCATGGCATCGAGGTCGACGAGTTCGGCGCACATGGGGTTCTTGACGATGCCCGTATCGGTCTTGACCCAGAATCCGTCAATACTGCTGTACTCTTCGCCGGCGTCGATTCTGGCGCAAAGGTCCCGCATGGGGAACTCGCCTTCACCCAGGCACACGATGTCCACGCCGGGCTCTTCGATGATCGCCGGGCACACGATGGCGTGGACGTTGCCCAACACCGTAATCGCGTCGATCTCCTGCTTGACGCGTTTGACCATTTGCAGCGCCCAAGGCGCGCTTGGCGTGAGAATCGAGAAGGCGACGATGTCGGGTTCGAAGTCGGCGAGTTCTTTCATGAAGCGGTCGGGACGCCTCTGGTCGTCGAAGAAGATCTCGGTTGTATGGCCCGCGTCCTTGAGGACCGCTGAGACGCACATCACGCCCATCTGTTCGACCATCACATTCTGACAGAAGGCAACGCGGGCCATGACAACTCCTTTCGAAAGCGGGAGGGTGCACTACTCGATATATCCGAGGGCCGCCGCGGCCTCGCGTAGCTCCTCGTCGATCCCGTCGCTCGAGCTTTGCTGGAAGTGCCATTGGTATTCGTGCTGCCACGCCCCCAGGCGTTGCTTCAGCGCTTGAACGACCTCAGGGCGCTCCGCGGCGATGTTCCGGCTTTCCTTCGGGTCCTCGACGATGTCGTACAGTTCTTCCTTCTCGTATTGGAAGAAGGGGTTGCCGGTCCGGCCTTCGATCAGTTCGTCTTGAATCCACTGGACTTTCTCTCCGGAAGGGTTGTAGATCAGGCGGTACCGGTTCGTGCGCACCGACAGCATGGTGTCCTTGAACTCCGCGAAGGCCGGACCGCGGTCCCGCGCCGGGTTCGTGAACAACGGGTGAAGGCTCTCGCCCTGCCACTTCTTCGGCGCGGGGATTGCGAGGATGTCGAGGACCGTCGGCGCGATGTCGATTTCCTGAACGAGCGTGTCGACCCGGTGGTTCTTGGGAACCGAGCCCGGTAGGCGGAAGATCAAAGGGATTCGAAGCGCGCTGCCGTAGATGGAACCCAGATGATAGAAGTAGCAGTTGTGGTCGTACAACTCCTCGCCGTGGTCCGACCAGAGGACCACCAGGGTGTTCTCATCCATCCCCAATTCACGCATTGCGTCCAGAAGCCGCCCCACGTTCGCGTCCGCATAGGCGATTTCCCCATCGTAAACCATAAGGATCTTGCTCAATTCCTCCTCGGACAACTGCGTCCGATTCAGGGCGACGTCCGTGGGCTCTTCGTCATAGGTCTTGCCGTCATAGTCCGGGTCAAACCGCTTGACGTAGGCCGCGGGCGGCGCATACGGTCGATGCGGCGCGTACAAGAACAGCCACAGGAACACCGGCTGGCTGCGCCCCTGCTTCAACCACTCGATGGCCTGCGTCGTTACTGCATCGTCCCAGCCTTCGCCGATGTGGTCGAATCCTTCCCAGGTCTGTGCCCTCACGACGCCATTGTTCAAGAACGCGGCCGTGGCGTACCCCTCTTCGTGCAGCACCTCCGCCAGGCACTGGTGAATCCGGGAGAGCCGGTACGCGTTGCCGCGCACGCCGTGGGACACTGGGTGCAGCGAAGTCATGATCGACGCCAGGGAAGGCAGGGTGAGTGCCCGGTGCGCCATCACGTTGGTGAACAAGACCCCCTGCTGCGCCATGCCGTCGATGGCTGGCGACGTGTTCCGGTGATGCCCGTAGCATCCCAGCCGGTCCGCCCGCAGCGTGTCTACTCCGATGAAGACCACGTTCGTGAAGGGTGTCCGCGCGGGTTCCTGCGGGACACGACAGGCACACAGAAGCACCGCCGCCAGCGTCACGCAGGCGGCGCGCCCGATCCCGCTTCGGGGAGCTTTCTTGGATGTGCCCATGTCGACGAGGCGCCGCTACACCGTTGTTCCGGTACCGATGGATCATACCACGAGCGCCTCGATGAGTGTAAACGGCCTGCGGTCCAACATGCCGCCAGGCCAGCTGCCGCAGGTCGCGCACTGAACCTGAGAACACGCCGGCGCCGTGGGACTGAGAATCGCTCAATCACTCTTCCCCTTCCAGGTATCCCATCGCCTTGAAGATCTCGATAGTCTCCGGGTTGAGCTCGGGCGTCTCCCGAGCCGCGGCCCCGCCGCACGAGATGCCCATACGCTCGCAGTGGACCTCGAGCACCTGCTTCAGGCGCGCGAACTCGGGCGGCTGATGCCCGCGTCCTCTTCGCACGCGTCCGATCACCGAAGCCCCTGGACATCCTTCCCGTTCACTCATCACCCGGCGATTGTATCTAGGCGGGGTCCGCAATTGCAGGTGGGCCCCGTCCGTGCGGGCGAGGCCCTCGCGCCGTGCGGCAACCGCTCGCAGCCATCCGCAATGCGCTCTTCCGAAAGCTGTAACTCCAGTTATGAAAGTAGTTTAACCAGCAAGGGCCGCCAGCGAGGGCAGGCTGGGTTGACTCCCATTGGGGCAAGCTCTTTCGTTCAAGACAAGATGATTTAACACCGCGGACTCGATTCGAGGATTTCGTTGCATTTTTTCCTTGACATTCAGACTGGTTTGTGCTACAAACTAGTTAAGAAGACCGACAAACCGAGCAGGTTTGTATTCCAGGTCTGAGCGATTTGAAGTCTGCAACCGCCGGCGTTCGGCGGTGGCATTTGAAGGAGGGCCGCAGGCCTTTGCCTGAGAATGCCGGTATGCAGTGTGTTCTTGGGAAAGGAGGTGTTACATAGATGAAGAAGCTTATTGTTGTCACCCTGATGCTCTCGATTGCAGGGATTGCGTTCGCGAGCTCGCTGGCCATTCCGTGGTTCGTAGACTCCGCGAAGACCGCCACTGGGCTACCGCCGACGATGAAAACCGTGATCGGTCTGGTCTACCTGAAGAACACCACCGACGACGTGGTCACCTGCAGCATCGAGTACTTCACGCAGACTGGCACGGCCATCGGCCCGCCGGCCCCGGGGAACACGTTCACGATCAATCCGAAGGCATCGATCGCGTTCCGTCCGGTCGCGTCTGACCCGTCTACTCTGACCCCCCAGGGTGGTCAAGAGGACGTTAACTCGGGCTGGCTGGTTCCGGACCGTCCGCCGTTCGGCAACTCGACGGGCATCATAATGCCCGGCAACGACGACAAGATCAACGGTTCGGCCCGTATCGAGTGGATGGGTGGGCCGGGCGACGTGCAGGGCATTTTCCTGTGGACCCAGAGCGCCAAGCAAACCGACAGCGCTGCCCTCAAGATGATATCGTGGGCTCACTTGCTGCCTCCGGGCGTCTGAGCCAGGGCTAGTTCAAGTCGTTATCTTCGAGAGCGAGAATGTCGCGAGACGACATGCTCGCTCTCTTTCTTTCCGGACGGTGTCATACCTGAGTTTTCTATGAGCCCTCATTGATTTTTCGCAAGTCCTTGCAGTGATTGGAGTTGCTTTCCTGCATAGTGTAGCGACAATGAAATTGTGCTTGACATGCTGGTTTTATTGGTGTATACTCCATATTGTAGTCACAACAAGCAAGGCCCCAGCATCGCGATGCGCATCTATCCAAGAGAAATCGGTGGCAAGATCTACTACTACGCGCAGCGAAGCCGACGCGAGAAAATAGACCCCACCCGCAAAGGAAAAACCAAAGGCTCAGGGAAAAGCCGGGTCCGCAGCGATACCATCTACCTGGGAAGCGCCGAGTC
>Ga0114930_10003270_pt1 | contig 14273 bp, 13 predicted proteins | sample AnhtaG_FD_87300 | JGI IMG/M metagenome (GOLD analysis project Ga0114930, IMG submission 87300) | Deep subsurface microbial communities from Anholt, Denmark to uncover new lineages of life (NeLLi) - Anholt_01485 metaG | ecosystem: Environmental > Aquatic > Marine > Oceanic > Sediment | place... | reverse complement strand
CGCTGAACGTCGCCGGCCAGTTTGAACGTTCGTTCCATGTGTGTCTGGGTCCGCTGCGAGACCGAGCCGCCTGGTGTCTATTATCCCAACGGGCCGGGCTCGGTCAATAGCACAAGCAGCACATAGGCCACCGGCCCCGCCGACAATGTGGAGTCGAGAATATCGAGGGCACCGCCGAACCCGGGGATCCTGCCGCTGTCCTTGATGCCGCAGGCGCGTTTCATAAGGCTCTCGGCCAGGTCGCCAAGGACGCCGCTGATGCTCACCACCGCGCCGAATACGAGCATCTCGAGCCAGGTGAAGCGTCCCCATGCGACGCCGATTGCCAGGGCCATGGCGGTCCCCGCCGCAATCGCACCAATCAGTCCCTCGATGGTCTTTCTGGGGCTGAGTTTCGGCACGAGCCGATGGCGGCCGAGCGATGAGCCGATGGCGTAGGCGCCGATGTCGCTGCCTTTGACCACGCCGAGCGTCAGCGCCAAATGCAGGAGCCCCTCGAGGGGATCGTCCGACAGGAATCGTACCTTCACCAGGAAGATGCCCAGCAAGCCGACCGACAGGACGACGAGGACGGTCCAACCGACGCTCGCCAGCGCCTGTGCCATATCGCGGCCCGCGCGTTCCACCAGGAGAATCTCGGCAAGGAACGTTGTGAATATCAGCGCGACGATCAACAACAGGTACAATTCGAGGCCGTGTCCGTAGAGCCACGGCAGGACCTGCGACGGACGGTGGATCTCGAGCCTGGCCGCGGCCAGAAGCAGGCCCACAAACACCACGCCGATGACCGGCCGGCACGGCAGCCCGCGCCCCCGCAGCATCCGGAAGAATTCCCAGCACCCCGTCAACAGGGCCGCGGCCAGCAGCAACCAGAAGCCGGGGGCGATGCGCATGCCGGCCCAGTCGGCGATCGCGACATCGGCGAGGAGAATGGCCGCCGTCCCGGCAATCAGGCCCGCGCCGATCGTGACTCGCGTCAGTGGGCTGGTCATGACGCTTCTTCCTGGGGCGACAGGCCGCCGAACCGTCGCTCGCGGCCGGCGAAGTCGCGAATGGCCCCGTGCAGGTCCGGTTCCCGGAAGTCGGGCCACCGCGTGTCGGTCACCCACAGTTCCGCGTACGACATCTGCCAGAGGAGGAAGTTCGACAGCCGCATCTCGCTGGCCGTCCGGATCAGGAGGTCGGGGTCGGGCATGCCGGCCGTGTCGAGGGCGGCTGCGAAGGTCTCCTCACAGATCGCCGCGGGGTCGAGTTGGCCGCGCGCGGCCCGTTCGGCCAACGAGCGGGCGGCATCGACGATCTCGCGGCGGCTGCCGTAGTTGACCGCCAGGCACAGGGTCGTGCCCGTGTTGCCCGCCGTCATCTCGATCGTTCGGTCCACCTCCTCCAGGACGTGGTCCGGAATCCCCTCGCGGTGGCCGATGGTCCGGAACCGGACGCTCTCCTTCATCATCATCGGCCGTTCCTGGATCACGTGGATACGATACAGTTCCATCAGGAAGGCGACTTCTTCGGGCGGCCGCCGCCAGTTCTCGCTCGAAAACGCGAACAGGGTCAGTTGATCGAGGCCGAGGTCCGACGCCTCCTCGGTGATGCGGTGGACGTTGGCCGCCCCCTCGCGATGGCCTTCGATCCGCGGCAGCCCGCGTTCCTTTGCCCAGCGCCCGTTGCCGTCCATGATGATGGCGATGTGGCGCGGCCATGCCTCTCGGGGCACGTCGGCAAGCATCTCGGGCGTGTACTTGGCTTCGGCCATGTTACGTTGATTGACTAGTTGATTGACCAGCCCCCTGTGGTAACAGGGGGTCCATTTTCGCCATTTCGCGGCTATGTTAACGTTGATTGACCAGCCCCCTGTGGTAACAGGGGGTCCATTTTCGCCATTTCGCGGCCATCTACTCACGAAAGATCGTCTGCTCTCGGTCGGGGCCGACACTGATGATGCGGACCGGCGCCCCGACCAGTTCCTCCACTCGGTTCACGTACGCCTTGGCCGGCTGCGGCAGATCCTCGAAGGTGCGGACGGCGGTGATGTCGTCGGACCACGGCGGCAGGCTCTCGAGCACCGGCTCGGCCCGTTCCAAGACGGGCGGATCGTCGGGGAACTCATCGAGCGGCTGCCCGCCCACGAGGTAGCCCGTGCAGACGTTCAGTTCCGGCAGTCCTCCCAGCACGTCGAGCAGCGTGATGACGATGCCGTCCACCTGGTTCAGACGGGCGGCATACCGGATGGCAAACGTGTCGAGCCATCCGCAGCGTCGCGGCCGGCCGGTGGTCGTACCGTACTCGTGACCTTGCTGGCGAATCTGGTCGCCGATCGCGTCGGTCAGTTCCGTGGGGAAGGGGCCTTCGCCCACCCGCGTCGTGTAGGCTTTGACGACGCCGAGGATCTCGTCGATGGCCCGGGCCGGCACGCCGCTGCCCGGCCACACGCCCGCCGCGGACGCGTTGCTGCTCGTGACGTACGGGTACGTGCCGTGGTCGATGTCGAGGAGCGTGCCCTGGGCGCCTTCGAAGAGGATGCGCTTGCCGTCGTCCAGCGCCCGGTGCAGCCAGGCGGTCGTGTTGGCGATCATCGGAGCGAGTTGCTTGCCGTAGGCGGCGTACTCGTCCCAGACGGCCGCCGCGTCGAGCGGTTCGTCGCCGAAGACCTTGGTGAAGATCTCGTTCTTGCTGGCCACGATGCGCTCGACCTTTGGCCGCAAGTGATCCGGCCGAAGGAACTCGCCCATCCGGATGGCCGTGACGCGGTTGGCCTTGTCGCCGTAGGCCGGGCCGATGCCGCGCAGCGTCGTGCCGATCTTGCCCTTGCCGAGATGCTTCTCCGAGAGGGCCTCGAGTTTTTTGTGCCAGGGCCAGATGGTGTGGGCGCGGCTGGAAACGAGCAGCCGCTGCCTCAGGCCCGTTGCCACACCCTCGTGCGTCGTGATCTCCTCGAGCAGCACCTGCGGGTCCACCACGAGTCCGCCCCCGATGACGCAGGTCGCGCCTGCGTGGAACAGGCCGGACGGCACCAGGTGGAGTTTGTACGTCTCGCCCTCGAACGCCACCGTATGACCGGCGTTGTTGCCGCCGTTGTACCGGACAACGACGTCGTGCTCGGCCGAGAGGATGTCTACGATCTTGCCCTTGGCCTCGTCGCCCCAGGTCAGGCCCACGATGCAGGTGTTCGTGCGTGCGATCATCTCGGACGTGCCTCCCACCGCTGTGCCATGCTCCCTCGCGGGTGCGGCCATCCTCGCGCCGCGGCGTCGGCGCAAACGACCGGCGCTTGCCCCGACCGGGGCTCGCGCCGTTGCAGAACCCTACACGAAGGGCCAGCCAAATGCCAGAAAAAAACCGACCGTACGGTACGCTGGAAACGTATGGTACGCCGGAAAATCGACCTGCAGTATAGGCTTTTCCTCAAGGCCTTTCCCAGACGTGTCGATATACGGCGTGAGGCTGTGGGTCACCCCGCGATGCGGGGACAGCCTGAAGGTTGGGGACTCGGGCCGCGGCGAACCCGGGTCCTCTTTTTTGCGCCATTGCTGCTCCATGCAGCCGCCCTGTCACTCCCTGCTGGCGCGAGAACGCGCCGCGCAAGCGCGGCGGCTGACTCGGCGCCCTCATTCGCCGGGCACGACCATCGCCTTCAGGACGCCGTCGGCGTACTCGGCCACCGTCTCGAAGGCCTTGGGGGCGTCTTCCAGGCCGACGCGGTGCGTGATCCAGGTCGCCACGTCCAGTTGACCGCCCGTCACGAGCGCGATCGCCCGCTCCGCCGCGTGCCGCGACCGACGGACGTACTGGACGGACAGTTCCTTGCGGCGGTACTCGTGCGCGTCCAGAACGATCTCGTCTTCCTCGGGAATGCCGACCAGGGCAACCCGCCCGCAGACGGTGGCCACGTCGTAGGCCTGCGACGCTCCGGCCGCACGGTTGGTGCACTCGAAGACGACGTCGGTCCCACGGCCGTCGGTCAACCGCATGACCGCCTCGACCGGGTCGTCCGTCTCGACGTTGACGACCTCATCGGCGCCGCGCTGCCTGGCGAACGCCAGGCGATAGTCCAGCCTGTCGGTCACGATGATCCGCTCGGCGCCCGCGATTCGCGCCATCTGAATGCACCCCAGGCCGATGGTTCCCGCCCCAACGACGGTCACCGTCTCGCCCCGGCCAACGCCGATGAGGTTGGCCGCATGGACGGCCACCTGGAGCGGCTCGAGCATGGCCGCCTCTTCAAACGTCATCTGATCGGGGATCGGAACGCACTGGCGGGGCTCCAGGATCACCGACTCGCACATCAGTCCGTCGAGCGGTGGTGTGCTGCGGAACTCCACAACCGGGCAGACGTTCGGCTTGTCGGCCAGGCACCACTCGCACTGGCCGCAGTAGCGCGACGGCTCGACGGCCACGCGCTGGCCGACCTCCAGACCCTCGACGCCGGGACCGAGTGCCACGATCTCGCCCGCCCCCTCGTGGCCGGCGATCTGCGGCTTCTCGACAACCTGGTTGCCGATGCGGCCGTGCTTGAAGTAATGAACGTCCGACCCGCAGATGCCGACCGCGCGGACGCCGACCTTGACCTGCCCGGGGCCGGCCTCCGGCTCCGGCAGATCCTCCACCCGCAGGTCGCGGATGCCGTGCAAGATGAGTGCCTTCATACGCCGTGTCCCTGACTGCCCCCGAATTCGCCGCGTGCAGTGCGGCCACTCACCCCCTGGACTTGCCGCCGGAGACGTTGATGACCGTTCCGTGGACGTACCCGGCGCGGTCGGACGCCAGGAACGCGACCACGGCGGCCACTTCCTCGAGCGTGCCTGCCCTGCCGAGCGGGATCGAGACCTTCTTGTACCCTTCCCGGAGTTGCTCCGCCGTAATGCCGCGCGCATGCGCCAGGGCCCGCTCGTACTCGTCGGTCCGCATCGCCGTCGCTTCCAGGATACCCGGCGCCAGCCCCACCACCCGGATGCCGTGCTTCCCAAGTTCCTTGGCCCAGGAACGTGTCAGCGAGTAGATCGCCGCCTTGGTGGCCGCGTAAACGCTCTGGCCTTCGGACCCTTCAAGGCCGGACTCGGAGGCCATGTTGACGATGACGCCGCCGCGCTTGGCCTGTATCATGCTGCGGACCACGGCCTGCGTGCACAGGAAGACGCCCTTCTGGTTGACGGCGACGACCGTGTCCCAGATGGCCTCGGTCAGTTCCTCCTCGCCGGCGGGATCGACCAGCAGACGGGGAACGTTGATCCCGGCGTTGTTCACGAGGATGTCAATCTTGCCGAAGGTCGCTACGGTCTTGGTGACGAGGCCCTCGACGCTCGCGCGGTCCGTCACGTCGGCCGCCTCAAAGACGTGGTCGCCGCCGTGATCTGCCTTGAGTTCGCCGACCGTTGCCGTTCCGGCTTCTTCGTTGACATCGACAACGGTCACGTTTGCGCCCTGCTGCGCAAGCGCACGGCACACGGCCTTCCCGATGCCCGACGCCCCGCCCGTGACGATTGCCGCTTTTCCTTCCAAGCCCAACCAGGCCATGTGAGTGCTCCCTCAAGTGCCTCTCTTGTCGGAGAATCAGAACTCGGTCGTTCCCGTAAACTGCACGCCTTTGATCCGCACGGTCGGCACGACACATGGGCCCGCGACGAGGGTCAGTTTCTGCGTCATTCCGTCGATCCGCCCCAGTGCCTCCAGCACGTTCTCGGTGTACCGCAGGTTCCGCACGGGATGGACGATGCGGCCGTCCTCCACGAGAAACGTTCCGTCGCGCGTCATGCCGGTCAGGACCGTCTTCATCGGGTCCAGGATGTTCGTGTAGTGAAAGCGCGTAATCAGCAGGCCCCGTTTCATCTCGGCGACCAGCCGCCGCGCGCTCGAAGTGCCGCCCTTCATAAACAGGTGCAGCGGCAGGCACTCGGCGCTCGACGAGGCGGGCAGGGCGCTGCCCGTGCTGGTTCGCTTCCTGAGGCGCCGCGCGCGATAATGGTTCGTTCCGACGCCCTTCGCGACGCCGCGGCTGATGAGCGGAAGCCGTTTCTTCGGCATCCCCTCGTAGTCAAAGGCCTGCGGGATCGTCCGTCGGTCGAGGGCGTTGTCCCAGATCGTCACGTGCTCGCCGGTCACCTTCTCGCCCAACTTGCCGGAGAGCGGGCTTGCCCCCTCATCATAGTCCTTGCCGCTCAGCGCCACGTAGGCGAGATACTGGAGCCATTCACCCACGGCCGCCGGCTCAAGGACCACGTCGTATCGCCCCGCATCCAACGGGCGCGGTTTGCGGCTGATCGATGCCGTCAGCGCGGCCCGTTGTCCGATGCGGCAACCGCTGAGGGCCGACAGGCACGTGCCGAGTCCTTCCGCGTAGCCCGATCCGTCACCGCACGTGACGACCGTGTTGGCCTCGGCGCGGGTGTGGCTCGACGCCACGGCCACGCCGGCGGAACTGACGATGGCCAGACTGCTCTCGGCCGTCTCGACGATGCCGGCCGCCTCGGCCCGTTTCTTTCTGGCGGCGGCGACGATCTCGGCCGCGAAGTCGGCCCGTGCGTCGGCCGAGGCCTGGGCCGTCTCAGCATCGTAGGCCTCCACCCGCTCAACGGGCCGCGGCTTGGGCAGGCCCGGCCACGTCTTGTCGGGTTCTGACGCTTCGGCAATGGCCAGGGCCGACGCGACCGCCGTCTCGAGGGCCTCGGCCGCCGGGCTCGACGCCGTCGCGATGCCGACGCGCTTGCCTACCACGAGCCGGACGATGGCCCAGACCTCCTCGGTTCCGACGTTCTGGTGGATGCGGTTGCGGCTGAAGCGCGTCAGGAACTCGCGGCCCTCGGACAGGAGGACCTCCGTCTCGTCGGCGCCGGAGGTCTCGACGACCTTGCGGCCGACGTCGAGGAGCCGTTTCTCACGGTCGGCCGGGTTCATGCCTTGACTCCTACCTGGACGTCGCCGAACCGTGCCGGCGCCACGCCGTGCCCGACGCGGGCGGTCTGGCCCGGCTGGCCTTTGCCGCAGTTCGGCGTGCCCCACAGACCCCATGCCTCGGGCCCGCAGACGGCATCGCACGCGCCCCAGAATTGGGGCGTGATACCGGTGTAGGTGCCGTTCCTGTAAACCTGGCCCAGGCGGCCGCCCTTGATCTGGCGGCACATCTCGGTGCCGAACTGGAAGTTGAGGCGCTTGTTGTCGATCGACCACGACTTGTTCGTCAGCATCAGGAGGCCGTCGTCGGTGTCGGCGATAAGGTCCTGGAGCGTGCCGGCGTCGCCCGGCAGCAGGTTCACGTTGGTCATGCGGATCAGCGGGATACGGTTCCAGCCGCTGGCTCGCATGGTTCCGCTTGACGTGCGGCCGATGGCGGGGGCCGTCTCGCGGCTCGAGAGGTACCCGACGAAGCGGCCGGCCTCGACGATGGGTGTCCGCTGGGCGGGCACGCCCTCGTCGTCGTAGCCGAACGTGCCCAGGCCGCCGGGGCACGTTGCGTCGGCCACGATGGTCACCTTCTCGGAGCCGTACTGGAAGTCTCCCAGTTTGTCGAGCGTCAGGAACGAGTCGCCCGCGTAGGCGATCTCCATCCCCAGGACGCGGTCGAGTTCGATCGGGTGGCCGCACGATTCGTGGACCTGAAGCGCCAGTTGGCCGCCGTCCAGGATGATCGTCCGGCGTCCTTCGGGGCAGGGGGGTGCGGCCAGCAGGGCCTCGGCCTCCTCCGCCACGCGCGGGGCCTCGCCCACCAGGTCCATCGCCTCGATGAACTCGTAGCCGCCCGTGGTGAAGTTCCCGCGGAAACTGTTCGGGTAGGACCGGACCTGAAGGTCGCCGTCCGAGATGGCCGTGGCAGCGATACCGCCGCCCGTCTGGACGATGTGCTGCTCGATCCGCGCCCCTTCGGTCGAGGCAAAGTGCTGACGCGTCTCGTATGCCGCGAAGAACGCCTGGGCGAGTTTGAGATTCGTCCCCGTCATCGCCTTCGACGCCCCGACGAGCAGGTCGAGTTTCGCTTCCATCGGCACGTCGAAGGGCGGTTTCTCGTGCGGCGTCTCGTAACGGGCCACGGCGGGTTCGACCGGGGCCAGGACGACCGGTTCGTCCAGCAGATGCGCGCTCGCCCGCGCGATGGCCACAGCCTGCCTGACGACGTCCTCGACGGCCGATTCCTCGAGCCGGTGCGTACCGAAGAATCCCCACGCGCCGTCCACGATGACGCGGACGCCGAAGCCGGCCGATTCGCTCCTGGCGATGTGCTCGGGCCGCCCGTTTTTGACGGCGAGGTTCTCGCGCCGGTCTTCGCGGACGCGGATGTCGCCGTACGAGGCCCCCGCCTGCTGCATGAGTTCCACGGCCCGTTCCAGGAGGGCTTTCACGGCGCGTCTCCTTCCCGACTGCTCGCTCGGGCGAGTATAGGTGTGCCGCTGCGGGGAGACAAGCCACTTCTGGCGACCGTCGGTGGCGCTGAAATCCGCGACCCGCTGCAGCCTTCTTGCCGATTGATAGGGTAGAGGCCCCGTGCCCGAGGGTGGAGCGTCTGTGCCGTGGACCCGATCACCGTAACGGACCATCTCGTGCTTGAGCCGCTGATCCCGCTGCTGTGGGCGATGGCGGTCGCCGTTGCGCTCGCGGCCGCCGTGGTTGCCGGGGCGCGCCGGTGGCCGCTGGCGGGAGGCCGACGGGCTGCGCTGCTCGTCCTGCGGATGCTGGTCGTGGTGGGTCTCGTGTTTCTGATGCTCCGGCCGTCGGTCCGGTGGCAGGGGCGGCGGATGGAGCGCGCGGGCGTGGCCGTTCTCGTCGATGCCACCCGCAGCATGGGCCTGCGCGACGCCCTCGGACCGGGCACAGAGGCCCTCACGCGGATCGAGGCCGTCCGGCACGCCTTCCTGTCTGCGGGAGGACCGTACAGTCAGTTGGCGGACCGGGCGGTCATCGATCCGTATGCGTTCGGCACGCATACGCGGCCCATCGGTCACTTCGCGCCCAAGAGTGAAGACGGTCGAACCGACCTCGCCGACGCGCTTCGGTCCGTCGCCGGCCGGAAGAAGGGTCCCGGATCTCCGTTGGCGGCGGCGGTGATTCTCGTGTCGGATGGTCGTGCCAACCGGTCGCAGGGCCTGGAGGCGGCAACTGCGCGGCGGCTGGCCGAGCGCGGCGCGAGAGTCCACACCGTTGCCGTGGGGAGCGAGACGCCGACCGATCGCGTCCGCGACGTGGCGGTCCGCGATCTTCGGGCCCCCCAGCGTGTGTTTGTCGGCAACCGGCTCGAGGTCCGCGCCGTTCTCGCGACGCTTGGCATGAACGGCCGGAGCGTCGAGGCCGTCCTGACGGTCGGCGGGAAGGAGGTCGCGCGTCGCCGTGTGACGCCGGCCGCGAACCGCACGGTGCAGGAACTGGTTTTTGTGCCGACGGCCGACGCCGCGGGCCTCCTCCGAGTCGCCGTGGCGGTCGTGCCTGTCGGTGGCGAACTCGTGGCCACGAACAACCAGGCTGAGACGACGGTTCGCGTCGAAGAGGGCGGCATCCGCATTCTGTACCTCGACGGCCGCCTGCATCCCGAAGGCAAATACATCGCCCGCGCGCTCGCCGAGGCGAAGGAAATGGAACTGGAGCGTCGGATCCTGGTCGGCGCGAAGGCCGGCGCGGCGGCGCCCGCACCCGCGGACCTCGACGGCTTCGACGTGGTGGTTCTCGGCGACCTGCCCGCCTCAAGTCTGTCGCGCGAGACGATCGCGCGGATCGTGGCACGCGCGAGGGATGGCCGCCTGTCGGTCCTGACGCTCGGCGGCCTGGCCGCCTACGGCGCCGGTGGATGGGCCGCGACGCCGCTGGCCGAGATCCTGCCCGTCGCGATCCGCGCTGACGACGGCCAGGTGGAGGGACCGATCCGGTTCAAGCCGACGGCCGCCGGCACGAAGCACTTCGTCTTCAGGCTCGATGCGGCGACCGGCCGGGCGATTGACTTCGACGCGCTGCCGCCGCTCTCTGGCGCGAGCGCCGTGGGTCCGGTCCGCCCGACGGCCCGGCTGTTGGCCAAGTCCGAGAAGGGGCACCCCCTGCTGGCCGTCCGCGAGTTGGGCCGCAGCCGCGTGGCCAGCGTGGCGGTGGACACCACGTGGCAGTGGGTCCTCGCTCGCCCCGAGACGGGCGGCGCCCGGGTCCATCGGCGCTTCTGGCGGCATCTTGTCCTGTGGCTGGCCGGCCGTGACGGTCGGCCCCGGGCGGACCTGTGGGTCGTGACCGACCGAACGCGCTACGTGATTGCGGACCCGGACCGTCCGCCGACGGTCGAAGTGACGGTCGGCGCAAAGGGCAACGAGGCGCCGCGCGTCCGCCTCATCGGTCCCGCGACGGTGGCCGTTCCCATGAGGCGGCGCGGCGATCCGTCGTCCGGGTCGGCTCGCTCGGAGTGGCACGGGACGGCGCCGCTTTCCGTCCCGGGCGTGTACACGGCCGTGGCTGAAGTGGCCGGCGACGCGCCGAAACGGGCCCGGACGCAGTTGGTTGTGGAGGAGCAGGACTTCGAGATGGCCGACGTCCTGGCCGACCACGCCAACCTGAAACGGATTGCCGAGGCGGGTGGCGGCACGTTCCGCACGGTGAATCGCCTCGGCGACCTTCTGGCCGAACTGGCCGCGAGCCTCGAACCGCGGTACGAGGCGGTCGAACGGCGATTCTCGCTCGGTGCGGGACGCATCTTTTTCGCCGCCGTCATCGCGCTGCTTGCGGTGGAGTGGTTCCTGCGGCGGCGGTGGGGGATGGCGTGATCGATTTCGGATTTGCGATTTCGGCCGGCCACGGCACGAGCCGTTTCCGTGCCAGGGATTTCGGATTGAACGGCGAACAGCAACGGCCCGTGTAAAGCCGATCTCCGTTCGAGCCCGCTGCGGAAGCGGCGGGTAACGTTCGATGCCACGGATGTCTCGCAGCGGAGGATGAATCATGATTCTATCACGACGCGAGTTCTTCGCGACGACTGCGAGCGTCGCCGCGGGAAGCGGCGCGCTCACGCTGCTCGCCGGCCACGCGACAGGAGGGGAAATCGTGAAAGACGACGACGCACAACCGTTCTTCAAAGTCTACCCCGTCGGCACGGTTGAGAAGACGAAGGGATCGACGTCGATCCGCATCCTCGACAAGTACGTCCCTGCCCTAAAAGGGCTCGACGGCTGGTCGCACGTCAACGTCCTGTACTGGTTCGACCGCAGCGATACGCCGGCCAAACGCTCGATCCTCCAGGTTCATCCGCGCGGCAACAAGCGGAACCCGCTGACGGGCGTCTTCGCCTGCCGGTCTCCCATGCGGCCGAACCTGATTGCTTTGACCGTGTGCAAGATTCTCTCGGTCGAGGGCAACGGCGTGAAGGTGGACAAGATCGACGCCTTCGACAAGACGCCCGTCCTGGACCTCAAGCCCGTCATCACATCGGACGCGCCTCGCGATGCAAAGGGGCCGTCCTGGCTGGGGCGCGGCAAGAAAGAGAAGCCCTGACTGCCACTGGCTCCAAGCCCATTGCCCCGAAACGCGGGCTCATGCCGCGGGTACGGGGCTACAGGTCGTCGGGGGTTAGGCCGGTGCGCTTGGCAATCCGCGCAAGCATACGGGGACCAATCTCGTCCCTGTCGTGGAAAGCGAAGACGACATCCGGCCATCCCGGCCGACTGAGCACTTTGTGGGAGCCGCCGGACTGGCGTTTGACGGACCGCCCCTTGCGGAGCAGGGCCGCCAGCACCCGCTTCGCTCTGGTTGATGGCCAGCGGCTCATGAGGTGATCGCAAAGACCTGCTTGAGGTCTGGGATCTCCTCGCCATGCTCCAGGCGGTCCGCCATCACACGTAACGCCAGCGCCTTTACCTTGGCGACGGCCTCGTCCCGGGTTTGCCCGTAGGTCATGACCCCTGGTAGATCGGGCACTTCGGCGATCCACCGCCCGTCGTCTTCGCGCTCGACCTCGACGATCATCGGCTGCACCTCCTGCCTTCAGTATACCCGCGCCCTACTTGCCGGACAACGGTTTCCTGTCGCCCAACCAGACAGGAAGGAAGCGCCCTGACGGCACGACCGTTCGCATCCGCTGATACCTGCGGCGGCCCTTTTGCCTTGAATTCGCCCCTCGTGTGGCTACACTGTTGGGTCGCTGCATCGGACGGCGGAGAGGCTAAGGAGAAGGCCATGGCCAATGTCTATCAGGGCCGACTGGTGGCCGGCAAACACCGGTTCGGCGTGGTCGTGTCGCGGTTCAACGAGATTATCTCGGCGAAACTGCTGGTCGGGTGCCTCGACGCCCTCGAGCGGCACGGCGTGGCGGCCGACGCCATCGACGTCGCCTGGACGCCCGGCTCGTTTGAGATCCCGGTCGTGGCGAAGCGGATGGCCGAGAGCGGCCAATATGGGGCCGTCATCTGCCTTGGGGCGGTGATTCGCGGCGCCACGCCGCACTTCGGCTACATCGCCAACGAGGCTGCCAAGGGCATCGCCCAGATCGCTCTGGCGACCGGCGTGCCGACGATCTTCGGTGTCATCACGACCGACACGATCGAGCAGGCCATCGAACGCGCCGGCACCAAGGCAGGCAACAAGGGCGCCGACGCCGCCGCCAGCGCCATCGAAATGGCCAACCTTCTGGACAGTCTCGGCAAGAAGCAGTAGCCGGACTGCGGTGATGTTCCTTCGAAGCGGTCGCGCGGACCTGTCGCGCGTCGGAACGGCTTGATGACCCTTTTCCGCATCGGTCATTTCCATCTCGTGTGCGTCGGCCTTGTCGGCCTGCTCGGCGCGGCGCCGGCCGACTGTGCCGATGCCGACGAGATACGCTTTGTCGTCGGCAGCACACCCCGTCACCGTATCGATTCCCGTCTGTTCGGCCACTTCATGGAGCGTGCCAGTTGGGGCGAACCCGGCCCGGAAGGGGCCCTCGTTCCTGGGACGCACAGGCTCCAGCCGAGCGTGGTCGAGAAGTTGCGCGAGATGCATATCCCCATCGTCCGCTTCCCCGGCGGCACCGACGTCGATTACATCGACTGGTTCGACATGATTGACGGCGTACCGGGACGCAAGGGCGCGGGGCGGCCCGTCACGGTCGGCCATCGGGGCGGGAAGATCACCAACGCGTTCGGCCTCGACGAGTTCCTGCGGCTGTGGGAGGCCCTGAAGGTGCCGCCGCTTCTGGTCGTGAACTTCCGCGACGGCTTCCTCAAGAGGAAACCGCTCGCCGACGCCGCCTGCCACGAGGCCGCCAAGGTCGCCTACTGCAACGCACCGGTCGGCGCCAGGTTGCCCGAGGGCATGCACGACTGGCCCGCCGTCCGTGCGAGAAACGGGCATCCGGAGCCCTACGGCGTCCGGTACTGGGAGATCGGGAACGAGACGTGGCCCTTCGTCGATGACCTGCGCAGGCAAGGCTGGGCCGACGAGCGGATCGCCGAGTGGTACGTCGAGTGCCTCGCCGCCTACATCGACGCGATGCGGGCGGTGGACCCGACGATCGAGATCCTGGTGGACGTGCAACTGGAGGAGAGCAAGAGGGTCGCGGTCACGCGCCGCATCCGCCAGACGCTCGGCGACCGCGTCCAGTACTTTGTGCATCACACGTACGTGCCGTGGGGCATCCGGAAGGTCGAGCGCGACGGCCGCGAGGTGCCCGTCGAGAACCTGACGGCCGAGGACATCTGGAACGCGTGGGTAGCCGTCCCGCAGATGGACGCGCGCGGTCTCTCGGTGTTCAACTCCGGCGCCCTGCGGCAGGCACGGCGGCTGGGGTATCCGCTGGCCGTCACCGAATGGAACTGGAACGGCTGGTGGCGACTCGGTCGGCGGGGGGCGAGGCCCGCGTTGAACTCGAGTTTCGCCAAGGGCGTGGGCGCCGCGGGGTACCTGCACGCCTTCATGCGGCAGGGCGAGACAATCGCGATGGCGTGCCAGTCGATGCTCGTCGGCAACCACTGGGGCATTCACTGCGTCCGGGCCGACCGCGAGGGCAAGATACCCGCGCACTTCATGCCGACGGGGCAGGTCACGATGTTCTATGCCCGGCATCACGGCATCCACCGGCTCGACGTAACGGCCGAGAACGTCCCGACGTACGCCCAGCCGTACCGGATGCAGAACCTCGGCCCGAAGAAACGGGTGGCTTACCTCGACGCCGTCGCGACGGCCGATGCGCGGACGGTCTATTTCCACGCGATCAACCGACATTTCAGCCGCGACCTGCCGGTCGTCGTCGATCTGACGGCCTTTGATAGGATCGACAAGACGGCGACGCACCGTATACTGGAGGGGCGGCTGACGGATGAGCCGGCCGCGGGCCGGCCCCGCGAGAT
>Ga0114930_10003268_pt1 | contig 14281 bp, 10 predicted proteins | sample AnhtaG_FD_87300 | JGI IMG/M metagenome (GOLD analysis project Ga0114930, IMG submission 87300) | Deep subsurface microbial communities from Anholt, Denmark to uncover new lineages of life (NeLLi) - Anholt_01485 metaG | ecosystem: Environmental > Aquatic > Marine > Oceanic > Sediment | place... | reverse complement strand
GGTTCTGACGAAGAAATTCGAGGCACGCTATGAAGACGGAGCCTCGAGAAAGTGGTCTCGCCGACAGGTCGAGCGCGTCCTGCCGATGTTAACAACGCGGCAGTTCTTCCTCAGGAATTACCCGCACGATAGGTTGTTTCTGACGAACATCCGGCGCCTCGAGCTGGAGCCCGCAGAGATCCGCGATTGGACTGAAGACCTGTACATCTATCCCCGGTATGTCTATCTGTTCCATCCCTCGACATGGTACTGGCCGCAATGGCTGGGACTGGCGGGGGGGATCGCAGTCGTCATCATCGTCGTCGCCATTATCGTCCGTCGTCGCCGCAAGAAAAAGGCCGCGTCCGAGTAGAGATTTCTTTTTTGCGGGAGCGTTCCCTCTGCAGTCCACCCGTGGAGAAGGTGCAGTGAAGCTGGCGCCGTTTCCCATCGCGGCGAGAAACGCGGCCGCCTCACTCCCGTCCGCCCCAACGAGCCCGAGTGACCTTCGACACGTTGATTGCCTTCTTTTTCAGAACAGGTTTGCCTCGTTCTCTCGACGGACTCGAGCCCGGAAAACTCGCTGCGGAAGGATGCGATCGAGGGGGCGTTCAGCGGGTCACGGCGAGGGGGATTCTGCGGATGGCCCCTGAGCGATGGCGGGGCGGGGAAGAAGCCCGGCGAGTTCCACCACCTGCGGGATGACTTTCTCCCATTCCACGCTGGAGATGTGAACGCCGCGAAGCCCCTCGATGTCGCGGAGCTGCTGGACAATTTCCGCGCAGAGTTTCACACCTTCTTCTCTGGGGTCGGGCGCCTGTTCCATCCTTTGTATGAGCTCGTCCGGGATGGCCATACCCGCCACGTTCTTCTTCATATACACAAGGGCCTTGTGGGACTTGACGGGCATCACGCCGCCGAGGATGGCGACCTTCTCGTGCAAGCCAACATCCACGATCCTTGAGAACCACTGCTTGAACTTGTTCAGGTCGAAAATCGTCTGCGTCTGGATGAAGTCGGCGCCGGCGGCGATTTTCTTTGCAAGGCGCAGAACGCGAAATTCCAGGGGAGGGGCAAAGGGATTGGCCGCGGCCCCAATGAAGATCCTGGGCGGGAGAAGCTCCGATTTCCTGGTGTTCCTGAGTTCTTCGCCGCAGAGGAGCTTTCCCTCATCTCTCATTCCGGCTGCCATGCGAACAAGCTGAATGGAATCAATGTCATACACGCCTTTGGCATCGGGCTGGTTGCCGAGGGTCATGTGGTCTCCGGAGAGGCAGAGGATGTTCTTGACGCCGAGCGCAGCCGCCCCCAGGATGTCGCTTTGGAGGGCGAGGCGGTTTCTGTCGCGGCAGGTCATCTGCATCACCGGCTCGATTCCCTCATCGAGAAGGATTCTGGAAGCCGCCATGCTGCAGACCCTGACGATGGCGGTTTGATTGTCGGTGATGTTCACGGCATCCACGAATCCCTTCAACAGCCGCGCTTTCTTCCTGACGAGATCGCTGTCAACGCTCTTGGGCGGACCGAGCTCGCCGGTGACGGCGAAGCCGCCTGAGGAGAGAACCTTTTCCAGATTGGATGACGCCTTCATGGTCACTGCTCCAGGGGAACCAGAGCGGCCCGTCGCCTGAGATTGCGCTTGAACGCCCGCTGGCCGTCCCTGCCGGAAACGTAGTTGATCCAGGCGGAGGTGTCCTTAAGCCGCCAGTCTATGGTGAACTGAATCACGTCGAGCTTTCGCGTGCGGCCCAGGAGCTTGGACCGGCAATAGATCAAAGCCCAAATGCATTTTCGCTCCGGGTAAACCTCACAATGGGAATTCTCCCTTGTCCCCCCGCAGGGTCCGTCGCGCAGTTGCTTGGGGCAGCGCATCGGGCAGGTAAAACCAGTGAACTGAAGAACGCACTGTCCGCACATGTGGCAGCGAAAGACCAACTTCTTGAAAACGAATTCAATCGTTAGAAGGATGTAGTAGGGGATTCTGGATACGCTTTTGAACAAAGTCATAGCGAGATTCTGGCCTTCTTATGCCCTGGTCCACGTGATTCGCCCGCTCGCATGTCGGCGAAGGATAGGAAAGCTGAGATTTCTTTGCAAGGCAATTCTCCCTGAGGCCGGTTTCGGGCGGGAGCTATCGGGAGGCGGCGGGCAGCTCGGAATGTTCGAGCCCGTTGCTCATTCGCGGGCGATAAAAGCGACCTCCTCGAACTTCAGGATAAGTTGGTCCTTTTGATCCCCTTGCCCTATGGTGCCATATGCGCCGCCCTTCGGTTCACCACTTTCGGCGTAGCACAGGTAGTCTTTCCGTAGGCTTTGATAATCCTCGGACAGCATCTTGTGGCTGGTCTGGTAGAATGCTTGATCGCCTTTGCCTGGACCCCTCAAGTAGATGCTTACCTCCCTATTTGTCATATCGGGTTCCCTCCTTGCGGAGCTTTGTCGGTTCGCCCGTGTTGGCGCCGCCAAGTGGAGCCTGGGAGGCCGTCAACACGGTGCTGGTAATTCGAAACTGATAAACGTGATGTGCTCGAAATTTAGGATAAGTTCGCCTCCTCGGCCTCCTTCTCCCCAAGCGGTGTATGCTCCGCCTAGTGGCTTGCCTTTGGGTTTACCATCCGGCGTACGCGGTTCTGCGGCAGCATCCGGCTGCTCCCCTGGTGTCCTTTCGAGGTACGCCAAATAGTCCTCCCGTAAGTATGTGCAATCGCGCGGCGGCATCCGCCAGCGCTTCTCCTCGTACGTTCGGCCAGCCCTGCTCACAAGCTTGAAGCAGATTGTTACCGTCCATTCCTCTCTGGTTGCCATTTGGTGTCACCTCCTCGCGTTGCTGGCGTTCGGTCTCTATGCTATGGCAAAGTTCCGAGCCACGTCAAGGCCAGGCGATCCTTCCGGCGAAGCCATCATCGCGGCAGCAAAGAAAACCGTCGGTGGCAGCTTGGAGCGTTTCAGGTTAGGACTCTCGCTCCTCTTCGAGCTCATATTGCGCCTTGGCCTGTCGAATGGCTTCAAAATGTTCGCGCTCATCTCTCTCAATTTCCTGAATCACCTCTTGCAGCAAGGACGCGAACGTATGGTCCTTCAACCCAAACTTCCCTTCCCTCATGCGTCTCACTTCGGAGACGAAGCAACTGAGCGTATATTCTTCACCCAGGGTGCCAGGCGGCAATTTGAAAGGAAGAGCCCTGTAATATGCATCTATCTCAGAATTAAAGCACTGCATCGCAAAATACGCCTCACGAAGATTGGGAAGGGTGTCGGAACGTGATAGCCAAATTGCGTCCACGCTACCCAATCGGTCCTTTCCAGAAACTCTGAATCGAACAAGGCTGTGGCCTCGTGCCTCATCAGGGCTCTCCAGGTCCTTGTAGTAGTCCCAAACCTGCAAATTGCTCCGGGTCTCCTCTAGGAGAGACGTAAATAGGGCCCGTGCGCGATCCTGTTCTTGTTTCTCATAACGGTAGCTAAGGCTGCGCCTTGATCGCTTAGCTTCGTCTACCATGCGCTTGGTGGAGGCCGCATACTCCGCAGTGATGATAACCAGGATGGTAAGGGCGGCTACTTGGATAGCATTGCCAACTCCTGGGCCCGAGATGGCTGTCAGTAGGAAAGCAGCCAGAACCAACCCGACGTAGACAGGTATCTTACGTTTGCTCCAGAATCCCTTGCACGCACGGCGAAATACACCCTTATCCGTGAACCACAAGGGGAGCTTGGGCAGCCAATCGTGCATGCCCATGTTTCTGCCTCCTTTCGCGAGCGTTGCAAATTGATCGGCGACAACAACGGGGCATGCGCTCCGCGCAGAGCACGCACTGAACGGCGATCCTCGTCTAAAGCAAGACCTTTTTCCACGCCCGCTTCTCGGCACAGATTCTGTCGTCAACATGGTATCACGAGACGCGGCGTCGGTCAACAAAACTCGGAGGGCAACGAACACAGTCTTTCGCCCCGCTCGCCTCTGTCAGGACGGAACGGAGTGTGGGCGTTTTTCTGGGGGCAGGCATCTCAAACCCGGCGAAAAGACCCTATCTCCTGGATTCCGGGATTATCCCCAGGTCGCTGGATCACCCTTTAGCGTCACTTGTGTGCACAGCTTCGAGCGCCGGGTGGATGGGATCAATCCTGTCCGCCAGGGGAGAGCACCGTTATGTCCCCGCCGGAAATCTTTTGTGTGACGCCGCTGTCCAGCCGGATGAGGAGACCCCCGTCCTCGTCGAGGCCCGTCGGATAGCCGGTCAGTTTACGTCCTTCGCTGGCAGCTTCTATCCGCCGTCCTAGGGTCAGCGAGAGGTCCATCCACTCGTCAATGGTCGAAGAGAATCCCTCCTGTAGAAGGCGGCGGTACCGCCGTTCGAGCTCGTTGAGCAGCCGCACCGTGACCTCGATCCGGTCGCACGTTCTGCCGGTCTCGATCCGAACGGAAGTACAGTTGGGACGCAGGCCCACGGGAATCTCCTGCTTTTCGAAGTTGAGGTTGAGGCCGATGCCCACCACTGCATGGTGAATGCGGTCGAGCTCTGCGCTCAGTTCCGTCAGGATACCGCCGGCCTTCTTCCCGCGAATATAGACGTCGTTGGGCCACTTTATCAGCGCCGGGAGGTCAAAGAGCTCACGTAAACACACAGCAGCCGAAACAGCCGTCGTTATCCCGAGCTGCGACACCCTGCCCGGGACAAACGAGGGGCGAAGAACAAGAGAGAGGATGAGGTTTTTCCCACGGGGAGAGAACCAGTCGCGACCGAAGCGTCCTCGCCCCTGGGTCTGGTTCTCTGCGACGACGGCGGTGCCTTCCGGGGCGCCGCTCGCGGCAAGTTCAAGAGCCACGTCGTTCGTTGACCCCACCTCGTCATGCCAATGAACCGTCCTGCCCAGGAAGCGTGTGTTCAGCCTGAGATTGATCTCCTGTGGAAGCAGCCTGTCGGGAGCGGCCAGGAGCTTGTAGCCGATGTGGGTGTGAGCCGTGAACTGGTAGCCGAGCTTCCTGAGGGCACGGATATGATTCCAAATCGTGGTTCGGGAGACGCCGAGCTTTCCCGCGAGCTCTTCCCCGGACAAAAACCTGTCGCGGTTTTCGTGGAAGAGCTCGACCAAATCCTCGTTCAAACCCATTCGGTCAGCTCCATGGTCATATTGATCCCCCTGGCTGCCGTGGTCAGGGCGCCAACCGAAATGCAATCGACACCCGTGCGGGCAATCTCCTCCACGGTGTCGAGGGTGACCCCGCCGGAAGCCTCCAGAACGACTTCTCCCCGAGCCAGTTTCACAGCCTCGTTGATGTCCCCCAGGGGCATGTTGTCCAGAAGGATCATATCGGGCTGGGCCTTCAGGGCTTGCTCGAATTCCTGAAGGGTCTCAACTTCGATCTCGACCTGAACGTTGGGATTGAACTTTCTCGCCCGCTCGATCGTCGTAGCGACGGCCTGTTCCTTGTCCCCGCCGATGGCCCGGAGGTGATTGTCCTTGATGAGAAACATGTCGTACAGGCCCATCCTATGGTTCGAGCCTCCGCCGGCCCTCACAGCGTATTTCTCCAGATACCGCAACCCGGGGGCAGTTTTTCGCGTGTCCATGATCTTCGTTCCGAACTGCTTGGTCCTGGCCACGAACCGGGAGGTCAACGTGGCGATGCCGGAGAGTCTCTGCAGGAAATTCAGGGCGACGCGTTCACCGGTCAGAATACTCCTCGCGTACCCGTACAATCTCGCAATGACCGTCCCCTTCTGAACGTCTTTGCCATCTTCGACCTCTTTCTGAAAGTCGAGCTCTTCGTCGAGGGTCTCGTAGAGGAGCTGAGCGACCGGCATTCCGGCAACGACGCAGTCCTCTTCGACCACGATGTCCCCTTTCGCCTGGCGGTTTTTCTCGATGACGGAGCTGGTCGTTATGTCCCCCGCCCCAACATCCTCCTCAATAGCCACCGCCACGATGCGGGCGAGGACATCCGGATTGAGCTGGTTCATGGAGTGATTCTCCTATCACGCTCGTGGACTTGAACGGAGTGCGCGTCTGCCACGAATGGAAGTCTTCGGATCGACGAACCGATTTTCGGTGGCGCCCGGAACAGCGGCGCCGTTGAATTCGGAATTGTATGTCCCATGGAGTGTCCGGAAAAAGTCCTCTACTGAAAGAAACTGAGGTTTTTTCTGATCTTGTCGGCCTGCGCGGTCAGCGCTGAAAGACGATCCTTTTCTTTCTGGACGACCTCGGGGGGGGCTTTCTCCAGGAAATCGCGGTTTTCCAGCTTGCGTTTGACTCTCTCCAGCTCATCGTTCGCTTTCTTGTACTGCTTTTGCCAGCGTGCAGCTTCAGCTTCCACATCGATCTCCCCTTCGAGACAAAGATAAATTGTCCCCAGGGGAGTGATGGCCGAAGGCGCCAACCTGGTGGAAGCCAGAGCCATGTCCACGCTCACGTCCGATGCGCGGAGCATCTGGGCGATGTTGTCCTGCTCTTGAATCAAGAAGCGGTTGTCGTCCTTCTCGGAAGGTTTGATAATGAACCTCACCTTTTTGCCGGGTGGGATATTGTATTCGGTGCGGAGGTTCCGACCCGCGCGAATCAGCTCGTACTTCTTCATGACATTGTCGGCGACGTCTCTGTCGAGAGATAGCTTCAACGGTTTAGGCCATGCCGAGATCATCAGCGGCAAATCGTCGTCGCGGGGTAGAAGCTCCCAAATAGCCTCGGTCACGAAAGGCATGAAGGGATGGATGAGTTTCAGCGAGTTGCTCAGGACGAAATAGAGGACGTTCTGGGTTCGGGCTTTCTCTTCCTGCGACTCGCCGAAAAGCTTCGCTTTCGCGTACTCGATATACCGATCACAGAGCTGATGCCAGAAAAACTCGTATAGGGCCGACGCCGCGTCGTTGAACCGATACTTGCGGAGGTCGGCGCCAACTTCGGTCACGGTATCGCCGAGCTTCGAAAGGATGTAAATGTCATCGGAGGAGAGAGAATCCGGATCGAAGTCGGTGCCTCGAGAGCAACCGTCCAGGTTTGACAGGACGAAGCGGGATGCATTCCAAATCTTGTTGGCGAAGTTGCGTCCGATCTCGAACTTGTCCTTGGAGAGGAAAACGTCCTGCCCCTGGGCGGTGATCATGATGATGCTGAACCTCAAGGCGTCGGCGCCGAACTCCTGGATGATCTCCAAAGGATCGATAATGTTTCCCAGGGATTTGCTCATTTTGGCGCCGCTGTCATCTCGAACCGTGCCGTGAATGTAAACGTCTCGGAACGGAACGTCCCCCACAACCTCGAGTCCAGCCATAATCATCTTGGCCACCCAGAAGAAGATGATCTCCTGCGCGGTGACAAGGGCGTCCGTGGGATAATAGAACCTCAGATCGGCATTGTCGTCCGGCCAACCCAAGGTCGAAAACGGCCACAGCCAGGACGAGAACCAGGTGTCCAGCACGTCCTCGTCCTGGTTCAGATCGCTCCCGGCGCATTGGGGACACGATTCCGGTCGATCCCGGGAAACAACAATTTTCCGACAGGTCTGGCAATACCAAATGGGCAGCCTGTGTCCCCACCACAACTGGCGTGAAATGCACCAGTCGCGGATATTTTCCATCCAGTTAATGTACACTTTGGTCCAGCGCTTGGGATGGAACTTGATTTTCCCGTCCAGCACAGCTTTCAGGGCCGGTTCCGCCAGCGGTTTCATTTGCACGAACCATTGAAGGGAAAGACGGGGCTCGATGATGGTGTCACATCGGTAGCATCGTCCAAGAGCGTAGGTATGCCGTTCGACCTTTTCCAGGAGTTCCTGCTCGTCGAGGTCCTCGAGAAGCTTTGTGCGACAGAGGAACCGATCAAGTCCCTTGTACGGCCCCGCGTTCTCGTTCATTACGCCATCTTCGTGCATGACGTTGACGACGGGTAGGTTGTGTCGCTGCCCCATCAGGAAGTCGTTTGGATCGTGGGCCGGCGTCACCTTAACGATGCCCGTCCCGAACTGTGGGTCAACGAACGCGTCGGTGACGACCGTTAACTCCCTTCCCAGCACCGGCAGGACAATCACCTTTTCGCTGAGTTGCTTGAGCCTCTTATCTTTGGGATTGAGGGCAACGGCCACATCGCCCAGCATCGTTTCCGGCCTCGTGGTGGCCACAATCACGAAGTCGTCGCTCCCTTTGATGGGGTACTTGATGTAGTAGAGCTTGCCTTCCTGGTCGGTGCGGCTCACTTCCTCGTCGGAGAGAGCGGTTTGACATCGGGGACACCAGTTGACGACGTAGTTCCCCCGGTAGATGTACCCTTTCCTGTGGAGGCGAAGAAAGACCTCTTGAACCGCTCGGGTCAACCCCTCGTCCATGGTGAACCGCTCTCGTTGCCAATCGCACGAGCAGCCCAGCTTCTGGAGTTGTTCCTTGATGGTGTTTCCGTGCCGTTCCTTCCACTCCCATACTTTCTCGATGAACTTCTCCCTACCGAGGTCTTTCCGGGATAGGCGCTCCCTGGCCAGGTCGCGCTCAACGGCGTTCTGGGTGGCTATCCCCGCGTGATCGGTGCCGTAAACCCAGACCGTATTGAAGTCGGACATCCGCTTCCAGCGAATCAGAATGTCCTGGATGGTGTTGTTGAGGGCATGCCCCATGTGAAGGATGCCGGTGACGTTCGGGGGCGGAATCGCAATGCAGTAAGGCTTGCCCCCCTCGCTGGAATCGGAATGGAAAAGGCCTTTGCTCTTCCAAAGCTCGAAGATTCTGTCCTCGGTATCCTTGGGGTTGTACTGTTTCGGGATGTCCTCCATTGCAACGCTGTCCCTCAATCAACGACTACCGGGGGTATGGGGTGTTGAGCGCCACGCCGGTCATGCGCAGACCTTCGATGTCCTTCATGCCAATTCATCGCTTTCCGGAGGCTCCCCCAGCTTGAACCCGTCATGTATGGCACGCACCCCCGCTTCGGCTGCCTCTTCCTTGACCAGGCAGGATATTTTGATCTCCGACGTGCTGATCATCTCGATGTTGATGTTGTTGGAAGCAAGGGCACTGAACACCTCCGCGGCAACCCCGGGGTGACCTCGCATCCCGATGCCGACTGCCGACACCTTTGCGAAGCCTTCCTCGACAGTCATCCCTCCAACCCCCAGTTCCTCGACGACCTCCATAAGCGCTTGCTCTGTTTTTTTCAGGTCGTGTCTGGAGACGGTGAAGGACATATCCGGCCCCCCTTGTTTGTTCTTCGCCTGGACGATCATGTCCACGTTAACGTTCATCTTCGCTATGGCCCCGAAGATCCTGGCAGCCACTCCGGGCCTATCGGGCGCGCTGAAAATGTTGACTCTCGCCTGGTCCCTGAGAAGGGCCACGCCGGTGATCTTCGCTTCCTCCATGTCGGTCTTCTCCTGTACAATGAGTGTGCCGGGGTCTTCGTTGAAGCTCGACCTGACGGACAGAGGGACACGGAATCTCTTGGCGAATTCTACCGAACGGAGCTCAAGTACCTTTGCCCCGAGGCTTGCGAGCTCCAGCATCTCGTCGGCGTCTATCCCGTCCAACTTCCGGGCGGAAGCCACAATCCGCGGGTCAGCGGTGTAAACGCCATCCACGTCGGTGTACACCTCACAGAGGTCGGCTCTCAGTGCAGCCGCCACAGCTACCGCCGACGTATCCGAGCCCCCCCGACCGAGGGTGGTGATGTTTCCGTGAAGGTCCACACCCTGGAAACCGGCAATGACCACGATATAGCCTTCCTTGAGCTTCTCGAGAATCCTGTCGGCACTGATGTCAATGATTCTGGCCTTCATGTGGCTACTGTCGGTCAGTATCCCCACCTGGGAACCGGTCATGGAAATGGCCTTGTACCCCAGTTCCTGAATGGTCATCGCCAGCAGCGCAACCGAAATCTGCTCACCGGACGAAACCAGCATGTCGTATTCCCGGCCATGCGGATCATCGCTGATCTCGTGGGCCATGGAGATGAGCCTGTCGGTGGTGCCGCTGGCAGCCGAAGCCACCACCACAACCTGATGACCTTGCTCTCTGGCACGGCAAATCCTTCGGGCGACGTTCCTGAGTCGCTCCGCATTGGCTACCGACGTACCGCCGTACTTCTGGACAATCATCCCCATGCGTCGTCTTCCTTATCCTCCCGAAGCGAACAGAATGGACATGAGCTGATGCCCTTGAACCCGACCGAATCCACCTTCGGCAACCGCGAACTCGTCGAAGATCTCAACGCGATCTCGCCCCACCCCTTTGCCGCAAACGGCGAAGGGCACCGGCTCGGGCGTATGGTTTCTGACGGAAATGGGGGTGTAATGGTCCGGCATCGCCACAACCTTATAGTCCCCCCGCTGCTCGAGTCGTTCCACGACTCGGCCGACGATTTTGGCATCGAACCTCTCGATGGCCGTTATCTTTTGAAGGATGTCCGCGTTATGTCCCGCCTCGTCAGCCGCTTCAACATGAACCACCACGAAGTCGGCTCTATCCAGAGCATCCAGAGCGTAGGACGCTTTGGCGTCGTAATCGGTGTCGTAGTAGCCAGTGGCACCGGGCACATCCATGGCCTCCAGTCCAATGAGCTTGCCGATCCCTTTTATGAGGTCCACTGCCGCAATAACGGCTCCGGTCACACCAAAGCGTTCCTGAAAGGGGGGCGGGCGCTCGAGCTTGCCACCGCCCCACAACCAGATCATGTTCGCCGGGTTCTCCTGAAGGTCAATTTTCACCAGGTTAATGGCCTCGGCGCCGAGAATTTCACGGGACTTCTCCATAAGTTCGCGGAGTAGGGGAGCCCCCTGCCCGGTCGGCAGGTTCGGTTGAATGGGCTGACCGATGATGGCATGAGGAGGGACGCACCGCAGCTCTCCCTTCCCCTCCCGCAAGAGACGGTCCTTAATTGTAACCACATGGCGGTAACTTACTCCGGCATAAAACATTACGCCATCTATGTTAATCCTATCGTTGAGGGATTTTACGAGGACTGTTGCCTCCTTGGTGGAAATATGGCCTGCGCTGTAGTCCTGCATCAATCCGTCGGAAACGGAAACGAGATTGCATCGGAAAACCACCTCATCACCCGCCGGTTGAATGCCAAGGCTCACGGCTTCCAGGGGCCCCCTGCCTCGGTAGTACTGGCATGGATCGTACCCCAGGATGGAGAGAGAGGCGACGTCGCTCCCGGGGCTCATGTTTTCGGGAATCGTTGTAGCCAGGCCTGTGCTTCCTTCGCGGGCCAGGCGATCGAGATGTGGCGTTTTGGCGACCTGGAGCGGAGTTTTTCCCTGCAGCTTTTCCAGGGGATAGTCCGCCATTCCGTCGCAGATCAAAAGGGCGTATTTCACTGTTTCGCGCCTAAAGATAGTTTACGAGGGCTGACCCGTTGATTCGTCGAGAAGCACGGACTCTCGTGCCCTCCGTGACAGCATCAACGGCACCCTCGCTGAATCACCTCCTGTCGTCTGCCGACAGATCACGCTCCTAACAGAAACCTCGCGCCGCCAAATGAACTGCACGCGAGGGAGTCAAGGTAAGCTGTTATGGTCGGGACGACTGGATTTGAACCAGCGACCCCTTGAACCCCATTCAAGTGCGCTACCAGACTGCGCCACGTCCCGACCATGCCTTTTTTCTTCCTACCACAGCGATCCTGAGTAAATCAACAGCTTCTTTCTTACAAAACTGGCGAAGAATGTCAAGTCCATTATTGAAACATCCCACAGCGAGGCCTGGAGACGTTGGGGATCGTTTCCGGGAATCCCGACGGAGATGGTGCTCAGCTCACGCGGATCGCGTCAGCCCCGTGGCGCCACCCGCAGCCGGGGGGAGCGGTAGTCTGGCCAGGCGACGTTCGTTCCATGATGACGCGCAGTTCGCCAGAGTGGACCTCTCCGGCGTTCAACGTCGGACCGACCGAGTGATGGAGCTGGCTTCTGAGAAATATCGCTGCATGGCGAGGACCAAGTCCGTCTCGCGTGAGGGCAACCGACGAAAGAACGCGTGCGACGGTCGGAGGTGGGGTTGATCGGATCAAGGAATTAAGGGGTCTTTCCGCGGCAGCGCGAACGTCGAGAGCGAGGAACGCGGGGCAGAAAGGTAAGATGGTGGAGATTCAGAGGGGAACTCGCAACGTCTGATAATAGTACTTATGTTTACTTGCTATTCTGAACGTCCTATCGCCTTCTCCAAAAAACATTTTCAGCCTGGCCAGAATGCTGTATATTTGTACCTGACCCTTTAATTCAATCTCAGTAAGGTCTGTATCTCCCAACAGGAAGGAGAAAGAGCGGCCATGGAAGCCACGCAAAAACAACTTGATCTAAAGATATCCGTCGCGGTGTTTATCGCTGTGTTCGCGGTGTATCTCCTGAGCCTGTGCCCCACCATATATCCCGGGCCCAGCGCCGACGCGGTCTGTGATGTGAAAGGAGTCGGGCTGACGCCAGCCACCGCCCACCCCCTCTGGCTGATTCTGGGGCGGCTCTTCGCACAGCTGTCATCAAACACCGCCTACGTGCTCAACCTCATGTCCGCGTTCTTCGGGGCTCTTACGATAGCCTTGTTCTACACCCTGCTCTCGCAATTCACCCACACGACGACCGCGGAGGAAGAAGCCCGTTATCAGCCCCAGCCGTACCTGCGGCAGTTCGCCGCTCTGGCAGGTGCTTTGCTCCTGGCGTTTTGTCACCCCTTTTGGGAAAGTTCTGTGCTGGCGGGGTCAGACACGTTGAACACCTTCTTCCTGGTGCTGATCGTATTTATGCTGGTGCGTTATGTTAAGACCTCCAAGTCGCGATACGCCATTGCCTTCGGACTCCTGTACGGCCTCTCCATTGCCAACTACCCTACCCTCTTCGCGTTGGCGCCCGTTTTCGTGCTGGTCTTGCTTTTGAAGTGTCGCCGTTTGCTCGATGACCCCGTGGCGGTCGCCTTGATGTTCATTTTGTTCGGCGTGGGCCTTTTGCCTTCTCTGTACGGCCCGCGGGTTTATGTTCTCGAGGGAAAGGAATACGTGGCTCACGCCAAGACGTTCGGCCAGGCTTTCTCTGCGTTCGTGGACACCTATTTCCGGTCGCTGAAGCAACTTATGCTGGAGAAAAACACCCCCCACGACTGGGCTTTTTGGCTTTTTCTTCCCACAGTTGTGCCGATCCTGTTCTTCCTGATGAAAGGAGGTGAGTACGAACGGGGAAGCGCGACAGCAACCCGACTCACGTACCTTGTGCGATATGTTTTCGTCCTTCTGTTCACGCTTGGTGGACTCGGATACCTGTGGGGCTATCGGATCGGGCCTGTAGGCATGGCCGGACTGGATTATCTGAGGTTTCCACGCTATCTCGGGTCCTACGTCGTCGTGGGGGGATGGTTCTCCTACATCATGGGCTACTGGATCATCGTCGCCACCGGCAAATTCAAGGCGACGGGAACCGAGCCCGAGCCCAAGGTGAAGTACAGGAAGATCGCCTACGTTATCGGCGTCATCATCGCTCTGGCCTTGCCAGCCGGGGGCCTGGTCATGAATTATGCTAAGAGCACCAAGCGGAAGGCGGACCATACCAGGCACTTTGCCCTGGGCGTGCTGGACTCGAGCCCGGAGAACGCAATCGTTATCGTCCCCGAATATCCTTTTTACGGATCCATCGGGGCGCCCCTGAGGTATTTTCACGCCCAGCGCGAGCGATTGTCGAAGGACCAACGGACAACCATCGTAGACCTCAATGCAGCCTTCTTCGATTTCCATACGGTAAAGCGGATCGATTCGGCACGCTATCTGGCGGAGACGGTTTTCGAGCGGCACGTGCCCCAGCCGCGGCGACGTTTTCTGCCGGAGGATCCTTTCGAGGAAGCCTACGATGGCATACGGCGGTGTGAGGCAGAGAGGGCCAGGGAAACCGGCCAGCAGCCGCGGTTGATATACAGCCTGGTCAACAACTTCTTCGTATCGCCTCTCCTCGCCGGGAACGGGGTGATGAACAAGGACTATCGGGCGGAGCCCGCCGGGTTGCTCTACGTCTACAGGAGCAGGCTTGAATACCAGGATAGAGAGAAAGTCATAAAGGACAACCAGAAGTTATGGAAGGAACTACTGAGCGGCCTTGGAGTTACAAAAAAACCAAAGCGACGGCAACGCCGCTCGGAAGTCGAGGATTACATTCTCGGCGAGTACTCGAAATCGGCGAACGATTTCGGCGTTTTCTGCCAACTTTCGGGGAGACTCGACTTGGCGAAGGAATACTACGACCGGGCGTTGACATTGTCGCCAGAAAACAGCTCCTCGCTGCGGAACACAGCATCCGTCATGACCGCCAAGGGAGACAGCAAGGGAGCCCAGAAGTTCGATGAGAAAT
>Ga0114930_10003267_pt1 | contig 14283 bp, 13 predicted proteins | sample AnhtaG_FD_87300 | JGI IMG/M metagenome (GOLD analysis project Ga0114930, IMG submission 87300) | Deep subsurface microbial communities from Anholt, Denmark to uncover new lineages of life (NeLLi) - Anholt_01485 metaG | ecosystem: Environmental > Aquatic > Marine > Oceanic > Sediment | place... | reverse complement strand
CGCGCGCCGCCACGGCTCGGCCCGCTCCAGCGCCTGGCGCAGCGAGTCCGGGCCGATGCCGCCGCCGCCCTCGGCCGCGCGATGCACCAGCGCCAACAGCGCCACCACGTCGATGCCGAGCCGGTCCTGAAGGTCGAGGCAGGCCTCGCGCACCCCCGGCCGGCCGTAGAGCCCGACCGCGAAGTCCCAGGCCGCCGCGCCGCGCGACCCGCCGGCCCGGCTTGCGTCCGCCGGACCCGCGCCCGGCCGGTCCGCCCCCGTCTCCCCCATCGCCGCCCGCTCCTATTTCCCCCCGGCTTGGGCTACAATGGCGGCTTGCCGCGGAGCATGCAACGACCCAAGCACCGATGGACGAGCAGGACCGGCTGCGCCAACGGCTAGCGGAGCTTAAGACCGAGCACCGCGATCTGGACGACGTGATCGACCGCCTGGCCGAGCGGCCGCCGGTCGACCTCATCCAGATGCAGCGACTGAAGAAGCGCAAGCTGGTGCTGAAGGACATGATCGCCAAGATCGAAAGCCTGCTCCTGCCCGACATCATCGCGTGACGACGCCGGCCGCGGCGCGGGGAGACCGCCCGGGTTGCCTCTGCGGCCCCGGGCGGCTATAAGACCGCCCTTCGACGCCGGCCGGAGTGTAGCTCAGCCTGGTAGAGCACTAGCTTCGGGAGCTAGGGGCCGGAGGTTCAAATCCTCTCACTCCGACCATTCCCGCGCCGCCGTCGCGATGGGCGCGGGCCCGCGGCAACACCCGCCTCAATGCGCCATCAGCACCGGCAGCTTGGCCTCGGCCAGTACGCGCCGGGTCACGCCGCCGAGGATGATCTGCCTGAGGCGGCTTTGCGTGAACGCGCCCATGACCAGGAGGTCGGCGTTGCCCTTGTAGGCCTCGGCCAGCAGCGCGTCGGCCACCGCGCGCGGCGCGGGCTGGAAGCGGTGCACCGTGGCGCGCACGCCGTGCCAGCCCAGGTGCCGCAGCAGGCCGTAATCGCCGCTCGCCTCCAGGTGCTTGGTCTCGTCGGCGGTCAGCACGCGCACCTCTTTCGCGCGGCGCAACAGCGGCATGGCGAAGCCGATCGCGCGCGCCACCTGCACGCTGCCGTTCCAGAAGATCGCCACGCGCTCGCCCATGCTGGGCGGCATCGCGGGCGGGGCCAGCAGCACCGGCCGGCCGGTGTCGAACAGCACGGTCTCGACCACGGTCTCGGTCGCCAGGTCCTTGGCGTCGGCGGGCCGCGCGACCACGATCAGGTCGGCGACGCGGCCGCGGCGCGAGACCACGTCCTCCTCGTTGCCCTGCTCCTCGCGCCAGGCGCAGGAGATCGCGCCCGGCGGCGGCGGTGCGTCGCACACCGGGATGTTGTGCTGCTTGCGCCAGGCCTCGAACGCCTCGCGCGCGCGGGCCGAGCGCGTGCTGGCGTCGCGCTCCGCGACCTGGAGGATCTCCTCGACCAGGGGCCCGGACATGCCTTCGCCGATCACCGGGATGGCGTCGCGCGGATCGCCCTTGGCGTGCAGCGCGTCGATGTGGGAATCGAAATCGCTGGCGACGTTGTAGGCCATCGCCAGCGAGGCCTGGTCGGACGGCCCGCCCGACAGGACGGCGACAATGGACTTGACCGGCATTGTCCCTACTCCCTCGTTTCCCGCGCCGCCATATTAACCCCGTAGCATGGGCGCGCGCGAGCGGCGAATGACTTGAATCAAGTCCGGGGGACCGGACCGGATGCGCCCCCCGGTCCCGGCCGTCAGGCGAAATGCGGGCGGTTCTCGGCGATGCCGGCGGGGTCCTGGTGGATCATCACCTCCGCCCCGGGGAAGATCGCGAGCAACCGCCGCTCGACCGCGTCGGAAATCGCGTGCGCGTTCATCAGGGAGATGCCGCCGTCCATCTCGATGTGGAGCTGGATGAAGATGTGCGGGCCCGAGACGCGCGTGCGCAAATCGTGCACCTTGCGCACCGCCGGGTGCTCGAGGCAGACGTCGCGGATGCGGCGGCGGTCGTCGTCGTGCAGCTCGCGGTCCATCAGCATGTCGAGCGACAGCCGCGCGATGCGCCAGGCGCTCCAGAGGATGTACACGCCTACGCCCGCGCCGAACAGCGGGTCGAGCACCGGCGCGTCCAGCCAGCGGCCCAGCAGCAGCGAGACGATCACCCCGCCGTTGACCAGGATGTCGCCGGTGTAGTGCAGCGAGTCGGCGCGGATCGCGGTGGAGTCGGTGCGGGCGATCACGCGCTTCTGGAACGCGACCAGGCCCACGGTGACCGCGATCGACCCCGCCATCACCGCGACCGCCACGCCGGTGTGCGGGATCGGCTGCGGGGCGATCAGGTGCCGCGCCGCCTCGATCGTCAACAGCACGGCCGAGCCCGCGACGAACGCGGACTGCGCCAGGCCCGCCAGCGGCTCGGCCTTGCCGTGGCCGAAGCGGTGCTCGCGGTCGGCGGGGGTGAGCGCCTGGCGCACCGCCAGCACGTTGACGCTCGAGGCCGCGGCGTCGAGCAGCGAGTCGAGCAGGCTGGAGAGGATCGCGACCGACCCGGTCATCAGCCACACCGCCGCCTTGACCACGATCAGCGCGAGCGCCGCGGCGACCGAGGCATAGGTGGCCAGCCGCATCAGCCGCCCGTCGGCGGCGCGGCGCGCGGCGGCCGGCGGAGCCGCGGACGCGGCGGCGTGGGCTTGCGTCACGGGAACAGCCGCTCGGTGCGCCAGCCGGTCCCGGCGCGGCGGTAGACGATGCGCTCGTGCAGGCGGAACGGGCGTTCGCGCCAGAACTCGATGCGCAGCGGCGCGACGCGGAAGCCGGTCCAGTGCGGCGGCCGGGGGATTTCGCCCAGCGCGAACTTGGCCGCGTACAGCGCCACGCGCTTTTCCAGCTCGAAGCGGCCCTGCATCGGCCGCGACTGCTCGGACGCCCAGGCGCCGATCCGGCTTTCGCGGTGCCGCGTGCGGAAATAGGCGTCGGCCTCTTCGTCGCTGACCTGCGCGACCGGCCCCTCGACCCGGACCGCCCGGCGCAGCGACTTCCAGTGGAACATCAGCGCGGCGCGGGGGTTGGCCTTGAGCTCCCCGCCCTTGCGGCTTTCGCTGTTGGTGTAGAACACGAAGCCGCGCTGATCGGCGTCCTTCAGCAGCACCATGCGCAGCGACGGCGCGCCCGAGGCGTCGGCGGTGGCGAGCGCCATGGCCGTGGGGTCGTTGGGCTCGCTCGCGCGCGCCTCGTCGAGCAGCGCGTTGAACAGGGCGATCGGGTCGTCCGCCGTTTCCGCGCCGCCGCCCGGCGGACCGGCCGGCGCGCCGGCCGGGGCGGGAAAGGTCGGGTCCTCGGGCGTCATCGCTCTCCTCTGCGGCGGGCTGGGGCGGGGCGGGCGGCATCTTGCCGTAGCCCCCCCGGAAAAGGTCTATGATATAGGGCTCATGGGCCGGCGACCAAGGCCGCGGGCCCGCGGTCCCTTCGGGGGACCGGCGCGCATATGGAGCCCACGCGGAGATCATGGCGGCGGCGAAGCGGAGTTGGCTGGCGGCGGCGGGGCTGGCCCTGGCCCTGGGGCCGGGACTTTCCGGCTGCCTGGGCTTCGGCGACAGCGGCGAGGACGAGACGCCGCCGCCGCAGACCAAGTTGCAGCCCAACGCCGTGCAGCGCACGCCGCGCCCCGGCTACGACAGCTCGGCGACCACCTGGCAAAGCGGCGCGGCCGCCGCCGCCGCGGCCAAGGCCCCGAAGGGGCCGCTGGACAAGTCGCCGACCGCGTTTCCCGCCCCCAGGACCGATCTGCCGGTCCTGCCCACCGCTTCGGGACCGACCGCAACGGGCGCGGCGCCGGCCGGGACTTCGGCGATGCCCGCGCTGCCCGGCGCGATTCCGCAGGCGCCGGCGGGCATGACCCCGGGCATGACCGCGACCGCAATGGCCCCGATGGCGGCACCTGCGGCGACCCAAGCGACGGCCCAGGCGGCGGCCCAGGCGGCCGCGCCCGCGCCCCAGCGCAGAACGCCCGCGCCCCTGCCCGCCGCCGTCAACGCCGCGGCCGAGGGCGCGCCGATCCTCGACGTGTTCCGCCGCGGCAAGATCGCCCCGCTGGTCAACCGCGTGGACGACGTTTACGCCGAACGCTCGGCGCAGCTCGCGATGGAGTATTCGCAGGACGGCGCCGTGCGCGGCTGGACCAACCCCGAGACCGGCACCGGCGGCGCGATCCGCCCGACGCGCACGTTCCAGCAGGCCGACGGCGGCTATTGCCGCGAGTTCGCGCTCAGCATCGAAGTGCGCCAGAAGCCCGGCGCCGAAGCCAAGGGCACGGCCGATGCCGCCGGACGCTTCGCCTGCCGCCTGCCCAACGGGCGCTGGAAATTCCTGCCTTGATCCCCATCCTGCATCGCTGATGCGCGACCCCTACGACGTGCTGGGCGTGCGCCGCGACGCCTCGGCCGAGGACATCAAGCGGTCCTATCGCAAGCTGGCGAAGTCGCTCCACCCCGACCTCAATCCCGGCAAGCCGGAGATCGAGAAGCGGTTCAAGGAGGTTTCGGCGGCCTACGACCTTCTGTCCGACGCCGCCAAGCGCGCGAAGTTCGACCGCGGCGAGATCGACGCCCAGGGCAACCCGAGGCCGGAGCACGCCTACCGCGAGGCCTGGGCGCGGCGCGGGCGCGGCCGGGCGCAGGGCGGCGCCGCGGGCTTTGGCGACGAGTTCGCGCACGGGGGCGGGTTCGGCGGCGGATTGGGGGGCGGGTTCGATCCCGGCGCGATCTTCGAGGAAATCCTCGGGCGGCGGCGCGGGCATGCGGCGCGCGCGCCCGGGGAGGACATCGCATACGCGCTGACGGTCGAGTTCCTGGACGCGGCGCTGGGCGCCAAGCGCCGCGTGACGCTCGCGGACGGGCAGACGCTCGACGTCGCGATCCCGCCCGGCACCGAGTCCGGGCAGACCCTGCGCCTCAAGGGCAAGGGCGGGCCCGGGCTCAACGGCGGTCCGGCGGGCGACGCGCTCATCGAGGTGACGGTCAAGCCGCATCCCCTGTTCCGGCGTGAAGGCGCCGACATCCACCTCGACGCGCCGGTGGCGCTCGAGGAGGCGCTGCTCGGCGCTTCGATCGAGGTGCCGACCATCGACGGGCGCGTGGCGGTGAAGCTGCCCAAGGGCGCCAACACCGGCACCAAGCTGAGGCTCAAGGGCCGCGGCGTGCCGCAAGGGCGCGGCGGGGCGCGCGGCGACCAGTACGTGACGTTGAAGGTGATGCTGCCCGATCCGCCCGACGCCGCGCTCGAGCGTTTCGTCGAGGACTGGGCCAAGAACCGCCGCGACAACCCCCGCCAGGGACCGGGGTGGAAGAAGTAGCCGCTACTCGGCCGCGGCTGCGACCGCGGCGCGCGCCCCGGCAAGCTCGGCGAGCGAACGGCGGACGATCCGCACCGCGGCGCCGAAGCTCAACGCCGCCATGACTGCCGCCACCACGGCGTCGGGCCAATAGCCGCCGGTGACGAATACGCCGCTCGCCGCCAGCAGCACGGCGAGGTTGCCGATGGCGTCGTTGCGGCTGCACAACCACACGGATTCGCGGTTGGCGTCGCCGCGGCGATGGCGGTAGAGCATGACCGCGACCGAGGCGTTGGCGGCGAAGGCCAGCACGGCCACCGGGCCCATGATCAGCGGCTCGGGCGGAATGCCGGTCGCGATCTTGTAGGCGATGACCGCCACGACCCACAGGCCCATCGCGCCGAGGCTCAAGCCCTTGACCAGCGCCGCGCGGGCGCGCGCCGCCGCGCCCAGCGGCAGGGCAAGCAGCGTGATGGCGTAGTTCGCCGCGTCGGAGAAGAAATCGAGCGCGTCGGCCAAGAGCGCCGCCGAGCCCGAGGCGATGCTCGAGCCGGTCTCGGCCGCGAACATGGCGGCGTTGACCGCCAAGGCGATCCACAGCGCGCGGCGGAACGCCGCATCCTCGCGCGCCGCCTCCGGCGCGCAGGCGCACGAATCGCAGCCGCTCATCTCAATCCTCGTCCTCGCTTTGCGGTTCGCCGGTATGGACGATCATGTCGGCGATCACGCAGCGCACATGCTCGTCGGCGCCGGCATAGAACACCTGTTTGCCGTCGCGCCTGGCCTTGACCAGGCGCGCCGCGCGCAGCAGGCGCAGATGGTGGCTGACCAGCGAAACGGACAGGCCGGTCTTGGCCGCGAGCTCGCCCACGTTGACCGGCTCGCCGAGGCAGGCGAGCAGAATGCGCAGGCGGCTCGGGTCGCCGAGCAGCCGGAACATGTCGGCGAGCCGCGCCGCTTCGTCGTCCGAGACGCGCGGCGCGGCGGCGGGTTTCCGCTTATGCACCAGACGCAGGTTCATTTGAACAATCATTGTAATGACAGACGGCGCGGAGTCAAGCCGCCGCCCGCGTGCTTCGACAGGCGCGGCATGGGGCGATAGGGTCGCGCGCGACCGCCCGGGACTGGGCCTGCCCGGGGATCGGGCGGCCGCATTCCGCGTCGGGAGCATCGGATGGACCCGCTTTCCGCCTTCGGCCTGTTCGCGGTGACGGCGATGCTGGTCACCTACGCGCTGGAGGACCGCGACCGGCGCTACATCCTGGCGTTCGCGGGGTCGTGGGCGTTGGCCTCGGCCTACGGCTTCCTGCAGGGCGCGTGGCCGTTCGGGCTGGTCGAGGCGGCCTGGGCGCTGGTGGCGGTGCGGCGCTGGCGCACGCGCGCCGCTTCCGCCTAGGCTTTCGCCGGCGCCTCGGCGAGCAGGGCTTTCAGCGTCACGCCGAAGACGTCCTTGCCGTGGCGCGCGTTCTCGGCCAGAAGCGCGTCGACGCGGTCGTGCCATTCGCCGCGCTCGCCGCCCAGGTCGTTGGGATCGAGCACGAGCTCGAGCGCGGCCATCAGGTCGTTGAGCGTGGTGACCTCGAGGTCGCGCGCCAGAAGCCACGCGCCGCGCTCGCCGCGCGCCACGAACTCGGCCCGCAGCAGCCGGCCCAGCACGTCGCCCAGGAGGTCCGAGCCGCCCGGCACCTTCTCCAGGAGGTGCCGGTCGCGGAACACCTTGCCCTCGCGCGCGCGGTGGTGGATCGCGCCCAACAGCATCAGCGCGACGGCGAGCTTGCGTCCGGGGGTCGAGATCGACTTGGCGAAGCCGCGGCCCGCGCGCCATTCCGGCAGCGAGGCGGTGACCTCCGCCCCGAACAGCACCACCATCCAGCACAGGTACACCCACAGCATGAAGATCGGCACCGTCGCGAGCGCGCCGTAGACCGCCTGGTAGGTGGCGAACTTGGCGATGTAGAGGCCAAAGCCGCGCTTCAGGAGCTCGAACAGCACGGCGGTCATGACCCCGCCGGCGATGGCGTTGCGCCGCGCGACCGGGAAGTTGGGCACCACCTGGAACAGCAGGATGAACCCCACCATCGACAACAGGAACGGCGCGAGGCTGGCGAGCTGGATCAGCGCGCGGCCCCACCAGGCGAGGCTGAGGGTGTGCTGGAGCGCGAACAGGTAGCTGGAGAGCGAGAGGCTCGCGCCGAACAGGAGCGGCCCCATGGTCAGCATCGCCCAGAACGCCAGCACGCGCATCACGATCGGCCGCGGCTGGCCGACGCGCCAGATCGTGTTGAACACGGTCTCGATGGTGTTGAGCGTCAGGATCGAGGTGATGGCGACGAACACCACGCCCACGGCGGTCATCTTGCCGGCGTTCTTGGTGAAGCCCTGGAGCGTCTCGGCCACCTTGTCGCCGACTTCGGGCACCATGTTCTCGAACAGCATCGCCTGGGCCTGCTCGCGCACGCCCTCGAACGCCGGGAACGCCGCCAGGATGGCGAACGCGATGGTGAGCAACGGCACCATCGACAGCAGCGTGGTGTAGGTGAGCGAGGCCGCGACCTGCGGGCAGCGGTCGCGGTAGAACCGCCCGGCGGCGTAGACCGCAAGCCGCGCCGCGTTCCCCAGCACCGGCCACGCGCGCGCGGCCAGCGCCTTCCAGTCGCGGTCGCGCAAGCCGTTCAGCGCGGCGGCCGAGGCGCGGCCCTTGAGGGCCGCCACGGTCCCGGAAACGCGGCCGGCGAGCCCGGCGCCGAGGCGGTTGGCGAAGCGCATCGCGCGACTATAACCGAACCGGAGATGTGCGCGAAATCCTTTGCCGGACGGGGGTTTGGCATCCGTCGCCCCGCCTTTGACGCCCCCCGTCCATCGTGTAGGATGCGCGCAACATCGACACAAGCCGATCCGACGGAAAGCGGGGAATGAGACGATGAGCGACGCCCCAACGCCCAAGACGGGGCCGCTGATGGCGGGAAAGCGCGGCCTGATCTTGGGAGTCGCCAACGACCGGTCGCTCGCCTGGGGCATCGCCACGGCGCTCAAGGCCCACGGCGCGTCGCTCGCCATCACCTACCAGGGCGAGGCGATGGGCAAGCGCGTGCAGCCGCTGGCCCAGGAGCTCGGCGCCGAGATCGTGATGGACTGCGACGTCGGCAGCGACGCCAGCATGGACGCGGTGTTCGCCGAGATCGCCAAGCGCTGGGGCGGGATGGATTTCCTGGTCCACGCGGTCGCGTTCTCCGACCGCGAGGAGCTGAAGGGCGACTACGTGCGAACCTCGCGCGCCAACTTCACCATGACCATGGACATCTCGTGCTATTCGTTCACGGCGCTGGCGCAGCGCGCGGTGAAGCTGATGGCCGGCGGCGGCGCGATGCTGACGCTCACCTATTCCGGCGCCGAGCGGGTGATGCCGCACTACAACGTCATGGGCGTGGCCAAGGCGGCGCTGGAGGCGAGCGTCAAGTACCTGGCCGCGGACCTGGGCAAGCAGAACATCCGGGTCAACGCGGTGTCGGCCGGGCCGATCCGCACGCTGGCCTCGGCCGGGATCGGCGATTTCCGCTACATCCTGAAATGGAACGAGCTCAACGCGCCGATGCGCCGCAACGTGACCATCGAGGAGGTCGGCGGCGGGGCGCTGTACCTGTTGAGCGACCTGTCCCAGGGCGTGACCGGCGAGGTGCTGCACGTCGACTCCGGGTACCACGTCGTCGGCATGCTGGCGGTGGACGCCGCGCCCAAGGTCGCGGAGATGCTGAAGAACTTCAAGACCGCCGGCAACAACTCGGGCGGATGAATCGCGTACCTATGCCCCCTCCCCCAATCCCCCTCCCGCCTCGTGCGGCTGTCGCCTTTCGGGGGGCGGGGGGACTCAAGAAAGAGTCCCCTGCCCCCGCGCGCGAGGAACGTCGCGCGACGCGGGGGAGGCTTAGGCTGGGGCGCGACGCGCCGGTGCGCGTGCGGCGTTAGCGGGCGCCAATGGCGGGCAACACCTTCGGCCACCTGTTCCGCCTGACCACCTGGGGCGAAAGCCACGGGCCGGCGATCGGCGCGGTGGTGGACGGCTGCCCGCCGCTGATCGCGCTCAACGAAGCCGACATCCAGCCCTGGCTCGACAAGCGCCGGCCCGGCCAGTCGCGCTTCACCACCCAGCGCCAGGAGCCGGACCGCGTGCGCATCATGTCGGGCACGTTCGAGGGCAGGACCACCGGCACGCCGATTTCGCTGGTGATCGAGAACGTGGACGCGCGCAGCAAGGACTACTACGACAACATGGACCGGTTCCGCCCGGGCCACGCCGACTACACCTACCAGGCGAAATACGGCATCCGCGACTACCGCGGCGGCGGGCGCGCCTCGGCGCGCGAGACCGCCACGCGCGTGGCGGGCGCGGCGGTCGCGCGCAAGGTGCTGGACCATCTGGTCAAGGGCGGCGTGAAGATCCGCGGCGCGCTGATCCAGGTGGGCCCGCACAGGATCGACCGCAAGAACTGGGACTGGGGCGAGGTCGAGCGGAACGCGTTCTTCTCGCCCGACGCCGGGGCGGCGGAGAAATGGGCCGAGCATCTCGACCAGGTGCGCAAGGCGGGATCGTCCTGCGGCGCGGTGATCGAGGTGGTGGCCGAGGGCGTGCCGGCCGGCCTGGGCCAGCCGGTGTTCGACAAGCTCGACGGCGACATCGCGCGCGCGATGATGAGCATCACCGCGGTCAAGGGCGTCGAGATCGGCGCCGGCATGGCGGCGGCGGCGCTCACCGGCGAGACCAACGCCGACGAGATGCGCATGAAGGACGGCAAGGTGACGTTCTTGAGCAACAACGCCGGCGGCATCTTGGGCGGCATCTCCTCGGGGCAGGACATCGTGGTGCGCTTCGCGGTCAAGCCCACTTCCTCGATCCTGACCCCCCGGCGCACCGTCACCGCCGACGGCCAGGACGTGGAGATCGCGACCAAGGGCCGCCACGACCCGTGCGTGGGCATCCGCGCGGTGCCGGTGGGCGAGGCGATGCTGGCCCTGGTGCTGGCCGACCACCTCCTGCGCCAGCGCGCGCAGTGCGGGTTGAAGTAGCGAAACCCGGTTCCGATTCGCCGTGCCCGGCTTCATGCCGGGCATCCACCTCGTCCAAGCGGCAAATCGGCGGCTCGCGACGAATAGCCCTCCGACCATCCCGGCGGGCCGGGACAGGCCCGGCCAAGACGTACCGACTTATGCGGCGGAGTGAGGTTCGCCCTCTTCCTTCTTGCCGCGCCACAGCAGCGCGTGGCCCTTCTCGCGCAAGGCCTGGAACACGACGTAGAGCGTGGGGATGAGGAAAACCCCGAACGCCGAGGCGAAGATCATGCCGCCGAACACCGCGGTGCCGACCGCGCGCCGGCTGATCGCGCCCGCGCCCGCGGCGATCACCAGCGGCACCAGGCCCAGGATGAAGGCGAAGCTGGTCATCATCACGGCGCGGAAGCGCGCCTGCGCTCCTTCGACCGCGGCTTCGGCGATCGGCAGCCCGTGCTCGCGCCGCTCCTTGGCGAATTCCACGATCAGGATGCCGTTCTTGGCCGCGAGCGCGATCAGCACCACGATGCCGATCTGGGCGTAGAGGTTGTTGTCGAGCCCGGCGAGGTTGATCGCCACCATCGCGCCCAGGAGGCCGACCGACACCGACAGCAGGACGGGAATCGGAATGGTCCAGCTCTCGTACAGGCCCACCAGGAACAGGTACGCGAACAGGAACGCTAGCGCGAAGATGTAGAGCGTCTGCCCGCCCGCCTGCTTCTCCTGCAAGGCCGTGCCGGTCCATTCGTAGCCGTAGCCCTGCGGCAGCACGGCGGCCGACAGCCGCTCCATCGCCACCAGCGCCGCGCCGCTCGAGTAGCCCTCGCCCGGCTCGCCCTGGAGCGTGACGCTGCGGTAGTTGTTGTAACGCGACATGAGCTGCGGGCCCACGATCACGCGCGCGTCGGCGAAGGCGCGCAAGGGCACCATCTCGCCCTTGTTGTTGCGCACGTTGATGCGGTAGACGTCGGGCACCTCGTCGCGGTCGGTCGCCTCGCCCTGGATGTTGACCTGCCAGGTGCGGCCGAACAGGTTGAAGTCGTTGATGTAGTACGAGCCCAAGAGCGCCTGCATGGCGGTGAACACGTCGTTGATCGCCACGCCCAGCTGCTGCGCCTTGTCGCGGTCGATGTCCATGTAGATCTGCGGCGTGTTGGTGGAGAACAGGCCGAACACGGCCTTGAGCTCGGGCCGTTGGTTGGCCGCGAACATCATCCCCCGCATGGCCGAGGCGAGCTCGGGCGCCGGGCCGCCGCGCAAATCCTGGAGCTGGTACTCGAAGCCCGAGCCGTTGCCCAGGCCCAGGATCGGCGGCATGTTGAACACCAGGAGGTTGGCCGAGGCGATCGGCCGCGCCTTGGCGCGGATCCGGTCGATGATGGCGAAGGCCGAGAGCTCCTTGGCCTCGCGCTTCTTCCAGTCCTCCAGCTCGATGATGAAGAAGCCGCTGTTGGACTGCGCGATGCCGTTCAAGTAGCTGTAGCCCACCACCTCGATCACGCTGCGCACGCCCTTGGTCTCGCGGATCAGCTGGGCCATCTGCTTGGAGATCTCGTCGCTGCGGTTGACCGAGGCGCCCTCCGGCAGTTGCAGCTCGGCGAAGAACAGGCCCTGGTCCTCCGCCGGCAGGAAGCCGGTCGGGGTCTTCAAGAACAGGCCGCCCACGCCCGCCATCACCGCCGCGAGCACCACCAGCGACAGCGCGGACTTGCGCACCAGCGCGCGCACGACCGCGGTGTAGCCCGAATTCGCTCGGTCGATGGCGCCGAGCACGTATTTCATCGGCCCGCGCTTGGGCCCGTGCGCGGGCTTCAGGATCACGCCGCACAGCGCGGGGCTCAAGGTCAGCGCGTTGATCGCCGAGATCAGCATCGACACCGACACCACCATCGCGAACTGCTGGTACATCTGCCCGGTGATGCCCGGCACGAAGCCCACCGGCACGAATACGCTGAGCAGCACCAGGGTGATGGCGATGATCGGCGCCGTGATCTGCTGCATCGCCTTCTTGGCCGCCTCTTTCGGCCCCAGCCCCTCGGCGTGCATCAGGTGCTCGACCGCCTCGACCACCACGATGGCGTCGTCCACCACGATGCCGATCGCCAGCACGACCGCGAACAGCGACACGGTGTTGGCGGTGAACCCGAACGCCAGCAGCACCGCGAAGGTGCCGACCAGCGCCACCGGCACGGCGACGGTCGGGATCACGGTCGCGCGCAACGAGCCCAGGAACAGGAACACCACCATCACCACGAGCACGAACGCTTCCAGCAGCGTGTGCAGCACCTCCTCGACCGTGGCCTTGACGAAGCGCGTGGTGTCGAACATCACGTCGTAGGCGAGGTCGGGCGGGAAGCGCTTGGCAAGCTCCGCCATCGCCTTCTGCACGCCCTCGGCGACCTGCAGCGCGTTGGCGTCGGGCGCCTGCGCCACGTAGACGATGGTGGCGGGCTGGCCGTTGAAGCGGCCTTTCGAGTCCGCGCTCTGCGCCGCGAGCTCCACCCGCCCGATGTCCTTCAGGCGCACCACCGAGCCGTCGGGATTGGCGCGCACCACGATGTCCTCGAACTCGCCGACCTCGATCAGGCGCCCCTTGGTCTGGATCGTCATCTGGAACTGGGTGTCGGGCAGCGCCGGCTGCGCGCCGATGCGGCCGAGCGCGGCCTGCACGTTCTGGCCCTTGACCGCGTTGACGATCTCGTTGATCGAGACGCCGAGGCTGGTCAGCCGGTCGGTCGCCAGCCAGATGCGCATGGAGTAGCTCAACGGGCCGTAGATGCCCGCCTCGCCCACGCCCGGCACGCGCGCCAGCGTGTCGAGGATGTTGATGGTGGCGTAGTTGCTGAGGTAGAGCGCGTCGTAGCTGCCCTTGGGCGAGTACAGCGCCATCACCTGCAACAGCGACGACGACTTCTTCTTGACCGTCAGGCCCTGGCGCGCCACCTCGTCCGGCAGCTTGGGCTGGGCGAGCTGCACGCGGTTCAAGACGTTGACCGTGTTGATGTCGGTGTTGGTGCCGACCGCGAAGGTGACGGTCAGCGTGTAGCTGCCGTCGCTGCCGCTGGTCGACTTCATGTACAGCATCTTGTCGACGCCGTTGACCTGCGACTCGATCGGCTGGGCGACGGTGGCCTCGACCACGTCGGCGCTGGCGCCGGGGTAGTAGCCGGTCACCGCGACCTGCGGCGGCACGATGTTGGGAAACTGCGCCACGGGAATGAACAGAATCGCGATCAGGCCCGCGATGGTGATGACCGCGGAGATGACGATCGACAGCCGCGGGCGGTCGATGAAGATGGCGGAGAGCACGGGGGTTCAGCTTTTCGGCGTCAGCACCGAGGACGGCTGCACCGTCGGGTTGACCGCGACGCCCGGGCGCACCTTGAGCAGGCCCTCGACCACGATCAGCTCACCCTCCTTCAGGCCTTCCTCGACCACCGCGCTGCCGTCCTTGCGGGGCGTCGACTTGATGCGCCGGACCTCCACCTTCTTGTCCTTGTCCACCACCAGCACGAAGCGCCCGGCCTGGTCCACCTGGATCGCGGCCTGGGGGATCACGACCGCCAGTTCCGCGTCCCTGCGCTCGGCGGTCACGCCCACGGACTGGCCGTCCACCAGCAGGCGTTCGGGGTTGGGAAACCGGGCGCGGACGGTCAGCGTGTCGGTGCCCTGCGCCACCTGCACGTCGAGGAAGTCGATCTTGCCGGGGTGCTTGTAGAGCGAGCCGTCGGGCAGGCGCAGGCGCACGATCGCCTCGGTGGGCTTGCCGCTTTCCGCCGCACGCGCCTGGATCTCGGTCATGATGCGCTGCGCCACCGGGAAGGTGACGTAGATCGGGTCCTGGCTGACGATGGTGGCGAGCACGCCGGAATCGGGCCCCACCAGGTTGCCCACGGTGATGTTCGCCTGACCGATGCG
>Ga0114930_10003266_pt1 | contig 14289 bp, 18 predicted proteins | sample AnhtaG_FD_87300 | JGI IMG/M metagenome (GOLD analysis project Ga0114930, IMG submission 87300) | Deep subsurface microbial communities from Anholt, Denmark to uncover new lineages of life (NeLLi) - Anholt_01485 metaG | ecosystem: Environmental > Aquatic > Marine > Oceanic > Sediment | place... | reverse complement strand
TTTTGGAGAAGACTGGTCCATCCTGAGAATTTATACTTGCTCTTCAATCCATTTTAGAGGTAGAAGCGAGTGTTGAATCAATTTATTGATGCTTATTTATAAAATCCAAGCCAATCTTGACGCTATGGTAAAATAGCATCAGTGATTTTAAATACGAGCAAATCAATTTTGGATTAATTATGAAACAACAGCGCATTCCTAAAATACACTCTAAACCTACAGTGGTAGAATCTGAAGACAATGAGATGGGTTCAGAAATCAAAGTAATAAATCGTATCCTTGATAAAAGGTATGAAGTGTTGATAGAGTTGAGCTAGTCTGTTTTAATATGGGCTTTAATAAACTTTAAACATAGTGAAAAAACTTCGTTAACGTCTTCTTCTAAAACACTTATTGGCCTTTCTTCATAAGTTCCATATGCATGTAATCTCCCATCATAAAGCTCTTTCCGGAATTGAAAGGCTTCTATAGCTTCATAATCGAAAATGTATCCGTTTTTTTCTAAGAACATTTCAGTAGCAGTTAATGCTGTTCTATGATTTGCATCTGGAAACGCTTGTAATATAACTATATTTTTTAAATAATAAGCTGCAATTTCGAGAACATTTCTTTTTTTTGGCGTATATTCAATTCGGGAATCTTTTAAAGAACGTATTTTAATCTGCTCATTAATATCAAGGAGATTTTGTAATACCAGCAAGTTAATTGACATGATTATAAATTTTCTCTTATATGGTTATTGAATTACTGCATTTATTCTATAAATGATATATCTTTTTCTGGGTATTATTTTTGATAAATATTTTGAACGTGCCCCATTCATATAATCCAATAATTAGGTGAAATTTCAATTATGACATCAATGCACAAGATGGTTGTATGTGCAGTCACTGACCACGCTTTAGAAAAACGGGACATCAAGTGCATGTCCAAAGGTTTTAATTTTATATTTCAGACTCATTCTTTTCTTGTGTAATGTAATTGTACCAGACCAGAATTAAAAGATTTAACATCAATCAGTTTTAATCTTGTTTCATTTAATTTTCCCTTGAAAAGGGGAATCCCTTCTCCTAGTAAAATTGGAATCGTGGTGATAATGAACTCATCAATTAAATCGAACTTTAAGAACTCATCAACAATTGAAGCACCACAACAAGCCATACATTTTCGTCCTCTCTTAAATTCAATTGACTGATAAAATCTTTTGCACTTTTACTAATAAAAGTTACATTGTCATCTTTTAGTTTATCCTTATTTTTTGTAAAGACAAAACAATCCTTACCTTTATAAGGAAAATCACCAAAAGACAAAACTTGTTTGTAAGTAGTATTCCCCATTATTACAGTTCTGATTTTCTTATAAAATTCATTGTAACCATAATCTTCTGGACCATTTTCATAAGGTGATAACCAATCGACAGACCCATCTTTTCTAGCAATGAAACCATCAAGACTGATTGCGATATATAGAATGATTCTTTTTCGCATAATTATTTAGATTCAATATATTATAATCTACTTTAGGTTTCTGCCTGAAATAAAAAATAAAACCTTCTTATCATTCAAGTTCCATTATTGTTAAAATACTTAGTGGTTAGATGTGGTTAATGTGGGAATGGTGAAAATTCATTAAATCAGATATCACCCGGATTGAGTCCAATCTATTCAAAATATTCCTTTATATTGGTTAAAGCAACTATCATTTTGGCTATTGCTATTATTAAATATCATAATCTCCTGACAATTTCATCTAACTGCTTTCTTTTTTTATCATGTTTTTTAGCAAAGCCTTCCCTGGGATAACCCAGGGGCGTGATCGAAAAAATGCGTTCATTATCCTTAAGAGAAAGAACTTTTTTCAGAATAACAGGATCATAAGCTTCGATCCAACAGGTTGCCACACCCTCATATTCAGCAGCAAGAATCATATGATCCATAGCTATTGTGAGATCGGTCTCTATTGAATTATAGCCGTCACTTTTACGAACCCATGATTTATTTATGTCTCCAACTACCACTAAAATATGTGGTGCATCGTGAAACCAGTCCTTTGAATAGCATGGACGCACCTTTTTTAGCATCTCTTGAGAAGAAATGATCAAAAAACGCCATGGTTGACGGTTGGCAGCAGACGGGGCCAGACATCCAGCTTCTAAAATCTGATTCAGGGTAGCATCATCCACAGGCTTTGCAGGATCATAGTTCCTGATACTCTCTCTGTTTTTTATTAATTCATGAAAATCCATATAATCTCCCTCAGACATTTGGTTAATAGTATATACAAATCCCATATGATAGTTACCTTACGATGACAACGTTTGCTATTTATACATCATCCGATATTTTTAGAAAACATAGACGTACCATAAGAAGTGATTTTAATGGATATACATAAAGACTAACAAGAAACCTTTACTCTTGTAGTATCAAGAGATGAGCTCATAGAAATAAAAGATGCTCTTGGATTACGATGTCTTTATTTCGATGCGCTACGCAGGAAGAAAGCTGCAATCGCAAGGTCAAAAGCTGTGTCAGATGATGGTGGAACAATCAAAAACGACAAACGTTTTGTCGAAATTAGTAATATGTACGATCAAATAACCAAAGGGATGGAATAATAAGGAGTGCTTTTTAACACATAGAAAACCAAAAACACATAACTTCTTTCGAGAAAAAATAAACAATGTCCTGTAAAAAATTATTCACTCCGAACTCATATTGTGTGCATGAATTTACTAAAAATGTTTGTAAAATAAAAGAATTCATCGGACTTATTTTCATAGCGCCTAAATCGAGGTTTTTGTTTTTCCAATCGCCTTATAGGAGCATGAGATAAGTGTGGATGCAGTCACCAACTACAGACCGGAGGCCGGGAGTATTAAGCGGTACATAAGGCTTTTTCATTTATCTTTCCTCTATTCAGTTAGTGATGATTAGATCTATTGATCGAGCACATCAATGATCTCATTTCCTGCATCGATCAATATTTGACCTGCCATGCATCCGAGATTTGGATCAATATTCATGTAATCCTCAAGGTCGGATAGCTTCATGCACGTCATCATATTCAATCTAATGCCTGTAACACTGTAAGGCTCACTCATCCATCATAAAATATTATCTATATCCTGTCGCTCCCGATTTATATGGAATATTCGTATAATGCCAATGGCAGAATATGAGACGACACTCACAAAGAACAAATAAATTATTCTGTCAATTACAGAAACAATGGCTGCAATATTGATGGGAACTCCCACCATGGTATACATGCCTATCATCACGATTGTTTTAAACCCAACTCCTCCCGGAACAGGAACCACAAAGATGATCCAGAGTATAAGGGACAGGGACACCACAAGCTGGAGGATTGAAATATCATATCCGGTACTGTGAAAGAGGACGTATGATTTGGAATAAATGAACGAATACATGAGCACTGCAAGAGCCACATCCTTTGTAAGGGTCTGTTTATCCTTCAGAATTGAGGTGTAGGTTTTTGTGAATTCAGTAAGGTTGTGAATAACGATCTTTTCAAATATATGATATGAGTCAAATTTGTTTCTGAAAAATTTGATCGGGGTGAAATTGTATATCCGTTGCAGGTTCAACTGGCCGAAATTGATTATGGCTGTTCTTTTGATCTTTTGCCTTGACAGGTATGCACCAAGTGCCAAAGAAAACAGGATAAGGACTATAATTTCCATCAATACCGACAGCCACCAGGGAATATTCAAAAACAGGATCCCAAAAAGTAAGGAGAATATTAAAAGTGGGATAAATACAAAATTATTGGTAGTCTGGTCCATGGCAATAGTGGCATACCAGTTTGAATGCCTGGTATTCTGCGAGACATTTTTAAGAAAAAATACCCGCCCAAACCCACCAAATGTTCTTGCTCGAAGCACATTGGTACTCATACAATTTCCAGCCAGCAGCCCCATAAACAGGGTTGTGAACTTGATATGTTCTATTTTGTCAACAAGATGTTTCCATTTCAGGGTCCATATCAGAAACCCTGAAAGTTCCAGCAAAAATGCAAGTAATATGAAATAAGGATCTATGGAGCGCAGGATAAGCATCAGTTGTTCAACATCTATTAACCAGAGAATGATGATCGCACCAATCAGTCTGGCCGAAAATAATATGTTGCGAAGTTTCATTGGTAGTGACAGGGATTACATATTTAATAATTTTGTCCCAAGGGTGATTCTATTTTATGACTCTCATTTAAAGTAAAATGGGTGCGCAAAACAGTCAAAGACCCCGGATTTTGCTATGCTCAAATCAGGGGCATCGAGTGAATGCTCAGAATTAAGTATATAACACCTTTTAATTGTGTCAAATTTAAATAATGTAAAAACAACTAAATTATTGGATTTTAATTTTAAGCTGTCCGGTTACTTAAAGAACTGTGTACGTTTATTAGCGAATCAATTTATCTCCAACTTTTTTCCAAATAGTTTTAGCTTAAAAGGAATATAAAATATATCGAGTGATAAGATGGCACCAAACCGGATTATTTGTACTCGAAGGAGAAGAGGTCTCCCCTTGGAATGGTTGCCATTCGTATTGCTCTTGTAATGGCTTTTATTCTAATACTTGCTTTTATCATATGGTTTCTTGAAAACTATTTTGATCCGGGTGGAATGCTTGACCATAATGATCCGACAGGCGAGTTTAGCTTTATTGATGCCATATATTTCACAATGGTCACTGTCATGACAGTGGGCTATGGTGACATCGTGCCAGTCACACCTCTTGCAAGGATGTTGGATGCTTTTCTTATGACACCCGGGAGGATATTTGTGTGGCTGATATTCATTGGAACAGCTTATCAATTCGTATACGAGCAATATCGAGAAGAAAGGGAGCTTTGCAAAAAAAACTTAACAATCATATTATTATCTGCGGCTATGGCATGACAGGTCAGGCCGTTGTGGAAGAACTGCTTAACAAAAAATATGATCCAGAACAATTAGTGGTTATTGACAATAATGAAGAATTCATACGGTATGCAGCAGACAACAATATTACCGCAATATTTGGCAGTGCAAGCAAGGAGAACATACTCAAAAAAGCTGCAATAGAAAAAGCACAAACCATAATAATCACAACCGGAAGGGATGACACCAATGTGCTGATCGGTCTTTCAGCAAAGAACCTTAACCCTGACATAACCATTATTTCAAGAGTGAACGAAATAGAGAATAAAAAATTACTGCATCAGAGCGGAGCAGACCACATTATCACACCATCCATGACTGGTGGAAGACTGATGGTCCTGGCAATAAAAAATAAACTCTCAGCAAAACTCCTTGATGACCTTTTAACGTCCAGATATGGTGTTGATGTGAACGAGAGAGAAGTAACAATGGAAGAGATCGGTAAGAAACCAAAAGCCATCCCAGAGATAGTGGTTATTGAGGTAACCAGAGGAGATACGATTTACCCTGCTCCGGAACTTGACAATATAACCCTTGAAAAGGGGGACTGGCTCGTATTTATCGAAAAAGTGATCTGAAATTTAAATTATAGTTGATTACTAAACATATTGAACAAATTCTTTGCGACCTTTGCGCTCTTTGCGGTGCAAATATCTTTCAGAATTATGTCATCTCATCCACATTTTTTTTACCGCAAAGTACGCAAAGAGCGCAAAGTGGTCTTATAATTGGTAATAAATATAAGGTTCTTGACTATAATGCAATGTGGAAATAATAGGAACTGTGTAAGGCATCAAAATGATGCTCGTAATTTATTATTCTTATTGTCATCAACCGAACCCGGATTCTATCGTTTTTCTTCATCATTCTGATTAGAAATGGAATAAAAGGGCACATACAATGCTGTGGAGGGGAAGGCGTCGTTTCGTGCTTATTTCATTTTGAATCGTAAGGAATATTGCACATCGACGTATTGCAGATATGAATGAATTAGACGCAATTTTTAGGTTTGAGCATCAAAATATAAGGGTGGACAATATGAGCATAACAATAAGAAAAGAAGACGAAAATGACCATATTCAAGTTTATGAAGTAAACAGGTTAGCTTTTCAACAAGAAAATGAAGGCAAATTAATTGAGAAAATAAGGAAAGGTGAAAATTTCATTCCAGAACTTTCCATTGTAGCAGAGCTTGATAATAGAATTGTTGGACATATTCTTTTTTCGAAGATAAAAATTGTGGGTGATTCTGATTATCAATCTCTTGCCTTAGCTCCTATGGCTGTTATTCCTGAGTTTCAAAAAAAAGGGATTGGATCTGAATTGATAAAGAAAGGAATGGAAAAAGCAAAAGAACTGGGTTTTGCCTCCATAATTGTTCTAGGACACAAAGAATATTATCCAAAATTTGGATTTCAAAGAGCTTCAAGATGGGATATAAAATGTCCATTTGAAGTTCCTGACGAGGTATTTATGGCAATTGAGTTAACAGAAAAAGCATTTGAAGGCAAAGCTGGAACTGTTGAATATCCAGACGAATTTAATGAAGTTTAATAAAAATTATAAATTGTTCTGTTGATTCAATATGCCCAATGGATGCTTGAGAACGCCCATCGTCCTCAGTCAACGACCCCGGATTTCGCGAACACTCAAATCCGGGGCATCAAGTTGATGCTCAAATCTTATATCTGCTAATTATTATTTGTTTATTTTTTCATCTAAGCCTTTTAAAATTTTGGGACCAATTTCGATAGCCCAATGTGCGACTTCATTATCTACTTCTGCTCCATGAACAGCCTTATTCAATAGACCTGATAATTCTTTTAAAACAACTCTTTCTTCATTAGTTAATACATTTTGTTTGGTTAAAACTTCTAAAATAAGACCCAAACTTTTATTATGGGTGTCTATTTCTCTACTCTTAGCAATATCCTTTAATCTTCTTTCAATTTCGATTCTTAGGCCTGCTAATGCAAGGTTTGAGTCTTCATTAGCTACCATTTGAAATGAAAATTGCGATAAGTTAGACAACTCACTCTCATTTGAAAGCAATCCAACTTCATTTGCTTTATCTATTGCTTTTTCCCAGTCCTTCATCTCAATTTTACCTCCCCCTGGTAGCTCAAAAGATTTAATCATAGGTGTAAGCCAAGGAATAATTGCCACTATGAAAAGTGTTAAAGTAATATTATCAATAGACAAGTTTGGCCAGATTAAGTGGACTGTCGCAATTAAACAAGCGGCCAATGTTATTCCTATTTTTATCTTTTTAAACTCAGGCATAATTTCAATTTATTTTAAATTTTAGGCAGGATTTCGAAAAATAAAATCCTTCACACCTTTCAACATTTGTGATACATGCTCTTTATCGTATTCCTTGTAATTGCCATGCGCTGCACTATTTCGCAAAATCAGCCAAGCGAGAATATTCATCTTGTCAGTTTTCGAATAAACTGATTTTTTTTCAAGTGCTTCATTCATTGCAGATAAATTTAAAGGTTTATTTTTATCAGTAACTACTGGTATTGAATTTTTTAGACATAAATTTCTAAGATGCTGTTCTAAAGTGCCACCTATAATAACAGCTGCAGCGTCTTTATAACCTTCTCTAAGAATATACTCTGCCATTTCTAAGAAATTAACAAATACGTCTGCGTGTACCATTTCGTGGAATGTTTTCAAATTACCATATTGAAAATCATGTTTTAGGGAATTTAAGAGACCCATGAGACCATTTAAAGCATAAGTCCAATTTGAATGAAATACTTTATTAAAATAAGCTACTTGGTTTCTGTATACGCTATTTGGTGGAGAAAGATGATTTATATTTGAAGACAACGTAGTCAATAGTTCTACTTTAATCACATCATTTAAGAAAGGACTATTTTTTTCAGCATTAGATCTAAGTTCTCGGCAATGCGATATAGTAGAATTTATTTGCTGGATAGCTTTTTTTGTATATATATTCATTAATTTCCCTTTTATTAGTTATTCATATAAAATCTTTCATATAATTCTTCTAAAGAGATTTTTTTAAGAAGTTTAGCTAATATTCACTGTTTCCAAATATTTCCCAAATATTCAGGATATATAAGGATATTTTTATGATCCCCGTCCATATTTTTAAACAATTTAATATATGGAATGTTTATCTGAGATAAATCAGAATGTCTAAAATCAATAGCTGCTAATAATCTTAGGCTAAATGCGTTGACAATTCCTTGCAAAATATAAAAATAACTTAATTTATATCTAGCTTTGCTTCTATTGAAACCTATCACTTTTGCAGTATCTTTCTTTTTTGGGTCCGCATATATAATTGTATCAATTGGCATTCTACCAGTTACATTTTTGGATTGTACCATTTCAATAGAAGTTTTGTCTAAGAAAAGTCTATATCCATGCTTGTATGAATTGTAAACGGGCCAAAACAAATTATAGAAATCCTTCATTTGTTTAAATGAAGATATTACAATATCAATGGATTTATCTATAGCCTCAGAATCTACCGAAACATTCTGCAAAAGATCATACCCTAATAGATTAAAGAAATATTGACGATCTTTTTTATCGATATTATAAAAGAAATCCTTAATATCTGAACCTCTGATATCTACTATACTTTCATAACATTCATCTATCATTTTATTTTTATCTATAAATTCATTATCAATTGAATGAACATATCCTGCAATATCACTCATTAATTCACATTGTTTAATGATTAATTCGAGTTGTAAAAATCTAAATTTCATATAATTGCTATCATTTACCTCTAAATTGTTCAATGAGTTTATTATTGCTAATACAGGCTGAATACGCCCTTCTATCGCATATGATAGAAGTAAATCCTCTCGAAATGATAATTGTCGTTTCATAAATTATTTAATAATACTCATCTAAAATATTTTCAAATATTAATCAAGATATAAATCCACGTTTATTGTAATTTTATCAACTCTACCACTGCTGTGATATTAGTTTTGAGATATAAATATTATTTGGATGTAAAAGTGAGATTTTTCACATTCATTTCTGATTGAATTCTCTTCCACACCCGAGCATAAATTCCCCTCCTGCAGTCACTATACCCCGTACTTAATGGATACGGGGCTTGTTAACGTTTTTTGGCATATAAACGTTTTTATTTATTCTGAGTTGTACAGTGCCCCAAATATCTGCGATTTCATTAATAAGCTTATTTCCTAAATTGGAATGAAACAATATACATTTATAATATTGTAATTAATTTTTCATAGATTTTATGGAATGTGACTATTGTAAAAATGAAATTGATCCTGTTAAAGTAAGGAAACCTACAGGTGGAAATTTTGAAGTAGTAAGTGATACTAAAATTAAAATGCCATTTAATTGTAGACGATGTGGTGGTTCTTTTTGTACTAAACATAGATTGCCCGAGAATCATAATTGTGTTGGATTAAAGCCTCCAATTATTATTGACTTGAAAAATATCGATATAGAAGCAAAAACACCTATAGACAAATTGAATGATTTGGAGAAAATTAAACGGATTAAAACAGAAACGTTAAATGATACTCAAGGTAAAAACGAGCGCACTCGTTTGTTAAATGAATTGTATGAACTCGACGAAGAAATAGATCGAATTAAAAAGTCCTTGGACATAAAAATAGAGTCAACTCCAGTTTCCGAAAATAAAAAAAACTATATTTGTCAATTTTGCTTTAAATCTTTTGAACATACTCAGAAATGCCAAAAATGCGGATTAGATCTTTGTCAAGACCATATTTTTAATCATTCATGCATAAAAGCATGGGATGTTGATGAACCTCATAAAAAAGAATATGTTGGACCTTCAAGGCAAAAACCAAAAACCATAGAAAAAATTAAATCATTTCTAAAAAGAAGATATTATCGGGCTAAATCTTGGTTAAATTCAAAACACCATAGAAGTTATAGAAATTGGAATGCCTTTTTCATGAATATTCTTTGGGTCGTTATTTTATCAATCTCTTTCATGATAATTTATTCCAATTTATCAAAATTGAATGAAATTTATTTATGGTTTTTACCTCTCGGAGGAACATTACTTTTAGTAAATACTTTTTTATGGCTAAAGTATTTCTGGAAACTACTTAAAAAAATATACTATAGGTATAATGGTGAAAGAAATTGGATTAAATATCTTATACTTATCATACTAATTTTATCGCTATGGCAAGGTTATCAAAATAGAGATACTTTATTTGATAGTCAAATTGAGAAATATAATCAACTTGATTTTGAGAATATTTTACCTTTAAGATTAAATTTTTCGTGGAGTCATTTTAATTACGATAGCATAAAAGATTCGCCTGAAAGAAAAGAAGAATGTAAAAAAGCGTTTGATTATGTTAATGAAGTAAGAAAAGAAAATAATAGAAAACCAATGCTTTGGGATGATAATTTATATGAACTTGCTGTAGAAAGAAGCAAGGATATGGTAGAAAGAAATTATTTTGATCATGTAACACCAGAGGGTAAATGTGTTAAAGATTTTAAAGCTGAATATGGATTTTCAAATTATAATGTTGCCGAAAATTGTGGAGGTATGACTTATTATTATGATGGAAATCCTATTCCAGGAACTTCCGTCAATGAAGTTGTAGATGGTTGGCTTAACAGCAGAGGACATAGATATAATTTATTATATTCTTCACATACCAAAGGTGCAATTGGTTGTATTAAGCAATATGCGTATTTCTTGGAGCAAATCAGAGGAGTGGTGGTCTTGGGTATGGACCGTGTACAACAGGAGATGAAGGATTAGCTTACTGGAATTCTGCTGGGAAACAACCAGGAGAGATATGATGAAAGCAAAAGAACCTAAACAGTTATTTGATGATTGAAAATGTCGATTCTTAGAAGACGTAGAGGAACTGCCATAGTAGAAACGGATAAGGGTATCCTTGTAACTGCTGGGAGGAGTAAAATATTCATCACACCAGGTGGCGGAGCAGGACGAAGAGAAAGTCGTATGCAAGCATCTATCAGAGAGCTTAAGGAAGAGACTGGTTTAGAACCATATTTTGCAATGGCACTTTTTAAATTTGAAGGAAAAGTTCATCAAACATATAATTTCCAAGACCTTCACACGGTATATTTAATTAAAGCACAAGGCACAGCAGAACCTAAGCATGAAGTAAAATATGTTGCTTATTATAAACCTGGATGTGATTTGAGGCTATCTTCAACAACAAAAAAAATTATTGATGAATATCTATGATGAATATCTATTGTACAAAGAAAAGAACAAAGAAATATTCGATATTATAGACCGTCTATGATAGAGCACGAATTGAGAAGGGTGGGCATATATGAAAATATGGGAGAACTGGTGTGGCTGGTTATAATAAAGCAAATTATCTAATTGAGTTCAGATTTCAAGGTCAAGCAATTTCTTTCAGAGATGGTAATATTTAGAGTATAGCTTTAACGTGATAAAAATTTAGATAAGATTTATTATTGGAATGGCCATAATATAATATTATGGGATTATTGGATAGAGAAGTAGATTGGAAAGAAAAAGATAAAGAAGGAATAAGGAACCCCTATCAACCTGAGCAACCTCCAAATGGCAAAGTGATACAACCCCTCAAAGGACTAAAAACCAAAGAACGTTTTTATCAAAAAAAAATATTTAAAATGTTCTTAATTGTTGTATTTCTTTTGTTAATATTATATTATTTATTACCAAATTTATTTTGAATAATCTTAATAATTATAAACCAAGGTTTCATGACAGAAAAAATATCATGTATCCAAATTGTAAACTAATCAATCCGTTACTTCTTGGCGTCAAGATGTTTCTTGCAGATATAAGAGTTTGGAGAAATGAGTATATAGAGGGGCATTATGTTTGTTCTGATTTTGCTCAAGAAGTATTTAATAAGGCTACAGAAAATGGAATGAGATGTGGGTATGTTACAATTTCATTCGAGAAAAGTCTGCTTGGTCATGCAATAATAGCTTTTGAAACGGATTATGGGTTGGTATTTATCGAACCTCAAACTGGAGAACAAATAGATGTCATAGTGGGAAAGTATTATCCTATAGCCCTTGTTGGAGTGAGTGAATTTGATTGTATTTTAAAAATAGATATTGAATGGAATGATGGAACACAAAAATCTATTGTACAAGAAATTAGACCTCAAGTATCAGAAGTAATTGAAATTCTGGAATCACCAAATTGTATAACATGTAATTATGTTACGTGGATGATGAAATATGATAATTTAGGAAGAATAATTAAATCAATTAGAGTATGTTCAAAGATAAATTACAAATGTAAATATTGAGAGGATAATTGAATCATTACTTAATAGTGGGAAAATGAGACCGATCGTAGATGCAATGAACTAAATCAACCCTGCACTTGAATTAATAAATATAAAAATATAAACAGCAAAAGGAGAATGGGAAAAATTAAAACGACATATAGAGAAAAATGGAAATGAAACATGTTTAAAATATTCTGTAGACATGAATGGATTAAGGTGGGTGGGCCACACAGAGCTGGACAAGGAAGATTTAGTCAAAGATATAGATGTCGAAAATGTAACAAATCTAAAACATTAATCGATTGAATAGGGTACGTAAGGTCATTGATGCTCGGAGATAAGTTTATATTCAGTTGTTTTGCAACAACTTTAACCATGAAATTAGAAAGAAACTATAAACCCAATTAAATTTATTTATTTTTAGAAGGAAATAGATATTTTATTAACTCGAAAAACAATTTATTTTTACTTTTACCATGATCAATATACACATAACTAAATCGTATAAGCATTTGAATGATGAATTTATAAATTCGATTTGAAATAATTTTTATTATTCTGAGAAATACAATAACTGGAATAGTTTTTTTGATTTCGCAAAGATTGATTCCATATGGTTGCAACCACAATATCATCAAAACTTGTACGTTTAAATTTTAGTAATTCATTAATTTTAAAATTAATTCCTTTGTTAATGGTTTGAATTAATTCGGTATCTAAAGTAAGAAATTTACAATATAAATTTAATAACATATAAGGGGTTATTGTCATAAAAATTCCAATTATTGGGATAGGTAATATTGCATAGACAATTAATCCAAGAGGTATCCCAAATATAAATGTAAAGAAATTAATTAATTTTATAATCTTTTTATGTGGATCATAATATTCAGCACGTGTTCCTTTTTCTATTGCTATTGAATACCAAACTGAAGGATTGGGATTAATTTTTTTTCTATAATGTGGGTGATTTATTGTAAATTTATATATCTCTAAAAAGTCAGTTCTAATTTCCAAAAGATCATCGATACCAATAAGATTAATAATAAATTCATTTTTAAAAAATTTTAATTTTGTCATGAAATAAATATATAATTATTATAGAATCTAATATACTTTGCCAAAGAATGAAGTGAAAATCATATAGTATTAAACTTTCATCAACATTTCATCATTCTAATATGTATAAAAAATGGGTTAATCTGATTAGAATGGGTATGTTTTCATACAGTTATATGTTAAAACCAGACTGTAAAAATAGAGTTAGCAATATCCCTTTTTAATCATCCGTTGATTGATACATCCATCTTTGTTTGAAAGAAATACAAGTAGCCTGTGATACTCGTCCATGCCAACTACTTCAGCAGTCACACGACCGCCGTACCTACCGACCATACCATTTACCTCATTCTTGGCTTTTTTATATCCTGGCTGACCAAACTCAGGTGTCCTAATATTACACAGTCTGAACATTTTGCTATGGTTATTAATATCAATTAGCGACCCACTATCACCGTCGTAAAATTTTACAAATGTCTCGAATTTAGTTGTTTCAAATGACATAGTTTTACTATTGAAATTAATAGAATATAGGCTTTACTGATGATGGTTTTCAATCATAAAATGAAATTTATATAAATACGATTATATTTTAAGTCGGTACGTTTTTTCATACTACAAAGACATTAGAATTCATCATTATTTCAATTCAAGCCAGTCACTTATGACGTAGAACTGTCTATTTGACTTTTCAGCAACTACCTTGCTGTTTCCTCATCCTCTTCAATCGCTATCTTGGTATGTTGTAGCACTGTTCCCAAATTGTACCTCGACAAACAAAACATCTTTTTGGAAATCTCCTATTAATTTTGGATTATCAAATAACTGCGGTTGGTTTAACACCGATTTTCGTCAGCCGTTTAAATTCCACAAGGAAACTACCATTTTAGTATAAAAACATATAGGCCAGTAACGTTTTTCAGAAAATATAGCTTTAGAATATGTTCCGTCTATGGAACATAAAAATTCTGAGATCCAACTATAAGT
>Ga0114930_10003264_pt1 | contig 14297 bp, 10 predicted proteins | sample AnhtaG_FD_87300 | JGI IMG/M metagenome (GOLD analysis project Ga0114930, IMG submission 87300) | Deep subsurface microbial communities from Anholt, Denmark to uncover new lineages of life (NeLLi) - Anholt_01485 metaG | ecosystem: Environmental > Aquatic > Marine > Oceanic > Sediment | place... | reverse complement strand
GCTACGTCACCGCAGCCATCACCCGGACGGTGCCCGGCACGGGGGATGCCCGCCGCTGGTTCGGCGGATGGGAGCCTCCCACGCGCCAGCCCTTCGACTCGTTGGAAACAACTCAGGCGGCGCTTGACTTTCCCCTCTACCAGCCAGGCTGGTTGCCGGCCGGCACAACGCTGGATGGGGTACAGGTCGAAACGAGGACTTCAGGAGAACGCCGCTGGACGAACGTGAGCCAGATGTATCGCCTGCCGGATGACGCCTGGCTAGAACTAATCCAGATGGTCACGACGGACCACTATGCCAGCGCTGGCTGGGGCCAGGCTCGCTACGCTCCGGAAGCCCGCCTCGTGACGGTGGGGCAGAACACGGGGTACGCTGTTCAGCGCTTCGGCTGGTGCGTGTTAGACTGGAGGATGGGCGACGTTGGCTTTGAGCTCCAGGCGCCGGCGCAGGCTGTCTCACTAGATGAGTTGTTGGCCGTCGCTGCCTCGGTGCAGTTGTCCGGGAAGGAAGAAAAGAGGTGACCGGAAAAGCCAGGGTCTTGATCGTCCTATCCTGTTGCCTCTTCCTGGCGGCCTGCACAAGCGGGACTCATCGCCAAGCCCAAGCATTGCTCTCAAGGTACGGATGGACGACGACCGGCCGGGGGACGACACACTGGGTCACGCTGCCGCAAAGCTTCGAGCACCGTCCCGGCCAGTTTCCCATCCCCATCTACTGGGCCTATGACAATGAGCTGAGCAAGGCCATCGGCCTGGACCTGTCACCGTACCTGGGGCAGCGCGTGGAGACCACCGTCTACGAGCTAGAGGAAGAACTTCCCGAGTTCCTGTACCCCTATACCAGGGCCAGGGCCGTGGTGGTCACCCATGATGGAGAGATCATCGGTGCCTGAATTGACAAGGGCCGGCACTATGCCTTTGCCTGCTCCCTCGATCCGAAACCGTTTGATGAGATCACCGGGATGGACTGGGACGAGTGGCTAGTAGCAAGCGGAGTCGTCAACTTGGACGACTCCCTGGTGAAAGAGCTGGCCACCCTCACGCCGGAGGAGATCATCGTCCGCTACTATGAGGCGCTCGACGACCACGACGATGAACGGGCCTACGCTTGTCTCACCCGCCGCTCGTTAACCGAGTTCCTCTTCAGCAACATGGGCGACCTGGCGCTTTACCACACTAACTATCATGCTGACCCATGCCGCCAGAGGGTCCGCAGCGTCCAGGTGAACGGGATCGAACCATGGCCGATTGCGGGAAACCCCGAGGGCGTGGTGGAGTACAAGGTTGTCATCGACGTCGAGTACGAGCCGGGCCAGGACTTCGTCGAGTTCAGCGGCCGCCATGTGCGCTTCGTCTTGCTGAAGGAAGAGGTTGAGGGCGCCGGCTGGCGCATCACCAGCATTGGCACCGGGCCTTGAGACCTGCGCACGCCGGCAGTATTGCTGGCCAACGAGGACAGCGCGAGAAGTGTCACCCCCGTTTGATTAGGTGCTACCCTTTTTGCCTTTCTCCCGATATAATCTATGGACAGGACACGTGTGCTGTACTGTGGAGAAGTGAATGTCTCTTTTTCAGGCCGATGAGCCGACCGATGCAGAACTGGTGCAGCAGGCCCCGGAAGACCAGGCGGCTTTTGCTGCCCTGTATCGCCGCTACCTGACACCAGTGTACCGCTACTTCTACGCCCGCACCGGCGATGTGCAGCAGGCCGAAGACCTGACGGCGCAGAACTTCGTCGCTATGCTGGAAGGGCTGCCCGCTACCGCGAACGCGGGAAGTTTGCTGGCTGGCTGTTCACCATCGCCGCGCGTCGCCTGGCCGATCACTTCCGCCGTCGCCGGCCGACCGTGGCCCTGGACGACGTTGCCGACCTACCCGATCCCAACCCGTCGCCGGAAAAGCTGGCCGAACGCGCGGACCAGACGGCGTGTCTGGGGCAGGCACTGCGGACCCTCTCACCCGACCGGGCGCAGGCCGTGGCCCTGCACTTCTTCGGTGAGTTGAGTCTGAGCGAGACGGCTCGGGTGATGAGCCGCAGCAAGGTAGCGGTCAAATCCCTGGTGCACCGCGCGCTGCGCGATTTGCGAGAGAGGTTGGACGATGAACGAGAATAGCATCCACCCGCGGGACGAACACGAGACACACCTAATCGAGCGACTGCGCGCATTGGCCAGGGCGACCCAACCCCGGCCAGAGTTTGCCACACGATTGGAAGCGAACCTGCTGGCGCAGTGGAACCCCACCCCCACTCGGGATGCGCCACACAGGATCACCAATCTCATCAGTTTATGCAGGCAACCGATGTTCAACCGACTGTCCCTGGCTCTGGCCGGCGTAGCCGTCATAGCCCTGGTGCTCTTCTTCGCCCTGCCGCTACTCTTCGGCGACGGCAGTGGGCCGCTGGCACCTCTGCCCTTGCTGGCGGCTCAATCCGAGCTGGCCGGCGATTTCCAGGTTGGCCGTCCTCTGGGGCCCCTGGGCGATGTGGAGTTGGTGCTGGAGGCTGACCTGCCCGAGGGCCCAACTGAGGCCCCCGTCTACCGTCAGGCGGGCGATGCCCTGCCCGCTGCTCCTGAGGAAGCCCTGGCCTGGGCCGAACGCTTCAATCTACCCAACCCGCAAGTCTATCGCGACGTGCGCGACCCCGGTAGCCTGATCGTCATCGCGAGCGATGGACAAACACTCAGTTTCAACGCTAAGGCGCCGACGGCCATCAGCTACGGCCTGGGCGTTGATCCCCTCCTCGAATGGCGACCCGACGATCTCGACACGCCGCCTCCTCTCAGTTTCGAAGCGGCCCGCGATGTAGCCATCGGCTTCCTGCAGACACACGACTTGCTGCCGGATGCCTACCAGGTGGAGGAGGAGGGTGAAATAGCACCGCCCGACGTGCAGGCTTCACCGATCCGCCAGGTGCTCATCCGGCCGCTACTCGATGGCTACCCCGTCGAGGGGCACGAGGCCGAGATACGGGTGATGGTCGGCCCCGACGGCACGGCCTACAGCGCCTGGCTGTCGCCGCTGAAATTTGCACGGGGAGAGACCTACCCTCTGAGGTCAGCCCAGGCAGCCTTCGAGGCGCTGCGCACCGGCGACGTGAAAGGCCCCTTCCGTCTGAGCATTGATTGGCACGCTCCGCCGGAGGCTGTGACCGAGGCGACACAGACGACCACCTATCGCCCTGAGCCCGCTACCTATCAGGCCGGCGACGCGGCCACCGTGCGCGGTTCTGTGCAGTTGCTGCGAGCCGTGGCAACGGATGAAATTCGGGCCAGCCTTTTCAACAGCGATGGCACTTTCGAGTTGGCCGGCCAGGCCCTGGAGGAGATGGCTGCCGAGGTGGGCTATAACGAGGTCGTAGTTCAGGGCACCATCCAGGCTGAATTGGGGCCTCGTCGCTGGCGGCTGGCTGTAACCAACTGGGCCATAGAGCTCCCAGCGCGAATCGAGTGCTTCGTGGGCACGATAGCGGTTGAGGATGACATCGCCTTCCTCGTCACCGATGGTGGGACACGCTACTGCCTGCTGGCCCCGCCTGAGGGGTTGAGTGCGGGAGACCAGGCGGCCGTCTACGCCGAGGTGGTCCCTGCCGAGGGAGACAAGCCGCCCGCCCTGCGCTGGTTCGGCATTGAATCGCCACCTGCCGCCCAGCAGTACGTCAGTGGCAGCAGCGAGAGTGTGTCGGTAGTGGTAGAGAGAGAAGTCCTCGAAGCGGCACCGGGGTCCACGCCCGTCGAACAAGTCATCGTTGGCACGCTCCACTTTGAGGATGGCGACCCCGTGTTGGAGACACCCGAAGGTCAGCGGTTCCGCGTCGTCGGTCTGCCCGATGAATTGCCTGTCCTGCCAGGGAACGATGGCCGTGATGGGCGCGTGATCGCCGTGCGCGGCCAGGTGACTCCCCCTGCTGGAGTCGGCGGTCTGCCCACCCTGGTGTGGGTCGCCCAGGAGCCGGTCCCGGAACCCGCCGAGCTTCACCAGGAGACGGAGATGGTGATCCAGCCGGTGGAGGTGGAGAAAGAGGTGATTGGGGGAGGCAGCATGGAAGTGATGCTGCCCGTACGGCCTGAGCCCGGCTTCGAGCCGCCGCAGTCTCCTTACGAAGTGGGCGAGGAGGTCGAGATCGAGGGGATGGTCGGCGCCGTCATCTACACCGACGGCACACACCGGAAGGTGAAAGCCTGGCTGAGGGCTGGGCTGGGGCCGGAATATGAGCTGGATTACCAGCTCAGCGGGTCGCCCAAAATGCTGGAGGAGCTGGCACAATGCGACCGGCTGCACCTGCGGGTCAAGGGGCGCATCGTCGCCGAGGGGGAATACCCCCAGGGCCAGACCTTAGAGGTGAAGGGCTTCGAGAAGATCTGGCCCAACGAAAAGCTACAGGGCTACCTGGGCACCATCAGCATCGAGACGCTGGAGGGCAGGGAGGTGGCCGTCTTCACCGACGAGGAGGCGGGTCAAAGGTATGTCCTCTTCCAATCGCTGACGCCTCACTTCACCCAGGATCAGTACCAGTGGAGTCACCAACACAAGCACATCTACCTGGAGGGGGTGGAGCGGCCCGACCAGACCTTCGCCAGCCTCCCCATGATCGAGGTGGCGGGGACGCGAGCTGGCAGCAGGGTAGACGCGGCGACCAGCGCCGACCAGCTTCCACTGGAGCACCCCCAGGTGATAGACGAGCGGACGATGCCCAAGCGAATAAAAGGGAAGGCGATCATTGACCGGGTAGAGTTGGCCTACTACGCACCGCCAGCACCAGTCCGATACCCACCCAGTGCCACGGTGTTTGACCGCATGGGGAACCCAGTTCAAACGGCCACTCCATCCCAGGCACCTGAATGGCTCTACGTCCAGTCGGTGTGGGTCTTCCACGGCCACAGCGAGGATGGCCTGGCCACCTTCCGCGCCTACGTGCAGGCCGTAGCCGACGACTACCTACAATAGGCTAGACACCTCCATGATCCATCTAAACGATCTTCTCTCTGCAACCAACGGTCGCGTCATCAGCCCAGTCGCGGCCACCGAGTTCACCGACTTCTGCTTCGACTCGCGCCTCCTGGAGTTGGGGCAGCTCTTCCTGGCGGTGAAGACCGAAAGGGGCGACGGCCACGACTACATTGGCCAAGCTGTGCGCGATGGGGCAGCGGGGGTGCTGTGCCAGCGTCCGCCCGACCCACCGCCCCCGGGGGCGACCTGTATAGCTGTTGATGACGTACAGCAGGCGCTGAGCGACTGGGCCCGCTATATCCTCCGCAAACGGGGTACTGAGGTGATTGGCATCACCGGCTCCACGGGTAAGACCACGACCAAAGAGGCCATCGCCGCTGTGCTAAGCACACGCTTTCGGGTCTTTCGCAACTACGCCAACTACAGCGGGCGCTACGGGCTGCCCATTGCCCTGGGCCGGCTGGAACCGCAACACGAGATGGCGGTGCTGGAGCTAGCAGCCGATAGCTTCGATGAGGTGCGCGACCTGGCAGCCCTCACCCGTCCGCGGGTGGGGGTGGTGACTGCGGTCAACCAGGCCCACATCGAGTACCTGGGGTCTCTGGAAGCCATCGCCCGGGAGAAGGGCCGACTGGTGGAGGCACTGCCGGCGGATGGGCTGGCTGTGCTCAACTTCGACGACGCTCGCGTGCTGGCCACGCGCGACAGGACCAAGGCTCAGGTGTGCACCTATGGCTTCAGCCCCCAAGCTGATTTCGCCGCTCAGGAAACTGAGTGCAGCCGGGAGGGGGTGGCCTTTACCCTCGTGCACCGGCAAAAACGACATCCGGTTCGGCTGCGGCTGCTCGGCCGGCACAATGTGTATGCCGCCCTGGCCGCTATCGCCATCGGCAGTTGGTACTCCATCACCCTGCCGGAGATCCTGTCTGCCCTGGCCCAACTTCCACCACAGAAGGGACGGCTCTGCCCCCTGCCCGGCCGAGGGGGGAGCCTTCTGCTGGATGACACCTACAGCGCCAGCCCTGCCTCGGCCCTGGCCGCGCTGGAGACGCTGGCCGAGCTGCCGGCTGGCTGCCGGATCGCAGTGTTCGGCGATATGGAACAGTTAGGGGACTTCAGCCCGCAGGGGCACCGTCAGGTGGGACGTCGTGCGGCTGAGGTTGTTGACTATCTCATCACCAAGGGCGAGAAAGCGCGATGGATCGCCGAGGCAGCAGAGGAGGCAGGGCTCGATCACCAGCGCATTTACGTCACTTATCGGTCTGAGGAGGCTGTGCGGCAACTGCGGGACGAGTTGTCCGCGGAGGATGTGGTGCTGGTGAAGGGGTCGGCCGAGGCTCGGATGGAGGAAGTAGTGGCCAAGCTGGTGGCTCAGCCAGAGCACGCACCGGAGCTTCTGGTGCGACAGAACGCGGGCTGGCAGCAGATCAGGCTGGCCCGGCCAGGCCGCCCTACCTGGGCGGAGGTGGACCTGTCAGCCATTGCTCACAATGTGCGTCGGCTGTGCGAGATCATCGGCCCCGAGGTGGGGCTGCTGGCCGTGGTCAAGGCAGATGGCTACGGCCACGGTGCGGTGAAGGTAGCGCGCACGGCGCTCAACAACGGGGCGTGCATGGCGGGAGTGGCCTGCGTCAGCGAGGGGATCGCACTGCGCCGGGCAGGGATCACCGCCCCTATCCTGGTGCTGGGCTACGCCCCCGCCTGGCAAGCGCGCGAGGCACTGCTCAATGACATCACGGTCACCCTCTTCAGCGCCGATGTGGCCCGGGCCTTCTCCAAAGCGGCAGGAGAGTTCAACCGCCGGGCGCGCGTCCACGTCAAGGTAGACACGGGCATGGGACGGCTAGGGCTTTTGCCCCACGAAGTCCTCGGTTTCCTGAAGGAGGTCGGAGACCTGCCTCACCTGGAGATCGAGGGCCTCTTTACCCACTTCTCCGTGGCCGACAGCGATCTTGATTACACCCGTTGGCAGTTAACCCGATTCTGCGAAGTCCTGGACGCCATTCGCGACTCGGGATTCGACATCCGTTACATCCACGCCGCCAACTCCGCCGCGCTGCTGAGGCTGCCGGAGGTGCGTTTCAACCTGGTGCGGGCCGGCATCGCGCTCTGCGGCCTGGCCCCTTCACCTCAGGTCCCTCTCCCCGAGGGTTTCCGTCCTGCACTGGCCTTCAAGACCCAGGTCGCCCAGGTCAAGGCGCTGCCACCGGGCTCCTACGTCAGCTACGGCAATACCTACCAGACCCAGGGCTATGAGCGTATCGCTGTGATCCCCGTGGGTTATGCCGACGGCTTTCGCCGTGCGCCCCGCCACTGGGGGGAGGTGCTGGTGAAGGGGCAGCGGGCACCCATCGTGGGGCGGGTGTGCATGGATCAGACCATGATCAACGTGAGCCACAATTCCCACGTCCGGCAGGGGGATGAGGTGGTGCTCATCGGCCGACAGGGGGAGGAGGAGATCACCGTGGACGAGGTGGCCGAGCGGCTGGGCACCATTAACTACGAGGTGGTCTCGGAGATTCTAGCCCGCGTGCCGCGGGTGACATAACAGCGGACGGAAGAATTAAACGGACGGGACGAGGGACTGGGCCACTCAAGAGAGCGACGCTAACAGCCTCTCAACCTCCACCACCTTGATGCCCGTCCTCTCCAGCAAAAGGTCATAGACCCTCTTGATCGAGCCCATCTGCTGCCTCATGTCGGCCTGGGCCTCGGGCCGCATGCCCAGCTTCTCTGGTCCGTACGACAGCGAGAGGGCTACACTGCCCAGCCTCTTGAAACAGGCGGCCACATCAAAATACTCGATCTGCTCCACCGGTGCTCCCGCCAGGCGTTCATACTCCCGCAGGATGCGCTCGCGCCACTCCAGGCCCTGGTACGAACTCACCAGCAGCAGCGTCCAGGCCAGGTCAAAACGCGAGTCCGAGATGTCAAGCTGGGTCCAGTCAATCACCACCGCCGAGCCGTCGTCGCGCAGGAGCACGTTGCCGGGGTGATAATCCCAGTGGATGGGCGAGGGCCGGGGGCAGGGCACCTGGTCTCGCCGCGATTCCAACCACTCGATGACGGGCAGAAAATCGGACTTGGGGAAGCGCGCTAGGTAACAGCGCCACTTGCTCAGTTCGCGATCCACAAAGATGTAGGGATCGCCCGTGTCGTAGCGTGCCACGTCGTGCACAAAGGGTCGCCACTCCAGCGCGTGCAACTGGATGAAAAGCTTGCAGAATAGGCTCAGTAGCTCTCGCTGTTTCCCCTCGGGCGGGCCGAACAACAGCGGCCACAACACCTGTCCTTCGATTCTCTCCATGATGACGAACGGCTTGCCAAAGGGAGAGTGCTCGCGCTCCAAGACCAGCACCCGCGGCACGGGGTAACCGGCTCTGTGCAGTTGACTCATGCCGTGAAACTCGTGCGCCGACTTGCTGTACGCATCGTCCCCCGGGTAGATGCGCAGGATCAGCTCCTCACGCTGATGTTCCCCCGCCGGCCCGTACTCCACATCGAAGGAATACATCTCGCTCTCCCAGCCAGCGGTGATGTTGGCCAGTTGCCTGACCTTTACATTCTCTCTGGCTGGAAAGGCACGCGCATAGTAAGCCTGCAGACGGCTCTGCATGTCATCACTCACGTTGTACCTCGTGTTCACTTTAGTTGCGCAACGGCTATTGACATCGCTTCGCAGCCAGTGCAGCAGGGTCACGTGTGAGCCAAAGAGCGTGGCCAGGAGTTGCAGGAATGGCGATATGGCGATCATCAGTACCAGCCATCCAATGAAGCTCGCTTGGGGATCGTAGAGGATCAGCGGGATCCCAAAGTTCGCAAAATCCGCACTGGGATCGAATAGCATAGCAAGGCATCTCCCCCAGATGGCAGCCATGACGACGAAGGTGAAGGCTGAGGTAACGGCCGCATGTAGGAGAAGCTTCCTGAGGACTTCCCTGATCTCCTCTGTGGTGGCGGTGACCATCCTGGCGATGTACCATCCGACCAGGAAGCCGAAAAGTATGCAAAAGATTGGGACCCCCATTCCCATCCCAACACAGATGATATCGAGGACCATGAAGATCCCAAGAGCCCATCCGGGTTTTAGCGTGAAGAGTCTGTTCATATTTGGTCTAACACCTGCGGGCGGATCTACCCCGCCGCTGAGCCGCCCACCTCGTAGCGCCCTTGGATGCCCTTCACCGTCAGCCCCCGGACAGCGTACAGAGAGCCAAAGGCTGCGGCCAAGCGTGCGGCCTGCTGAGGATACTCGTCAATGAGGTTGCGTTGTTCCCTCGGGTCCTCGATGAGGTTGTACAGCTCGTCCGGCTCCCCCTCGGGCCGGCGGATGTAGCTCCACACCTTGTCACGCACACAGCGGTCAGGCGCCTCGTGGTAGCCGGTGATGATTACCTCCCGCACCGCGTCGGCATCCCCCCGGATGAGGGGCATCAGGCTACGACCGTGCATGGTCTCGGTATTGTTGCCCAGCCCCACAGCGTCGAAGAGAGTAGGGAGCACGTCCTGGAACTGGGCCAGCGCGTCGAGCCGTTGGCCGCCGTACTCACCGCCGGGGAAGCGGATCATGAAGGGCACCTTGAGCAATTCGCTGTACATCCGGTCGCCACCTTTCAGGAACTTTCCATGATCCACGAGCGGATGGCCATGGTCAGCCACAAGGACGATCACCGAGTCCTCATAGTAGCCCAGTTCCCGGAGCTTATCCAGCAGTTGCCCGATGTAGTGGTCCACATAGGCCACCTCGCCTGCGTACAGCCCCCGTGTGTAGGCCATTTCCTCCTCGGTGAAGTGGGCCGAAGCCGGCCCCCCGCAGGGCAGGATGATTTTCTTACCCCGGTAATGGGGGTCGGTGTACCTATCAAACTGTTGGGGCGGCGTCCAGGGCTCATGGGGGTCGAAGGAGTCCACCCACAGCAGGATCGGCTCTGGCCGTCCGTGGTTAGCCTCTAGCCACTCGGTGGCCTGATCCACCAACTGAGCGCAGTAGTGGTCGTCGGCCGTCTCGAAGGGCTCGATATTGATGAGGCAGGTCTCGACCAGCTTCCGCCAGCGCTCGTCGAAGGTGGGCTTGATGAAGTCCTCCAGATCATACTTGCGCAGCGGACCGGAGCGGTACGGATCGTACTCCTGGCCCCGGATCCAGCGCCATACGCGGAAGGAGCGGTGCAGGTTGTAGTCAGGCTTGAAGAAGTGATAGCAGTCGGTGAAGAGCGCCGTCAACCAGCCTTCATTGGAGAGGATGTCAGCGATGCTGCGATCCTCCCTGGTGAGCGGCTGCCAGGGACGGAAGGGGAGCGTCCGCTGGCCGGTCATCCATTGGGTGCGCACCGGGATGGTGGGCAGCGCCTCGGGGTACATGTTGTCGAAGACGACGGACTCCCGTGCCAACTGGTCCATGTTGGGCGTCTCGACGGGACACCCCTGCCAACCGTAGAAACTCACGTGATCCTGTCGCAGCGAATCGATCACGATGAAGATGATGTTCATTCTGACTTAGCCTCCCAGTTCGTTGTCAGATCGTTGTCGAGTCATTTGTCTGGTGCAGTTACTCACCCCGTCGGGCGCGGACGCTGTCTTTTCAGCGTCTCAGGGACCAGAAGGGCGAAGATCATCGCGGCGATCAGTCCGGCCCCACTCATCACCCAGGCTGCTGTCGGCAGCACGACGAGGTCGGCAACGGCGCCCACGATGAGCGGACCGCCAGTAGACCCCACATCACCGATCCAGCGCCATATCCCCAGAAACTCACCCCGCGAGGCCTGGGGCGCAAGGTCTGCACCCAGAGTCATCATTGAGCCGGCGCCAAGCCCGTTCCCCAGGCCAATCAGCGCGGCGACGGCCAGCAGGCTCACAAAGCTCCCCGTGAGCGGCACGAGGGACATCGCGACGGCCTGGATCAAGAAGCTGGGGACGATGGCGCACTTGCGGCCCAGGCGATCCATGATCAGGCCGGCAGGGTAGAAGAGCGACATATCAATGGCCGATGCGAGGCTGACAAGAAGACCAATCGCTTCCACATCGAGGCCGATCACGTCGGCAGCGTACAAGGGGATGATGGCTGCCCGTCCAGTTCGGATCATCTGGGCGAACAACTGTGCAGCTCCTGCGGACGCCAGCACGCCGTAGTGAGTCCGCAGCGTCGAGAGCAGCCCGTCGCCGTGTGATTTGGGCGCACATGGATCGCGGCGCCCGGCCTTCCGTGCGGTGGGGAGGAAAACGACGATGATGAGCAGTGCGAGGCCACAGGCGCCAGCGAACAAGAGGAATGGAACTTGCAGTCCGTACCTTGCCGCGACTTTGCCTCCTATCCACGGACCGGCGAAACGCCCAATGCGGAAGAGGCCACCCAGCAGCGCGATCGCTCTCCCCCTGAGCCTCAGGCGAATGGTATCAGCGATGTAGGCGTGGCGGGAGACAGCATAGAGGGACCAACCAACCCCGGTGATCAGCCGACAGGCAACCGCCTGGAGAATGGACCCTGCCCAGAAGAGCGCCGCCGTCGAGAGTGCGATGCAACCCAGCCCCAGCAGCATGACACCTTTCTGGCCCAGCCGCCGCACAAGCATTCCGGCCGGGACATCACCGAGGAGCATGCCCAGCGATCCACCAGCCAGCACCAGTCCAATGAGCCCGTAGGACACCCCGAAGCCTCTAGCGTAGAGTGGCAAAACCGGGACCAGGAGCCCCATGGAGAAGGCCATGATCAGCGCAGGCAGGTAGAAGGGCAGGATCAGCGGGTGGCGCAGAATGCTGCCCACGAGCTTGGAAACAGGCATCAGATGAGTGATTCTCTCCTGAGGGCTGAACGTCTTGGTCTCTTGGAAGTCGGTAGTGACAAATCGCCGCCGTCTAGCCAATTCGCCACACGGCGCTGTCCACCGTCTCCAGCTTGCCACTGGATGCGGAACGAACGCCTGCGTCGAGGATGGCCATGACTTCCAGGTTGAACATCATCTCCAGCGTGGGGTGCAGCGGCTCGCCGGTATCGAGATGATGGATGAACTCCCCCGGGACCTGTTGACGGCCCTCGGGCAGCGGTTCAGGGTCGTAGATCGTCGTCTGGCCGTGACCGCGCTCCAGGCGAACGACGGGCTTGCCTTCCCTGGTTTCCACCACCAGGGTGGCTGTGGTGCCATAGACAATCGGACCAGGGGACACACCATGGTCCCAGGTGGTCCACGAGCCCTCAAAGAGGCCCATCGCGCTGGGGAAGCGGACGATCATAGCCGCATTGTCATCGGCATCCCCCCACTGGCTGTCCAGATTGGCCTTCAGCCCAACGGCGGCGGTTGCCGGCTCGCCAATGTACCAGCGAGAGACCATTGACCCATAGCAGCAATAGTCGAGCATCGCACCGCCGCCAGTGGCCGTCTGGTGCCACCAGGTGGCGCCGCGCTCGACGCCAGTCATGGGGGCCGCCGTGTCGCTCACGCCAGCGTGCGCCGCTCCAGGCCCCAGCGGGCCAGTGTGCCCACCCCGCCATTTGACCTCCAGCACCCGACCGATGACACCGTCATCAATCAGAGCCTTGGCCTTGCGCGCGGCCGGCGACCAGGTAAGGGGCCAGTTGACAATCATTGTGGTCCCTGCAGCCTGGCAGGCGCGCACCATCTGCAGCGCGTGGGAGAGAGACATGGCCATAGGCTTCTCTACACAGACGTTGGCCCCCGCTGCCGCACAGGCTTCAACGACCTCCGGATGCTTGGCATTCTCGGAGCAGCAGATGATGATGTCGAACTGCTCCTTCTCCAGCATCTCGTGGTAGTCGTCGTAGGCTTTGGGGAGGCCCAGATTGGTCTGAGCGTTCTTAAGGTTCCAGGCCCGGGTGTAGGGGGCTTCGCGCAACTCAGGCCGATCGGGTATAGTGTCCGCACAGGCGACCCACTCAACCTGGGGGTGTTGGGCGTAGAGTGCCGCGACGTTGTTGATGTGCATGTGGGCAAAGCCGATGATGCCCACACGATACTTCTTGCTCATGGTTTACCTCCTGTTAGTCCTCGGTCCTTAGTCCCTGGTCCCCTCTGTGGACTTTGGACTGCGGACTATGGACTACCGAGTTGGTTGTGATGGCAATGATCTGCCTTCCGCTTTCTGCCTTCTGCCTTGGGCTATTCGATGCATATCTCACGGCCTTCGCTGGCGGACTGGTAGAGCGCGTCGAGGGTGTGCATCACATTCAGCACCTCTTCCCGCTTTACGAGGAGTTCCTCCTGGCTCCGAATGACCCTGATGAAGTGCTCCGTCTCTCCCCAGTGGCCGCTGAAGTCAACGCCTAGCTCGCCGGGGACCTGGGGGGAAACATTGATCTGGTATCTCCCCATATTGGTGACCAGGGTCAGGGGATTAAGTATTAATCCCCCCTCGGTACCCAGGATCATAGTGTAGCCCATGTTCTGGGGCACATTCGCTGCCCAGCTTGTTTTGAAGGCCACGGTGGCATTGTTCTCCAGGCGAATGAACCCCGCCGCCATATCCTCGACGTCAAACTCGCGGCAGTCGTAGGGCCTGGGCGTCAGCACCCCCAGAGGTGCGCCACTGTCTGCCAGCGAGGTGGCAAGACCCTCATCCCGGTTGCCAAACTTGGTGTAGGTCATGCTGCTCACCGCCAGGACCCTGGGATTGCCCATGATCCAGAACAGCAGGTCAATCATATGGACACCCAGGTCGTATACAGGGCCACCACCCGAGTGCTCCTTCATGTGGAATTGGCCCCAGGTGGGAATGCCCCGGCGCCGCATGAAGTAGGTCTCCGCATAGTACATCTCACCCAGCTTCCCCGAGTCAGCGATCTCTTTGGCCGCCATCGACCGATTGGACCATCGCGCGCTCTGACCCACCATGAGGATTCTGCCCGCAGCCTCGGCGGTCTCGAACATCTCGACGGCATTGGTGTGACTGGTAGAGATGGGCTTCTCGCACAACACGTGTGCCCCGGCCTTCAGTGCGGCGATCGTCTGCTCCTTGTGATAGCTGTTGGGCGTGCACACAGAGACGATGTCGGGCTTCACCTCGTCGAGCATCTTCTGCCAGTCGCCGTAGGCTCGGGGTATCCCCTCCGTCTCGGCGACCAACTGTGCCCGATCCTCGAGGATGTCGGCCACGGCGACGATCTCCACATCCTCCTTCAGGTTCTTCCAGGCGGGTATGTGACCCGCGTTGGCGATCATGCCAGTGCCAATGATCGCAGCCTTGAACAATTTGTCAGACATTGCTCCCTCCTTACTTAGTTGAGACCTGCAAGCACCTTTCTAATGCGATAACTGCTAAAGCCTGTTGGACATCTTAATGTGGTGAACTGCAATCACCTTTTGGACACTCATGTTCATGCTCATGCACGTATAATCT
>Ga0114930_10003263_pt1 | contig 14297 bp, 11 predicted proteins | sample AnhtaG_FD_87300 | JGI IMG/M metagenome (GOLD analysis project Ga0114930, IMG submission 87300) | Deep subsurface microbial communities from Anholt, Denmark to uncover new lineages of life (NeLLi) - Anholt_01485 metaG | ecosystem: Environmental > Aquatic > Marine > Oceanic > Sediment | place... | reverse complement strand
TTATGATATGCAGCGGAGGGCTCGACTCATTGCCAACAAGGACGTACTTGCATGTCCCGCTGAGAAGCGCTAGTGCAACGTTTGCCCATCCGGCGACGCGGTGGAATGAACGAGAACGCCTTTAAAGGACGACTACTGAGCTATGACCACTGACGAACAAGAGACATCCTCGAAGTCGCCTGCCGTCCCCGAATTCAGCGTTATCCTTAGTTGTTACAATGAGGAAAATAACATTGATGAATTTCACGCGCGCCTGAGCAAGACCATGGAGAGTATGGGACGCTCGTACGAGATGATCTTCGTCAATGACGCCAGCACCGACCGGACCTTTGCAAAGTTGGAAAGCATTTTCGAAAAGGACGAACATGTAACCGTGATCGATCTTTTCACGAATTGTGGACAGCCCGCTGCAATGACGGCGGGTTTTACCCACGCACGCGGTGAGAAGTTCGTGTTTATCGACTGTGATCTGCAATTGGACCCGGAAGAAGTCCCCATGCTGGTAGAAGAATACGACAAGGGATATGACTTAGTCAGTGGCTACCGGAAGAAACGAAAGGACCGGCTGTCTCGGGTTGTGTTCTCCATCATCCTGAACCTCATCCTGCGGAAAGCGTGCCGCGTCAAGCTGCGGGATTTCGGGTGTAATTTCAATATTGTCAACGGGCGCATATTTCGGGGTGGTGAATATGGCGCGTTCAAGCCCTTCCGGCCGATATACGTAGTTTCCAGCGTTCAGCGGTATTCGGAAGTGCCCGTATCGCATCATCCACCCAAATACGGGAAATCCGGCTGGTCTTTCCCAAGACTCGCCATTTATGCCATGGACAATCTTTTTGGTATTTTCCAACGTCCGTTCATTACCATGAGCGGCGTGTGTTTTTTGTTGGCCTTGCTCTTGAGTATAGTTGTTCCGTTGAATTGGCTTCTACCTTTTTCTGTTTTAGCTAAAATTGTACGGTATCTGTTCTGTGATCTTAACGTATTCAGCTTGCTGCTGATCGTAGGGATGTTGTTCGCCGTGGGTGAATTCGTGACGCGCAATTACATGGTGTCTCAACAGCATCCCGCCTACATCATCCGAACCATTCTTCGGCGCCCAGGGCCAGAAGCTTAGCAACGAGAGGAGGAGGGTATGTCTCACACCCTGGTCATCCTTGGCGCGGCCGGCGGCGCGCGGCTCGCAAATTGGCATCTGCAGGAAGCGTACCCGGGTGCCAAAGCGGCCTTTGTGTGTGATGATGTGAAAGGCGTGACGGATGTCGAGATAGGCGGAACCGTGGTGCCGGTGATTAGCGACTGGGATTTCTCCCGCCTGCGGGAGCAGCATGGGGACCCGGAGAGCTTCAGACAGTTTATCGTGGGGACCGGTTTTCCAAAGGTGAAGAAGATCCTGGTGCGCAAGGCGTTGGCGCATGGTTTGGAACCGGCGCCCACGCTGGTGCATCCCAAATCATTTGGAATGGGGCTTGACTCCAGCGTGGGGAAGGGAGGCATGTTTTCGCCCGGGTCTACCGTCGCCACGAACACGGCCCTTGGGGATTACGTGGTCCTCGGCCCCAACACGGCGATCGGGCACGATTGCACAATCGGCGACTACGTCAGTTGCAACCTGGGCGGCCTGGTGGCGGGCAACGTAGTCCTCGGCGAGGGGGTGATTGTGGGCGCCGGTGCCGTGGTCAATGAAAGGCTTCGTATCGCCCCGGGCGTCGTTATAGGAGCGCAGGCCTGTGTCGTAAGGGACGTCCTGGAACCGGATGTCACCATGGTTGGCGTGCCCGCCAAGAAAGTGAGCCCGCCCGCTTGACGTGGGCTCGAGGCTTCAAGCACGCATCGATTTGTGATAACGCCTATGATGAAGGTCTTATCTGGGAAGCTTTCGGTGGGGCGGTCGACTCTCGAACAATGAGCCGCGACGAAAGCTCGAGGATGGCCTGCGGCTTGGTGTCTCCCTCGTCCCGGATCATTTCCACCAGCATATTGACTGCAGCCTTGCCCATCTCCTCGAGTGGAGTACGGATCGTGGTGAGTCCAGGTGAGACGTAGTTGCAGAAGCGATTTTCTTCCCCGGCCACCGCGGGGCAGATGTCACCAACCCCGGTAATGGAAATGTCGGCAGGAACTTCTCGACCGCACTCGCGCACCCGGCGCATCGCCCCGATCGCTAATACATCGTTCTCGCACACGATGGCCGTGACATTCGGTTCGCGTTCCAGCAGCTCACCGGCAAAGCGATAGCCGGCGGACAGTTCCAGCCCCGTCCCAGGTCTGTCTATGACGCAGCGGTCCTCGAGCCTCACCCCGCTTTCTTCCAGCACCGAGACAATACCCCTGAGCCATTCGGCGGACTCTGGGTTTTCAGGATTTCCCCCTAATACCCCGATCTTCACATGCCCCAAAGCCGTCAAATGCTTCGCAAGAAGCCTTCCCGCCAAAAAATTATCATAGACTGCCCCCGAACACGGACTATCCGGCTGGCGAACACCCACCTGTACGTAGGGCGTCCCGGTATTTTCCAGTATTATAATAATTGACTGCTCTATCGGATGGCCGCCCGTCATCAGCAGCAGCCCCTCTACCCGCCAACCGCCAAGCATCTGAAGACAGCGCTCAATCTCGACGGTCTTATACGTCGTGTCACCGGCAATGAGTTCATACCCCACTTCCCGCGCGCGCTCGGTAGCCGCTTGAAGCTTTGGTACGTGGTAAAGCCGCTGTTGGCTAAACACGACTGCCCCTATCAAACCTGACTTCGCCCTCTTCAGCGTGCTTGCCAGGGCGTTGGGGAAATAGCCTAGTTCCTCTGCCGCAGCACGAATCCGTTCAACCGTGCTGCGCGAATAGACCCGCGCTCGCGGCGCATTGTTAAGGACAGCGCTTACCGTAGAAGGCGATACACCTACGATTTGGCCGATTTGGCGCAGCGTTGGAACTTCAGCACGAGGTTCCTGGCTCGATGATTGCTTGCTCGCCATCGCCTGTCCCAAGAATGTCACTGACCCGTTAGTAGGCGAAAACCCAGCCTTGCCCTCTGGCTCAGTCCACCGAACCCGGCGTAGCCGGAACTAAACACGTTTCTTGTGTAGTTACCGCACCATTCATAACGTAGCACCGATAGTTTGACACATGCGGATCCCGCTGTCAACCGAAGGGCTCCCAGTCTGACGCATTCCCGGTTCGCGATTTGTGCTTGACAGCGAGCGGGCAGATGTGCTAGTCTGGACAAACGTTGGTCTACAACGTTGGTCTACAACGTTGGCCTAAGCGTAGAATAGGGCTGCTTGACACCATGCCGCGAAAACGGAAAGCTGTTCCGGGCATCAGACCCCAAAGACCGACCTTGCGCGACATTGCCGAGATGGTGGGCGTATCCGTCTCGACGGTGAGCGCGACGCTCAATGATGCGCCGCGTGCCGAAGGCTTCTCGGCAGCCACCAAGGAGAGAATTCGCGCCGCGGCCAAACAATTGGGCTATGTGCCCAGCCCCTTGGCGCAAGCCCTGAAGAAGGCCAAGAAGAACCTGCTTGGTATCGTCGTCTATAACCACCAGGATCCTCGCTTGTCCTCCATGCTCCATGCCGCACTGGAAGAAGCGCAAATCCTTGAACGCGAAGTTGTCCTGATGGATATGGGCAACAAGGCGGACCGTTTGAATCGGTCCCTGCATATGCTCCGGGCCTGGGGTGTCCAAGGTATCGTCCTGATGCTTGGCGGACACATCAGATCCGATTCATCGCGGAAACTCGTACAAGACATTGGCGTGCCGGTCGTGGCCATTGCCTCACGACGCCGCGGCTGCGTCTCATCGGCGGTCGTCTACGAGAATGCCGAGGCCGGTCGTCTCCTGGCCGGCCACCTGTTGGACCTCGGCCACAAGAACATCGGTATGCTCGCGGGAAAGCCCACGCACATTGAATTTGAGGAACGTTTGGAAGGCGTTCGTGAGGCGCTTGAGCAACGACACGTCGGCTTTGGAGAAGACCAGATCGCCAGAACCGCTGAGTCACGATTCGCTTTGCCCTCGGCATACTACGCGGCCGACGAACTCTTGGAAAAGAACCCGGACACCACGGCGATTATTTGCATGAATGACGTGCTGGCCATTGGCGCTATGAAACGCGTGCGCGAACTGGGCATGAAGATCCCCGGTGACATTTCTGTCGCCGGCTTCGACGACTTCATCCTGGCGGATGATATGGATGACGCGAACCGCCTCGGAGCCTATATGACACCTTCGTTGACCACAATACGCGCCCCCTTCGAGGATATGGGTAGAGCAGCCACGCAGATGCTTGTTGAACTGGCCAAGGATCCCAGCGGTTCTGATCGGAGGAAGTACAGGGTGTTTCCAGGAACGCTTGTTGTGCGCGAGTCCACGGGTGCGGCGCCGGCCCCAGCTTTGGCAATCGCCTAATATGGGCTTTGGTATTGTTATACACAGCGAATCTATGGGTTTCAGTGCAAAGGAGAAAATGGAGGGACTCAAAATGTCAAGAAGGAACAAGAAAGGTTTTACACTCATTGAATTATTGGTGGTTATTGCCATCATCGGCATCCTGGCGGCCATCTTGCTTCCGGCGCTGGCGCGCGCGCGGGAATCGGCCCGGCGCGCCAGTTGCGCGAACAACTTGAAGCAAATGGGCGTTGTGTTCAAAATGTACGCCAATGAATCCCCAGGGGAGAAGTTTCCGCCAATGGCATACCGCAGTTCCCACAAGCTTGAATTCAAGAACCAGTTCACCGACTATTCGCCGTGCGGCTTCAGTAACCCAGACGACACCACCCCCTACGGCCACGCTCTCAGCGGCCTCGGCGGCGGCACGGGCCAGCCCATGTTTGTGTTTGACGGGCGGGCTGTTTATCCCGAGTACCTCACGGATGTGAACGTGCTGATTTGCCCCTCGGATGCCGAGGCGAACTCGCGGGTTTTTGTGGAGGGATTGTGGTTTGAGAATAAGGACGCTGAGGCCGGCGTCATTGATCCCTGCGCCTTAACGGCCGAGTCGTACTTCTACTTCAGCTGGGCCTCAACCGAGAGTCAGCATGTGCGTTCCGGCGTGGATCCCAACGATCCCGCGATCACGCTGGAGAATGCGTTTGATAATTATCTAGACCCGGATTATGTTGCCGTTGTGGGCAAGCCGTTGGTCGGGGTTGCGCTGGATCCGACCGGTAGCACGAACCTTGACCATGACTACCCGTGGGAAAAAGACGGCGTACCACAGATGATGTACCGAACTCGTGAGGGTATTGAGCGCTTCTTCATCACGGACATCAACAACCCCGCCACTGCCGCTCAGGCCCAGAGCGAGGTTTTTGTCATGGTGGACCTCCTGAGTGTGAATGCGCAAGACTACAACCATCTGCCGGGGGGCGCCAACGCGCTGTACATGGATGGGCATGTTGACTTCGTCCGGTACCCGGGCACCTATCCCCTGACGCGTGCCTTTGCCTGCTTGTCCAGCTTCTGGTAATCAGTGGGAAAGTAGCGGATTCGGAGCCGGTGACGAGCCGAGGGCGGGAAGCCCTCGGCTCGTATCTGTGGTCTAACACGAGGCCCGCTCCGCTTTCACTGCTCTTGGAACCTTAGACCGACGGCTCTGTGAAGGATTCCTTCGGCTGCGTGCGGAGCATTTCCCGAACACTTACTTCCTTGCAGTGCTCGCGTGTGACTTCCGTAATTCTGATTTCAGTACTTTGGACGTTCCCCCCAGGGGTAGCGAATCCCTGATTTCGACATAACGCGGATACGCGTAAGCGGCCATTTGCTGTCTTGCCCAGGCGATGATTTCCTCGGGGGTCAACGTCGAGCCGTTCTCGAGTATGACGTAGGCCTTCACCTGCTCTCCGTATTTCTCGTCAGGGATCCCAATGACCGCCGCCAACGAAATATCCGGGTGGCGCATGAGCGTTTCTTCCACTTCGCTGGGATAGATGTTCTCGCCACCACGAATAATGACGTCCTTCTTCCGATCAACCAGATAGAGGTATCCATCTTCATCAATCGTCCCAATGTCGCCGGTATGGAACCAACCCCCGCGGAAAGCTTCCTTATTCGCCTCGGGTTTCTTGTAGTAGCCTTTCATGACGTTATGCCCCCGGAACACGATTTCGCCCCTTTCACCCACAGGCACGTCTTTCATACCTTCATCGACCAAGCGCATTGCCGCACCCCACATCGGAAACCCGACAGACCCCGGCTTCTGTGCTTTGCCAAAGCGGTTAGAGGCCGCAGGGGACACTTCCGAAGTGCCGTACGCCTGCAGGATCAACATATTGAACCTATTCTGGAAGTTCTCGAGCAACTCTACGGGCAAAGGGGCGCCACCACAAATTCCGACCCGCCAATTTTTGGAAATCTTCACGAGATCGAGCGAGTCAAGGTCAGGGTAATTGTACAGGTTCCAGTACATCGTCGGAACACCGGCATAGACCGTCACGTTGTGGTACTGTATGGCCGGCCACACCTTGCCGGGCTCAAACCGCGGCAAAAGGACCAAGGTGCTACCGGCACAAAGGGCCGGGTTCATCATGCCTGACTGGCCAAATAGGTGAAACAGGGGCATGGCAATCAGTGCGGTGTCGTCGGGATTGAACCGCAGGTGATCTCTAAAGAGCAAGGCATTGGTGAGAAAGCTGGTATGCGACCACTCGGCCCCTTTCGGGCGTCCCGAGGTCCCCGAGGTGTAAATAATGCAGCACGTGTCATCGCCCTGGGTCTGAAGGGTGTCGAATGTTACCGGTTGACCCTCGGTGAGATCGGACCATGTCTTCGTATCCGAAAGGAGAGATCGCCCCTCGGTCCCGGTGGGAATGAGCCAAAAGTCTTTGCACGCCGTGACTTCTTCAAATGCCACCCATCCTTCCCGGCCCATGGGCAGCTTCTCGGTGCCTTCAAAGCAGATATAGGCGACGCAATCGAAATCCGACAAGCGGTAGCTAACCTCGTCTCTCTTGAACAAGGGATTCAGGGGAACCGCCACCGCCCCCGTTTTCATGATCCCATAGTAGCAGATCGGGAAAAAGGGATTCGTAGGACATGTGAACGCCACCTTCTCGCCCTTGCGAATCCCCGCCGCACACAAGCCGTTGGCCACCTGATTGGCCGCTTCATTGAGTTCGTTATAGGTCAACCGCCAGTCACCGGCAATAATGGCCGTCTTGTCCGGAAACTCGCGGGCATTTGTCTCGAGTATCGAAGACACATTCAGCATTCACAATCTCCTTCGCATGGTCCTTATCTTAGCTTGTCAAACCTGAGGTGCGTTTCACAGGTAGGTAGCCAGGAGAATCACGAGGATGGTTGCGACCAAGGGCGGCCCAATCAAAACAAGCGCGGTGTCCTTATAGGCTTCGCGATGGGTCAATCCCATCACCGAAAGGCAAATGATCACCCCGCCGCAATGGGGTAGCGTGTCAATGGTGCCGCTGGCGATGGTGACAACACGATGCAGGGTTTCGACCGGCACGCCGGCATCCAGGTAGTGTTGCGCAAACGATGGCATCCAGATCGCAAGACCGGCCGACCCTGAACCAACGACACCCGAGATTACCATAATGGAGAAGACCGCCGATACCAGCGGGGGCAACCCCGAGTCGTGCATCACCGTCGAGAATGAATCGAAGACCGCGGTCGTACTGACCACCCCGCCGAAGCCGATGACGGCGGACATGTTGAGCAGGGGCACGGCGGCGCTGTCCGCGCCGTGGCCCACGGTAAGGTGGGGCTTGGGGAGGAAGCGCCTGAAGAGGACGAGTCCAACAGCAATGCCAAGTATGAGCGCTATGGAAGTCCAGAGAATGGGCCGCTGGCGGGCAAAGAGCAGGAGCCCTAGAAAACCGGACGCACTTTCGTTTGCAGCACCGGCCGCCGGCCCCATTCCCGCTCTGATTCCCAGCACACTGTAGAGGATGTTTGGAACCAGGATCGTGGTGAGGACCGCGAGGAGCGGGAGTATAGCATTGAACCAATGGGGCATCGAAATCGTTTCCGGGGTCTCTTCGGAGATAAGATCGTGCTCCCCTGGCACAAAGCCCTCGTTGCGCTGGCGGGCTCGTTTCAGTGCCCATTCCAGATACAGCATTCCAAGGGTGAACATTACCACGCTCGCCAACAGCCCCAAGCCGGGCGCGGCCGTGAGGGGGGTGCCCAGCGCATTGGCGGCTATGTTGTTGTGAACGGAAGACACACCGGGCATGGCGGTCATGGTGAATGATGCGGCGCCCAGCCCGACCGCGGCCATCAGCAGTCGCTTGGGGATATTCGCCCGGTGCACCAAGCTGAGTCCCAGGGGATAGAGCGCAAAAACAACGATGAAAGACTTGACGCCGCCATAGGTGAGCAGCGTTGTGGCCAGCACAATAATCAGCAAAGCACGTTTATCGCCCAGCTTTCGGCTTAAGGCATATGCAATTGATTCCGAGGCCTTGCTTTCGGCCATGAGTCGGCCGAAGATGGCCCCCGTCAAGAAAACCAACAGGAACCTGCCTGCGAACCCCATCATGCTCGGCGTGAAGTCTTTGGTGAGCACGTGGGCGACCGAGGGGCCATTGGTAAGGGCCACGACAACGACACTCACCAACGAAGCAATGACGATATTCACGCCCCTAAAGGCCAGGAAGATAATGAGGAAAAGCGCAAAAAAAACGCCCAGCGTCCCAAGCATGACGGCTCCCTAATTACCTCGTCCCATCTACCATAAGGATCCCCAGGCGGCATACGGAAGGAATTCCTGAAAATGGCTTTGGACAAACGTTTGTTTAGTATACGACAATGAGGGCGGTTTTTCAACATTTTCCGGTGCAAGGTCAGCGGTGCAAAATCGGCGGTGAGGATGGAGGGACGGGCCGAGGTGAGGGCGAAGTGGTCGGGCAGCAGAGCGCAACTCGGTCGCCGGGCTGGATGTCGGCGTCCTGCAGCCCGCCGGCAACGCGGCTGGCCCATTGTCCAGGTCCCGATAGCTGAGCCGGCCTACTCCGTCGATAACGGCCGCCTTGCCGGGGACGGTTCGGGCCGTGGACTCGAGCAGGTGGGCCAGATTGAGCACGATCGTTCCCCTGTTGCGTCACGGTTGCCCGGACAGAACACCTGGTTCTTCGTGCGCCCTTTGCCCAGGAAAACCGCGAACGCTTCTTTCGATAAAACCCTCAGAAATGGCTTTAGACAAACGTTTGTCGATTATAGCCCAAGAAAGCCCTTTCTGCAACTCTTTTCAGTGCATCGTTGGTCCTGATTGCCCAAGCCCTCTTGATTCTTGGAGACCTGTGTTCTCGGAAATAGTCATGCCATAATCCCTGGCAAGTTGGCCTATGACCAGGAAACGGACCCCCGGAGTATGTAACCGTTCACGGGGCGAAGTACGAGTAAACCTACCTCAGGCGGCAAGAAACGGAGCAAGACAGGGATCGCCATCGTGCTCGTAATCGTAGTCGTAATCGATGCCCACGCTCTGGGTACCAATGACGATGGCGATGAGGAATGACGAGTACGATGATGATCACGATGACGAGTGACCATTACGAGGACGATTGCGAGTACGATCACGATCACGAGTACGAGCACGATGAGGATGACGAGGGTGGGCGTGTGCAAGGAATCGAGCGGGAGAGAAGGTCGTAGTGCTCATGAAATGCCGTACTTGGCTTGGGGCGCCAAGATTCCGTTGGCGCTCCGCACTGTGAACGGTTAGCGGAGTATTTTCCGGACGGGAAATGGATTGTGGTCAAGGCCGGGGCATGTGCCCGTCACGGATTGATTGAGGCACTTCTACGGCGTGGTCGAGCACGTACGACCCAAACATCCACTGCCAGGCGGGCGATGAGGTCATCGTACCGTCTTTCGCGTTTGCGTCGACGGCGAACGCTCTTGCCAGCCGGGCCGCGCGCCCCTCGTCCCTGCGCCCCGGCTGAAGCCGGGGGGAACGGGGAGCCTCTTGAACGGTTACGTCGGACAGAAACTATCTGGCCCGCATTTCTCGCCACGAAGACACGAAGACACGAAGATCATTGCCAAAGGCTTAGAAGGGTCGGACTTCGGCGTCTCGACGCCTTTCGGTTTAGATTGACAATCTGTTTCTCCGACACTGACACGGATCTCGTCGTAAGTGGTTGTTCTTTCTTGGCTTCGTGGCTTGGTGCCTTTGTGGCTCTGCACATGAATAGATGACGAGGTGCGTCCGCCGGCCATTCCCATGGGCTGCGAGAGGCGCCTCCGTGTCGCCCTTGGCCTGCTCGAGTTCAAGACGAAGGAATCAGAGCAGCGCCGCTTCTCATTCCGGAGGCGCTTAGGCGTGGATCGGGATTCTTCCGCTCATGTCTTCGCGTATGTGTGCGTCAGCCGGGGAAGATCTTGCGCTGTTCGCGGTCATAGCGCATGCGCTGTCCGGTTTCGAGGGCCTCGGCGGCCATGATGGTGGCTACGGAGTGCTGGTGGCCGAACTCGATGTCGGCGACGGGCCGTTGGCGGCTGCGCATGCACTCGAGCCAGTTCGCCATGTGGTTGCCGTCCGGTCCGGACTCGAGCTTGCCGGCGTCCGGCTGTTTGCCTTTCTCGCCGCCCGCGCCGGAGTAGGTGCATTTCTCGAGGTCGAGCGTGCCATAGCGGCCGTGGACGGTGTAGTGTGTGCCGGAGGCGTTGGTGAGGGTCATGGCCCAGTCGAAGAGGTAGCCCTCGGGGTAGTCGACCAGGGCATGGAACACGTCCGAATGCTCGCGGCCGTCTTTCCACACGTAGTTGCCGCCGTGGGCCACGGCGCTGTTCGGGTAGGTCGAGCCCATGACCATGCAGGCGGCGTCGATCAGGTGGGTCATCCAGAGCCCGGAAATGCCGTTCGTGCACATGCGGTAGAGGTGCCACCGCCGCAACAGGCGCGGGTCGAACGGGACTTTGGGCCGGTTGAACAGGTAGGCGTCCCAGTCCACGTCCTCTTCCTTGCAGTTGCTGAAATCGCGCGCCCACCGTGGATGGTTGAAGCAGTTCGCGGCCGATATCCAACTGACCTGCCCGAGTTTGCCTGAGGCGATGAGGTCGTGCGCGGCCTTCCAGCGGCCTTCGCTGCGGCGCTGCGTGCCGACCTGGACGACGCGCTCGTTCTGGCGGGTGAGGTCCAGCGCTTCGTTGGCGTTCTCGACCGACAGCGCCATGGGTTTCTCGACGTAGACGTCCTTGCCGGCTTTCAGCGCCTCGATCATGATGGGCGTGTGCGCGAAATCGGGCGTGGCAATAACGACGGCGTCGACGTCGTCCCGTGCGAGGACCTCGCCGAAGCGCGAGGTCTGGAAGGGCTTCTTGCCGAAGGTCTTCTCGACGCTCGCGGCCGCGGATTCGCGGTTGGGCCGCCACACGTCGCACACGGCCGCGACCTCGACGTTGTGCGCTTCGCTCAGGCCGGCAAGACCCTGAACGAGGGACATGCCGCGGCCGCCGGCGCCGATCAGGCCGATGCGGATGCGTTCATTGGCCCCAAAGGCCGTGCCGGCCATCATCCCGGCGCCCAAGGCCAGCCCGGATGACGCCAGAAATCCCCGACGCGACAGTGATGTATCTGACATACGCTCTCTCCCTCTTCGATGCGCTGGGCAGGCGTTAAGCCGCCACCGCGCACGTTTCCTCATTGCCCGAAAGACGACAGAATCATCATACGCAAGGGCGGGCACGAGATCCACACATGCACGGCCAGAGTGGAACGTCTCAGCGCCTGTGAAGAAGTGAGCCCCGTCCGGGAGGGCGAACGCGGGGGCATCGATTACGATTACGAGCACGAGCACGAGAAGATTGACGGCACAACCTGGGCCAGTTGCACGACGCGGCGGCGTCGCCTGCGGCGTGGTAGTAGTGGAGGGCTACGTCCTCGGCGGCGGCGGTCCCGTCGGGAAGCGGCAGCCACACGCGTTGCGGTGCGGCCCGGCCTGCCCTGCCGTCGCGCCGGATGCCTCATGGTCGGCGCCGGGCGCCGCGTTCAACTCCTCCATGAGCACCACGCGGTCGGCCAGTCGCTCCGTCTCGCGTGGGTCATGGGTGACATGGAAGGTGGTGATCTTGAACCAATTCTTGAGCCGGGCGATCTCGTCCACCATGCGCGCACGAAGCTCGAGGTCGAGATTGGCCAGGGGCTCGTCCAACAGCAGGATCTCGGGCTCGGCCACGAGCGCGCGGGCAATCGCCACGCGCTGCTTCTGCCCCCCGGACAACTGATGGGGGTAGGCATCGGCGCGGTCGTCCAGCCGGATCAGCTCGAGCATCTGCCGGGCGCGCTCGACCCGCTCACGGCGCGGCATGGCGCGTCCCTTGAGCACGAACTCGAGGTGCCTGCGCACGGACATGTGCGGCCACAGGGCGAGGTCCTGGAACACCATGCCCACGCGCCGCTTCTGCGGCGGTACGAAAGCGCCCGGACCCGATACCACCCGGTCGCCAATCCAGATCGCGCCGCTGTCCGGCCTGTCCAGCCCCGCGATAAGACGCAACAGCGTGGTCTTCCCGGACCCGGACGGGCCGAGAATGGCGACCAGTTCGCCGGTTTCCGCACGCAGGGATACACCGCGCAACACCGGCGTCGCGCCGAAGCGCTTGGCTACGTCTACGCACTGCACGCTAGGCATAGGCGTTCCCTAGGTAGCGGCGCATGGCCACGGCCAGCACCATCAGCGGCGCGAGAATGCAGACCACGAGCATGATGGCCAGTGCGGCCACGAGTTGGTTCATGCCGTAATGCATCAGCGAGAACATGCGGGTGGTGATCGTGTTGAACCCGGCCGGGCACACCAGGATCGAAGCGCTCAGCTCGCCCACGCTCAAGATGAAAACCACGACCCAGACCCCCACCAGGGGCCGCCACACCAGCGGCAACACCACCCCCGTGCCGGTTCGGAGCCACGACACGCCGGAAACGGCCGCCGCGTCCTCGAGCGACGGGTCAATCTGGCCCAGGGCGACCGCGGCGCCTCGATGGGCCACGGCCATGAAACGCGCGATGCACGCGAACACCACCACGGCCACGGTGCCGTAGACCCAGTCGGCGGCCCCGCCGCGGTTCCACAGCCGGATGAGCCCGATGCCCAGCACCGTGCCGGGCACGGCAAAGGTCAGCAGCGGCGCGTAGTCCACGACGCTCCGGCGCCACCCGCGCCCACGCGAGGCCACATAGGCCAGCGGCAGCGCAAGCAGCGTCATCGCGGTCGCCGACAGCGCACCGACCAGCAGGGTATGCGCCAGCTCCGGCCACGCGGTCTTCAGGGCCTGGGCGTATGCGCCTATCCCCCCCGCCTCCTTCGCCAAGACGCCCAAGGGAAGGACCACGGACACCAAGAGAACGACGACGCACGCGGTCCACGCACACCACCGCCAGCGACCGACCGGCAACCAGGGGGGCTGGCGGCCGTGCGACGAAACGAACGCGTTGGACAAACGCCGGCGATAGCGCTCGAATCCGAACAACGCGCCCAGGCTCAACACCACCAGCGGCATCGAGGCCGCTGTCGCCCCCGCCATGTCGTAGAAGGCGTTGAATTTCGTGAAGGACTCGAGGGCGTACACGTGCAGCCGCAGCAACGACGGCACGCCGAAGCTGCCCAACGCGAGCACGAAGACCAGGATGCCCCCCGCCAGGCACCCCGGCAGGGCCTGCCGCAGCGTGATGCCCGTGAGTGCACGCCGCCAGCCGCCGTACAACCGGCCGGCCTCCTCCTGGGTCACGTCGGCAGAGACCAGGGCGACCGCGGTCGTGAGGACCACGACCGGGTAGTAGCACAAGGTGAGCACGAACACGGCGCCGGCCAAGCCGTAGATGGTGAACGGCGCGGCCTCGAGGCCGAAGAGCTGCGCGATCATTGCCGTGATGGCGCCGCGCTGGCCGAGCAGATGGATCCAGGCCATGGCGAACACGTAGGGCGGCACCACCAGGGGGATCGCGAACAGAAATACCAGCAGCCCGCGCAACGGCACCCGGATGCGGGTGAGCACAAGGCCCAGCGTCAGCCCGAGCGCCGTGCACGCTACGGCCGTGAGCACGGCCAGCCCCACGCTGTTGCCCAGCAGCGTCCATTGCCGTTGCGTGCGCAGCACGTCGCGGTAAGCGGCCGCACTTAGGCCGCCGTCCACCGACACGGACCCCGCCACCATGACGGCCACGGGCGCGAGCGCGACCACGACGAACACCGCCGCGCTCGCAAGCACGACGCCCCGCCCTATGCGGCTGTGCACGATCACCGCGCGAATGCCTCCTGGATGAACTTGGCTGTCTTCGTCATCTGGGCGGACACCTCATAGAAATCCACCGCCATCGCCCGTATGTCCTCGA
>Ga0114930_10003261_pt1 | contig 14298 bp, 13 predicted proteins | sample AnhtaG_FD_87300 | JGI IMG/M metagenome (GOLD analysis project Ga0114930, IMG submission 87300) | Deep subsurface microbial communities from Anholt, Denmark to uncover new lineages of life (NeLLi) - Anholt_01485 metaG | ecosystem: Environmental > Aquatic > Marine > Oceanic > Sediment | place... | reverse complement strand
TCTGATCGAGAACGAAGACGGTGTCCGGAAGATCACGCTTAACCGGCCGAAAGTCCTCAATGCTCTTAATGAGGCCATACTCGCAGCATTGACGAAGGCTCTGCGGGAGGCGGAGCGAGACAAGACTGTCCGCTGCCTGGTGATCACTGGGGCGGGACGGGCATTCTCCAGTGGTCAGGATCTGGCCGACGTGCGCGACCGCTACGAAAGGAATGAGCCGATCGAGTTCGGGAGCTATCTGAGCACCCACTATAATCCGGCGATAAGCAAGATCCGCACAATGGGGAAACCGGTCGTTGCCTCAGTGAACGGCGTGGCGGCCGGGGCGGGCTGCAGCCTGGCGCTGGTATGCGACATGCGTATCGCGGCTGAGTCAGCCAGTTTCATCCAGGCGTTCATCAACGTCGGCCTGGTTCCTGACGCGGGCAGCACTTTCATGTTGCCTCGACTGATTGGCGTGGCCCGGGCAATGGAGATGGCCTGTACCGGGAGGGCGATACAATCGTTAGAAGCCCTACAGATTGGCCTGGTGAACCAGGTCGTGCCCGACGATCAGCTCGCGGCACAGACCATGCAGTTTGCGCATAGATTGGCCAACCTGCCGACTTACGCCATCGGGCTCACAAAACGGGCGATCAACACTGCGTGGAGTGCCGACCTCAAAACGCAGTTGGAGTACGAGGCCACGCTGCAAAGCATGGCCTGCCAGACACGCGACCACCGCGAGGGTGTGGCGGCCTTTATCGAAAAACGCCCGCCGCAGTTCAAAGGGGAATAGCGGATGATAAGATAAATGGCGAATAGCGAGAAAGGAGCACAGAAGAATTCACCGGGCCAGAGCGAGCCACTCGTGGTGGAGATGTTTTGCGATATTCGCCGTTGTTAATCCACCATGTCATACAGCAGTTCTGTGATTTGTTAGCGTGTCACAGGAGGGCTAGGAAACGCGCGGCATCTAATTACCGTCAGGGGCTTGAACTGATTTTTTCCCAACGCTAATCTGCCTGCGAGACGCCACTAAATTGCTTTGCGGAGCTATACATGACTCAGACGGAAACTTGCACCGGTCAGGAGACGCTAGTGTTTGCAACCAGTAGTGCCCATGCTAAAGCCGTTGAGCTGGGTAAACACGTTGTCCGCATGACGACCATAGCCGGGTCAGGCCATGCGTCATCAGGCTTAGCCTTGGGCCACATCATTGTAGAGCTGATGTACCGGCAGATGCGTTACGACCCGGCCGACCCCTGGAATCCGGCAAGCGATCGGCTCATTCTCTCGATCGGTCACGCCGTTCCTATTGTCTATGCGGCCTATGCCGATCTCGGTGGAGCGGTGGGCACTGACCCGAATAACCCCCGGTTCCTGACCGTCGACGATCTCTGGACGCTTCGCGAGCTGTCGAGTGTGCTGGATGGCCATCCCAATCCGGCTGAAGGATTTCCATTCTTCGATTCGGCGACCGGGTCACTGGGGCAAGGAATGTCCGTTGCTGCGGGTCTTGCCCTGGCGGCGCGGCTCGACGGGATCGATAAGCGAATCTATGTAGTCGCCGGTGATGGTGAGTCGCGCGAGGGCCAGGTGTGGGAAGCGGCGGACTTCATCATCGATCATGAGCTCACCAACATCTGTGTGATCTATAGCTGTAACGGACACGGCCAAGCGGCTCCAGTATCTCCGCAGCAATATCCCGAGGCGATCGCCGCCAAGGCGACTGCTTTCGGCTGGGAGGTGATCGAGGTTGACGGCCACGATCCTCAGCAGCTATCCGCCGCATTTGAGAAGGTGGAGGCTGGCGATAGACCCACGGCGATAATCGCACGGACCATCAAGGGGTGGGGCGTCGACTTGATGCGGGGGAAGAACTTCCACGGCATACCGGTTCCTGCGGGCGACCTGGAGAAAGCGTGCGCGGAGCTTGATGCCACTGGAGAGCGGCTAGGTGCTGCCCCGGATGATGACATGACACCACGTCCGCCGGCTGTAGTGCTGCGCCGCCGGCACGTAGGGCCGATCAATCTGCCGGCATTCCAGACGGCTCTCAATCGTGTCGGCCTGGACAGCGCTCTGAAGACGAAAAGGCTGGCTACGCGGGCGGCATACGGGGCGGCGCTCGTGGCGTTAGGGGATGTGGATCCGCGGATCGTTTGCCTGGACGGCGACGTCCGCAATTCGACCTTTGCGGAGCTGTTTGCCAACGAGCACCCCGACAGGTTCTACGAGTGCAAGATTGCCGAGCAGAACATGATCAGCGCCGCCGCGGGTCTGGCCGCCGCCGGCAAGATCCCCTTCGCCAGCAGCTTCGCCAAGTTCATCGCCCGGGCGGTCGACCAGATTGACATGGCCAGTATCACACGAGCGAACATAAAGATCGTCGGATCACATTCCGGCGTCTCACTCGCCGCTGATGGTCCATCGCAAATGTCGCTGGCCGACGTCGCCTACTTCCGCAGCATGACCAGAACCGACCTCGGCCAAGGCAACATCGCCTGCCACATTTTCCACCCCTGCGACGCCGTCAGTGCCTATCGCTGCACGGAACTGATGGCCAACATCGAAGGACTATGCTACCTGCGCACTCATCGACCGAAAGCGGATTTCATCTATCCGTTCGATGAGCGGTTCGAACCACGCGGCTGCAAACAGCTTCGCACCGGCAAACACCTGACCATCGTAAGTTGCGGCTTACTCCTGCACACCGTGCTTGAGGCCGCCGAAAAGCTCTCGGAAGAAGGCATTACTTGCAACGTCTTCGATGCGTACGCTCTGCCGCTTGACCCGGCCCCGATCTTCGACGCGGCCAGGGCAAGCGGGAGTGTAATCCTGACCGTGGAGGACAACTACATTGGGGGCGTGCACGCCGAGATCGCGGAGGCGGCGGCTGAGACCGGCAAGATTCGCGTATACGGTATGACTGCGCGGCGGATCCCCAAGTCCGGCCGGACCGCTGCTGAAGTTTTTTCGCATATCGGGGTGGGGCTGACGCATATCATAAAGAGGGCTACCACGTTGGCCCGGCGGTAGCCGAGGAGGCCCGACAATACCGTCCAACCTGGGCGCTTGGAGTGTTCCCGCCTGCCGAACGCAGGACCGGCAGGGGAGGCGCATTCACAACGCCCGTGAACAGCGGGATAACGTTGGAGGATCGCACCGATGTGGACTCATATTCGATTTGGACTCGTCACTTTGACACTCGCCTGGACAGGCGAAATCGCCGCAAGCCCCGAGGGCCAGTCAGCACCACAGGGGACCGAACGGGGAGAGGGCAGCACGCCGACTGAGTATGTCAGCCCCGAGATAGCCCGCCTGGAACCGTTGATCGGCCCGTGGGACCTCACCGAGACCCATTTTGACGACCGTGGCGAGGTCATCGGTAAGGTCAAGGGCAAGGAAGAGATCACCTGGATTCTCGATCGGCGGGCGATCCAGCGGACCTACATCAGTGGGACGGAACCCAACCTCTATCGCGCCCTCGGGACGTTGACCTTTAATGAAGTGGAGCGGAAGTACCACGGCGTCTGGTTCGACAACGCGTCAACCGCGGGCCCCAGGATAACAAAGGGCGAGTGGGCGGAGGAGAGCGCGGCCTTCGTGTTTACACTCGAGTCGGTCAGCCAAGATGGTTCCAAAGTGCAGTACAGAGTCGTCGAGCGGTTCGTCCACGAGGAAAAACGCGTTGCGACAACCTATGTGATCAAGGGGGATGAGAGCGTCAAACGCATGGTAGTGACATACACACGCCCCGTTCCCTGTCCCGGACGCCTACGGATCATCGACGACCTCGACTCGGGAAGGCGGCGCGACGAGTGAGGCTTCGTCCCCGAGTTCAGTTGAGGGCGGTTTGGAACATACAACTGAGGTCAACAGGACGGCCGACATAGCCAGAGCAATCGCCACTTTAGCGGCAGCGCCCAACGCGAATCCCAACGCCGAGAAAAAGCCGACCTTGGTCCCTTGAGTAAGATTCTTGCGCATCGCCAGCTCCACCAGGGCCGCGCCGACAAAACACCCGAGCAGGGCCCCGACCATCGTGCCAACCAGCGGCACTGGAACCAGGAAGGAGAGAAGTAACATTCCCGCAAGCCCTCCGGCCAGACCGCCCCAGGCAGCCTGCCGCGTGGCTCCCGCTTTTTTCGCAGTGAACACCGAAGCCAGCAGCTCAACGGCCTCGCCGATCAGGGCCAGTCCGCCCAGCACCGCCACCATCACCAGCCCCACCCGCTGCCAGTCCGACAACCAGCCGTAGCCGAGTGTAACCGCGATGAGTAACCACGTGCCAGGCAGACGCAGGGCTGTCAGGGCAACTGCCAGGCAGCAACACAACACCAGCCCGACGATCGTGATGATCTCCCACATGTTCCGATAGATTCGTCCGGTCCGGCTTTCAGTGCAAGACTACCGCCGGGTCCCGCCTGATCCCACGGGTGGCTTGCGGACCGGGTTATCAGGACTGTCCCGGCGACTGAGCGCCCGGTCGACACCGTGCACGGTGACGGCGTAGAATCACCGGGTACCGAGAACCGGAGGGGATCCCTTCATGGCTGCATGGCGGAATATTCTGATCCTGTTGACATTCATCGGTGGGCTTGCCTCGAATGACCAACCGGGGCACGCGTACCCGTTGGATCCCGCTGCGCGGCAAGACGTTAGTGCCGTCGAAGATGGCGTGGAGCCGGTTTCCGTACCAGTCGATCCGGTTATCGAAGAGCCGCTTCGCCCGCTTTATCCGCCTGGAGGGGCATTCCCGTCCGACGCCACCTATCGCTGCGGGTCCATGAGTCTCGCCATCCCAGCGTTCATGCTGTTGTGCATGCACGTCGTGCGTATTCGGCCGGGTCGAGTACCCGCCTAGCTACACACCTGCAAGGGTCGGCAGAGATCGCATTGTGGAAGTCCGTTCTGTCGGGGTTGCTCTCCTAGTCCGAATCGGGCATCATGTTCGCTTACCAGTCAGATTGTAAGAGAGCCAGCCATGATGATTCGTGAGCCAGTCGTTGCCGGACAGTTTTATCCGGGCAACCCGGAGCGGTGTCGTGCCGAAGTGTTGCAGCTTCTTAAGGAGGGGTCGGCCGATTACGACTCCAACAAGCGCCCCGTCGGCGGTATTGTACCACACGCCGGGTGGGTCTTCAGTGGGGCAGTCGCGGCCAAGGTGTTCAACGCACTTGCCGCATCAAGGTCCCCGGACGTCATTGTTCTGCTCGGCGGGGTGCACCGCTTCCAGGGACGAGAGGCGGCGCTGTTCACCGCAGGACGATGGGAAACCCCGTTGGGCGCGGTGGAGGTGGACGATCGCCTGGCTGAGCGCATCATGGGCCACACCAATCTGATTGTCGACGACGCCTACGCCCATGAAGACGAGCACTCCATCGAGGTGCAGATGCCTTTCGTCAAGCACCTGTTCCCCCAGGCCAAGGTAGTAGCGATCATGGTCCCCGCGACACCGACTGCCCACGAGATCGGCGAAGCCGTTGGGCGTACGCTCACGGCCTACAAATACGACGCACTGGTGGTCGGCACCACGGACTTGACGCACTACGGCCCGCGCTACGGCTTTATCCCTCACGGCGTCGGTGCCAAGGGCAACACGTGGGCTAAATACGACAACGATCGGCGGTTTGTCGACATGGTCTGCTCGATGAAAGCCAAGGAGCTTGTGCCCGAGGCCGTCGATCGCAAGAACGCTTGTGCCAGTGGTGCTGCGGCCGCCACTGTCGCTGCCGCAACAGCGCTAGGGGCGACAAAGGGCGTACTGCTCGAGCATACGACCAGCAGCGAGGTTGTAGCCGGGGGGATGCCCGATGATCAGCACGATTCGGTTGGATACGCTGCCGTGGTCTTTGAATAGACGGGCCGCGGGGTTTGCCCTGTGCGGATTTCCTCGCGGGTTGCTGCTCACAGCCCGTCCGGATATGCGAACTGATAGTGAAAGTCTCTGTTGCGATCGGCATCGATTTAGGCGGCACGAATCTCAAGGGTGCAGCCGTGGATCGCGACGGCAAGATCCTGGCTAAAGACGCCCACTCCATAGCCGGACTCAGCCCCGATGCGGTGATGGCCGATATAGTGGGCTTGGTTGACCGGCTCCTTGCGGACGCATCACTCGATAGGTCGCACATGGTGGGTGTCGGAGTCGGAGCACCGGGTCCATTAAGTCATCGCACCGGCAGGATCATTCGCCCAGCCAATCTTCCGGGCTGGGTGGATGTGCCCATTCGCGATCGACTGGGCGAGATGCTCCAAGTCCCCATCGTGCTGGACAACGATGCTAACGCCGCCGCGTTCGGTGAGTTCTGGGTCGGCGCCGGCCGCGGCTTGAACGATCTGGTCATATTCACGCTGGGAACCGGCGTCGGTGGCGGTGTGGTGTTGGACGGCCGCATCCTTCACGGCCACTTCGAGAACGCCGCCGAGCTGGGACACATGATTGTCGCGGTTAACGGTCTACCGTGTTCATGCGGCCAGCGGGGCTGCTTGGAGCAATATGCATCCGCCGGCGCCGTGGCACGCCGTGTTGTAAGTGCCATCAAGGAGGGTAAGCCGAGCGCTCTGTCCGACGCAATGGGGAAGGGCAAACTCATCGACGCCGAGCAGGTGGTTCAGTGTGCCAAAGCCGGTGATCCGCTATGTCTGCGCATCTGGGACGAAGCCTGCCTGTACCTCGCCGTGGCCTGCATTAGCATCCAACACGCATTCAACCCCGCCTGCGTTGTATTGGGCGGCGGCATGAGTGAAGCCGGAGACTTCCTTCTCGACCGAGTGACAGGCCATGTCAGCCGACAACGGTGGAAGCTCCACGAAGACCTTCCCACGATCACCCTGGCTCGGCTCGGCTACGACGCCGGCGTGATCGGCGCCGCCGGTCTCGTCTGGCAGCAGAGCAGGTAACCGTATCACTATCCCAGCAACACAGATGAGAGGGGGGTGAGTGGAACTGGGCGGTAGATCGATGGACTACGCGCGGACCAGTTTCAGCGTCTGCGCGGGCTTAAAGCCCGCAGCCCATTGACGTTTTCCTGATTAGTTATCCGATCTTGCCCGGGCGTTGGCGGGTTATTTCCGAGGGCTGAGGGCGCGCTGGCGGATTTCCTCGGCTCGCTTGACAAGTTCCTCCTGGGTGGGGACCTCCGCCGGGTCGAGGGTAAAATGCCGGGAGTGCTTGTCGTGTAAGTGGCCGGGCCAGAGAACCTCAGCGACAAAGTCGAACGGGATGATCTGGTACCAGGGCGCCTTGATCTCCCAATTGGTCTTTAGCGTCTGGTAGCTTTCCTTCCGGATGATCACATCATAATCGCCGTACCAGAGGAAATCGATCGTGACCGCACTGCGCCCGACCTCCTGATCGTTTAGAAAGACCAAGGCTGCCGGTGGCTCGGTGGTAATCGTGATTGTCCGCCGGACGCAACCGGTCGAAGTCACTGCAACGAGCAATGCAGCCGCAAGCAAGTGCGAGTAACTGGTCAAGTGAGCCGCGACCTTCAAGTCGCGCGTACGTCCGCGCAGGCTAAAGCCTGCGGCTCGGAGGCTAAAGCCTGCGGCTCGGAGGAGACGACATCGACACGATCGCAAAGCGTGAGGCATTTTTCGTACTCGCCTTCAAAAGGAGTTGCGGGCCGCCGAGAGTCTCATCACCGCGGATCCAACTCGCACACTTCGGCCGAAGGGCCGGTGGTATCGAGGATAGCTACGGTACACCGCCCGCTTACCCAGCCGCAACATTCTCCCGCGTTCAGAAAGAGTCTGCCGTTCTCGAAGCGGTTGACCACCTCATGAGTGTGGCCGGTGATGATGATGTCCGCACGCTCGATGTCAGCGGGCTTACACCAATCAATGAAATGGTGGACCAGAATCGTGCGTCCCTCCAGCTCGACAAAGAGCGGCCCGTCCTGAACTTGCGGCATCAGCTCCTTAAGCCCGGCCCGCTCACCGTCGTTATTGCCATAGGTCACGTGCAACGGTCCGTCGTAGCTCAGCAGACGCCGGACGGCGAAAGGAGCTACGAAATCGCCCGGGTGGATCACCGCCTCGACTTTGCGCCGGGCAAAAAGCGAAAGGGCCGCATCCATCTGCGGCAGTCGATCATGCGTATCCGCGATCACGCCGATTAGCATCACACCACCTACCGGCGCCGGTAGAGATATTCGTGAAGGTACTCGATCGTGGCCTGCTGGTTGGCGCTCTCGTAGGCGATAATGTCGCCGGAGGAGATCAACCCGTAGAGCTTACCCTCCTCGACCACGGGCAGGTGCCGAATCCGCTTGTCGGTCATGACGGTCTTGCACTCTTCCAACGAGCTGTCTCGATGGCAACAGGCCATCGGCGAAGTCATCACTTCGTCCACGGGTGTTTGGCCGGCCCCTTTGCCGGCCGCCACGATCCGGTCAAGGATGTCCCGCTCGGTGAAGATGCCGACCGCATTCTCCCCGCCGGTGACCACGACGGCCCCGATCCGCCGCTCGTTCATCAGCCTGGCCGCATCCAGCACCGTCGCCTTCCGATCGACGGTGGCCACGTCCGTACCTTTCTTATCCAGAATCTCCTGGGCATTGGGCATCGTTATCCTCCCTACAATCCGGCTGCCGACCCGGCACATTCTGCGGCCAACCGGCGATCCTGACAAGAGGCGTATATTGCGGCGTGATCGTGCGGCAACTTACCGCATGATATTATTTCCCAAGGTGCCTACCCGGTTGTCATCGCTCCGACGACATTGGCTCTTCAGCATCCGGCAGCGAGTCGAGCAGTGCCTTGGTTTTCTCGACCATATGTGGCATACCGACCTGTTCGAACAGCTTGCGAGCCTTCGTCCAGAGACTTCGCGCTGTGACGACATCACCGCGCGTCTGACAGATCATACCGAGGTTGCCGTACTCGCTGGCCATGCCCTCCAGCAGGCCGAGCTTCTCTTCGATCTCCAGTGACTTGCGGTACATCTGTTCGGCCTTGTCCAGGTCCCCGCGCATCTGGTAGATCACACCGAGGTTGCCGTACTGATTGGCCCTGCCTTCCAGCCGGCCGAGCTTCTCTTCGATCTCCAGTGCTTTGCGGAGCAGCTTTTCGGCCTTGTTCAGGTCCCCGCGCGTCTGGTAGACCAGACCGAGGTTGCCGTACTCGGCAGCCATGCCTTCCAGCGAGCCGAGCTTCTCGTCGATCTCCAGTGCCTTGCGGAGCATCTGTTCGGCCTCGTCCAGGTCCCCGCGCGTCTTGTAGACCAGACCGAGGTTGCCGTAAGCGCTGGCCATGCCTTCGAGCCTGCCGAGCTTCTCGTCGATCTCCAGTGCCTTGCGGTGCATCTGTTCGGCCTTGTCCAGGTCCCCGCGCCTCTGGTAGATCACGCCGAGGTTGCCGTAATGATTGGCCATACCTCCCAGCCGACCGAGCTTCTCATCGATCTCCAGTGACTTGCGGAGCAGCTTTTCGGCCTTGTCCAGATCCCCGCGCGTCTGGTAGATTAGACCGAGGCTGGCGTACTGATCGGCCACGCCTTCCAGCCGGCCGAGCTTCTCTTCGATCTCCAGTGACTTACGGTGCATCCGCTCGGCCTTGTCCAGGTCCCCGCGCGTCCGGTAGATCGCACCGAGTTTGCCGTAATCCCAGGCCATGCCTTCCAGCCGGCCGAGCTTCTCTTCGATCTCCAGTGACTTGCGGTGCATCTGTTCGGCCTTGTCCAGGTCCCCACGCGTCCGGTAGATCAGACCGAGGTTGCCGTAATCGCTTGCCGTCCCTTGAAGGCGCCCGAGCTTTTTATCGATGGCGAGGGCCTTCTGGAGTATTGTTTCCGCACAATCAAGCTCGCCAATGACGTAGCGAAGGTAACTGAGTTCCGTCAGCCAAACGCAGACATGTGGAGCGAGTCCCTCCGGCGGCGGATCACCTACGTCTTTTATCCGCTGCTCTAACTCCGCAATCCGGAAGCGCTTCTGGTCGGCGTCAAGGTTTGAAGCCGCAGCAAGGTCACCTGCGAAACGGTCTGCCATGGCTGCGGCGGGCTCGGCAAGCTCGGAGACAAACTCGAACTGATGGCTGCGCCAGGCCCATAGGTCCCTGCTGTGCTGGGACAGCAGCGTCGCGGCGTACTCGGGGAGCCACAATAGGACGGGGCAGGGATAGTCCTGCTTCCATAGCTCTCGCGTCGCATTCAAGGTTCGCAGCACCGGGTGCTCGTCGGCCGACGACGGAAGCGACTTTTCGAGGTTCACCAGGAAGAGCGAGGATTGTTCCGGATCGTGCGGTGTGTTGCGAACAGTATCGTACACATCCTCAGTTGGCTCAGGGAGCTGGACTACCTCGATGCCGTTATAGTCGGACCTGAGCCGTTCGATGAGATAGTCCCGAAGAGCCGGGCTGTTACAGATGGCGATGCTCAGCGAAAAGGTACCTTGTGAGGCTCGGAGCATCTGCCGCATGGCCGCCAACTCGGCGGCCTGGCGCTCCGTTTCCGGAGCAAAGGCCGGCGTTGGCGTCTTCTCGGTCATTTTGCCTTTCGAGATGTGGGCACGGCGATCAGCGGGTTGACTCCGTACCATTCCTCTTCGTTGAGGTATTGCAGGATGGCCCGGCTATCGAGCAGCTCTCGAACAAGGTCGTCATTGGCCTGGGTACGCTTGAGTGAACCTTTGTTGCGCACCTTGTCGATGAGGCTCCAATGTTCGTCGCGTAATTGCCTTGCGTAGGCTCGCCGGCCCTCTCGCTCGGCCCGGTTGACGGCTGGTTCCTTGATAGGCAAGCCGCCGCCGATAATGGCCTCGCGGGTCAAGATCATAAGCTCTCGCGGCTGGCCGCCGCTCAGCCTGATCAGCCTGTCGCGCACTTTTTCGGTTTCAAAGACGTTGGCTTCCTCGACACCGGCCTTCTTCAGGCGCGCGGAGATCACCTCTCGAAACCTATCCATTCCCGGCTTGTGCACGCTGCGCCTGGGCGGACGCTGAGCCACCTTGGTCATCGGAATCACTGGCACCTGGGCACCATAAAGCGTTTCGATCGTCTGCTCCTGTGCGGAGTAAGCCAGGGCAAGTGGCATGGAGTAGACCACGTGGCATTCGAAGGCCGAAAGCTGCTTATGGCGATTAATGAAGAGGTATTCAGCCGTTGAACACCCGGCGACCAAGTGCGGGCGCAACACCATTTTGTCAAGATCGTCCACCAGAATGACCAGGCCGTGGAATCCATTCTTGCCCAGTTCCAGAGTGGCCTTGCCAATCACATCGTTTGCAGCGTATAGCAGGTTCCCCGTATCGGGCTCCATGGCCTTGCGGATTTCTGCGCGGGCGTCCGGGCTGCTCTTGATGACCCCGGCGATCTTCACCATCCCCGCGCCGAGTTCCAGACCCTCGAAATCGACCTCGCTTCCCAACAGGTCCTTCAGGCGCTCCCAACGGTTTTTGAAATAGCCCGGCTCCAGCTTAATGTCCGCCCGGTCTTTTAGCTGCTTGGCCAATTGATGGACGATGGCGATCAGAACCTCCGGGAAATCGACATCGTTGAGGTCAAGGTCGGATCGCGCCTCACAGAAGACAACGAAGAAACGCTTATCCCCGTTCTCCAGCTCGCGCTGAAGGCGTTTGAGTTCCGTAGACTTGCCGCTCCCGTGGTGACCTGTCAGGAGTTGACAAGTGGGTCGCTCTGAGAGGCGAATCCGCGTCGCGAGTCTGTTGACAAGACCCGCTTCACCGCGGACTTCGTCCAGATCGACGTAGAGATCGTCTTGGTCTACCTCCAGAGGAGCGGGATCGAACACCCGGTAGACGCGTTCCAGGACATCGCTCATGAGCGCACCGTACTTATATGGGACCAGATTCAGGGTACGTTAGGACACCATCAGACGCATTTTGTGTCGGTCCGTCAAGCCGGGAAGATTTAGCGTAGCCCGCGGGAGCGGGGGGGGTAACCGGATTTAGAAAGGAGGGATGCGGGTCGGGTGGAGGGTCACCCGACCCGCATCAGGCAGGCCGGTGCGTCAATCCGGCTTGTGGGTCAGGGATGTTGGTGTCGAGTTTTATCGAGCAACTGCCAGCGGCGTTGCATCAGCCCTTCGATCCGTCGAATCACCACTGGCGAGCCGTCAGACGCCCAAGCGTCAGCAAGGCGGTTGCGAAGCCGGCGCAACTGCCTCTCCAGTCGTACTACGTCGTCGTCTCGTGAATGGGTCGCCATGCCCATAGGTCGCTTCCCCGTAACGCTGGGCGTTTGTTCCTACTGTTCATACGCCTAGACGCTCGGAATATTCCGATCGGCTCATAAGAAAATTGTCATAGTTTGTGGAGTCCGCCCGGAAGACCGGATGCGCTGCTTATAGGGACAGTATTGGCGCACAAGCGGGAGGCCTGTGACGCCTATGGTACAAACTTGTACCCGATGCTGTGGACGGTCACGATGTGTCTGGGGTGTTTCGCGTCCGGTTCGATCTTGCGGCGCAGACTGACAATGTGGTTGTCAACCGTTCGGGTGGCTGGGAAGCCCTCCAGGCCCCAGATCACGTCGAGGAGTTTGCTGCGATCGACGGGTTTCTCCGAGTTCTCCACCAGCAGTTTGAGGATTTCCAGCTCAAAGTGGCCCAGGTTGAACCCTTCCTCGCCTCGTTCGACTTTGCCCTTTACCAGATCGACTGTAGCTTCGCCGATTCGCAGGATCTTGGACAGCCCTTTGCCGGCACCGGTTCGGCGCAGAGCCGCCTTGACCCGCGCAAGCAGCTCGCGAATGCTGAACGGCTTGGTGACGTAATCATCCGCGCCGACCTCCAGGCCCCGAACGATATCGATCTCCTGGCTCTTGGCTGTGAGCATGAGGATCGGCACGACGAAACCGGCCTCGCGGATCCGCCGGCAGACCTCCAGCCCATCCATCTTGGGCATCATAATGTCGAGTAGGATAAGATCGGGGGTATGCTGGATCGCCGCGTCGAGGGCAGCTTGACCATCCCCGGCTACGATCACGTCGTAGCCTTCGAACTGGAGATTATCGCGCAAACCCATTGCCATGTCCGCTTCGTCTTCTGCGACCAGTATCCTTGCCATACCTGTTACCTCCGCTCTGGCGGTTTCGATTAATCCTGTCGGTCGGTTTCCTCAGCCGCGAAGCCCTCCCGGTCTATTTCACTTTCCGGGGGAGCTTGCCGGTCCGACGCGGGTAAGAATATACGAAAAGTACTACCTTTGACCAGTCGAGATTCGACATCTAAAGAGCCGTGGTGGCTGTCGACAATGTGCTTGACCAGTGCCAGGCCCAGCCCGGCCCCTCCCTGGTCGCGGACACGGCGGTCCGCAGCACGGAAGAATCCATCCACGAGGTGAGCCCGATCCTCCGGCTGTATGCCGATTCCCCGGTCATGGACGGATATCAGCACACCGCGCCGTCCGCGGCGGACGTCCTCAGCCACGTCAATGGCCAGGTAGCGCTCATCGCGGGAGTACTTGATGGCGTTGTTGGTCAGGTTGATCAGCACCCGGGCGATAGCGTCGCGATCGGCATCGACGGGGGGGAGTGACGCAGCGACGGTCAGGTGATGCTCGAACCCGGCATGTTCGAGCTGCGTCCGATAGGCCTCGTAGGTCTCTCGGACCACGCCGGCGATGTCCGTCGGCTCCAACGAATACTCCTTGCGGCCGGCTTCGATCCGCGCGAAATCGAGAATGTTGTTGATCAGATTGGCCAGGCGCGTGCTCTCGCGAGTGATGATCTCGTAGTATTCTTGCCGCTTCTGCTGGGAGGTGACCCGGCCGGATTGCAAGGTCTCACCGAACAACCGGATCAGCGCCAGCGGTGTCCTGAGTTCGTGCGACACGTCGGCGACGAAGTTGGCTTTCATCTCTGCAAGGGCCATGTCTCGCCGCACTACGCGAACCAGTACCCACATGGCGATCAGGAGCGTAGCCAGTGCCAGAACTGTAAGCCCCAGGTAAACAAGTGTCTGCCCGAGAACTGCCTTGTACTGCTCACGGATGAAAGCATCTGTAGGCTCGATGGCCCAGAAGCGCATGGCGCTGAGAAGCCGTTGCGACCAAGGCTTGTAGGGCGTACCGGGGCCGGCCCCGACCAGCTCCAAACCGGAGGCCGCAGGCAGCAGCGGCTCGACCAGGTCAGCTCTGAGTCGTTGAAGGTCTACGTGCGCGGCAATGAGGATCGGCTGACCATTTGAATCCGTCGTGTGAGCACACGCGGTCACAACCGTTGAGGTCCTAACCACGTCATAGAAGAGCTCGACGCCTGGATCGGTCTCCTCAGACGATCGTTGCCAGCGCGCCGCCAGGCGCTCTTCCACCAGCGGAATCAACTCCGTCATATCGCCCGATGACATTGCGATGA
>Ga0114930_10003258_pt1 | contig 14307 bp, 13 predicted proteins | sample AnhtaG_FD_87300 | JGI IMG/M metagenome (GOLD analysis project Ga0114930, IMG submission 87300) | Deep subsurface microbial communities from Anholt, Denmark to uncover new lineages of life (NeLLi) - Anholt_01485 metaG | ecosystem: Environmental > Aquatic > Marine > Oceanic > Sediment | place... | reverse complement strand
GTCAGATATATCTATTCCTTATTCTTTATCATTTGCCTTTGCTGGAATTCTTGCCTCAAAAACGCCTATACCCTTCCTTTTCCTAAGCTTTCATCCAAAAACTGGGGGATGGCAAGAATTGGAGGGGGGACAATTGAGAATTTTGTTGTAGAATATAAAAAGGGTTTTAGAAAAGGTTTTCAAAATGACTATACATGACGTTGCAAAAAAGGCAAATGTATCTATTTCAACTGTTTCAAGAGTTATAAATAACAAACATAACGTAAGAGAACAGACTAAGAGTAAAGTGATAGATGCCATTAAAGAACTGAGATTCTTTCCAAATGCTGCAGCTCGGAGTTTAATATATAACAAAACTTATAACTTGGCTTTGGTAATTTCTGACATAGCAAATCCCTCTTACAGTGATTTAATAAAAGGTGTACAATTCATTGCCAATCAAGATAAATACGCTGTTTTTCTGTTTGATGCCGAAGAAAAGGCAGAAAAGGAACTTAATATTCTCGATATGTTATTTGAAAAGCGGATAGATGGAATTATGATTGCCGCTCCTAGAGTGAGCAACAGGAAGCTAATTGAATTTGCTAATAGAAAAATTCCCATGGTTCTTTATAATAGAGGGAGCAAGAATAAAGATCTTTTTTCAATAATGATAAACGATTCTAGCGGTGCATTTAGGGCTGTTTCATATTTAATAGAGTTAGGCCATCGGAGAATAGGATTTATTACAGGACCAATAAGATCAGAATCATGTCATGCAAAATATAAAGGGTACAAAGATGCCTTGAAAAGATATGGTCTAGACTTTGACGGGAAGTTAGTTGCTATTGGAGATGCAACGCCTAAAAGCGGATTTAAAGCTATGGAGAAATTATTATTATTAGAAAGACCGCCCACCGCTGTCTTTGTCTATGATGATTATTCTGCTTTTGGTGTATATGAGTGTATTTATAAAAAAGGAATGCAGATCCCGGGAGACATTTCTGTTATTGGAAGTGACGATGTATTTTATGCAAGATTTTTGAATCCCCCGCTGACAACTTTAAACATACCATACTATAAAATTGGTACCAGGTTAGCCAGGACAATAATTAGGTTTCTTAAAGGGACTAAGCAAATGAAGAGAAAGATATTTATTAATCCAGAGTTGAAAATTAGAGGATCAACAACCCGACCAAGTTGAAAACAAATATCGAGAGGAGAAGATCATGAAAATATCTGGTTGTTGGATGTACGTAATCAATAAATATGGATTTCCTCCTAAATTGGGGGATATATATAAAGGAATTAAAGAAATGAGTAATTTGGGGTTTAAATTCATTGAACTGGAGGGAGTTGGTAAAGATAATTTAATGGAAATTATCAATAACAAGAGTAGTCTGCTAAAATTATGTGACAATTTAGGGGTCAAAATAGCAAATTTTGCCATCCTTTTACCGGATGTTTTTAGTATGAATACCTCAGTAAAAGAGAATGCACTCAGGTTGTTTGAAAGGGGTGTTGAGACAGCCAAGTATCTTAATTCTGATTTTATATGGATAGATAGCTTTATGCCTCCTGTGGAAATTAAAAGTGGGAAAACATTTGCTCAAACCATAGAGTTTGGAACTCAAGTTAAAGTAAAGATTCCATCCGGATTTATTTGGAGTGATTTTTGGGACAATTTTGTTAAATCAGTTAAGAGATGTAGTCAAATAGCAGAAAATTATGAGATTCCTTTACTTATTGAGCCAAGAACAGGAGAAGTTATTAGCAATAGCGATGCTCTCCTAAGAGTAATTGAATTAGTTGGGAGTAAAAACCTGGGTGCAATTTTAGATACAGCTCATCTACATGCAGCCAAAGAGATTCTCCCCTTATCCATAGAAAAATTGGGAGAAAAAATAAAATATGTTCATATCGCTGATAACGATGGGAGAGATGATAGACACCTTATTCCCGGCGACGGTACCATTGATTGGAAAGAGGTGTTTATTTCATTGAAAAAATTGGGGTTTAATGGTTACTACGCAACTGATTTAGAAAAACTTCCTAATTATGACCAAAGTTTTCTGGAATGTAAGAAATTCCTGGAAGACTACGGGAACAAACTGTCTCTTTAGTTCGTCGGTATATATTGATAGCCTCCATTTTAGATAGTATCGGAATGGAGAAGAAAATGTCAATACAAAGCAAAGATAAAATGAAGGAAATGTTATCATTTAAGCTTTTATCTAATGAAAATGTCCGAAGAATTCATTCTGCAAGTTTGGAGGTTCTAGGGACTAAGGGTGTGAGGGTTATGCGTGATGGAGCTTTAAATATGCTGGAAAGAGCGGGGGCTAAAGTAGATTATCATACAAAGCAAGTGCTATTCCCTTCCGAGCTGGTTGAACAAAGCATAGAGAGAGCTCCCAAGACAATTCTCTTTGCCGCTCGCAATAAAAAGTATGATTTGGTCCTATCGCCTGGTGGAATCACTTACACGCGGACTGTAACTGGATCTGCTGGGTATATTGATGATTTAACCACAGGTAAGTATAGAAAAATATTACTATCTGACGTAAAAGATTGGGCCAGATTGGTTGATGCTCTGGAAAATGTGAACTATTGTTCAGGTATTTTTGCTAGTGACGTGCCACTGGCCACGAGAGATATACATATTTTTATAGCTATGTTGGAGAATACTGAGAAACATCTTCAATTTAGTGCTGAGGAATCCGGAAGCACTGAAAATTTTAAGTACATAATAAGATTGGCATCAGCTGTTGCAGGTGGTAAAGAAGAATTAAGGAAGAGACCCATATTTAACATTCTTACTACTGCTTTTAGTCCTCTGGAGTACAATGAGGTAACTGTCGATATGTTACTTATGGCAGGTGAGTATGGAATTCCGGTTGAGTTAGCTACATGCCCAATTGCGGGAGCAACTGGACCAGTCACCCCCGTAGGTGTTGTGCTGCTTGCAAATGTGGAGCTATTAGCAGGAGTAGTCATCGCTGAAGTAGCCAATCCCGGTGCACCTTTGGTGCTTGCACCACGGGTGTATTTTCTTAATATGAGAGAAGGTAATGTTCTGGGTGGATGCGTTGAGAGTGCGATGGTTGCAGCAATGCAGGCGCAGGTATTTAATGAATGTTATGGTATCCCCACGTGTTTGAGTGGACCGGGAACTGATGCGATGCTTTCCGATGAGCAGTCTATGATCGAGAGAGTTTATCATACGTTACTTCCTGCTCTCGCTGGAGTAAATGTCTTAGCTTGTGCTGGATTGGTAGAACAAGCTTCTACCGTTAGTCCCATTCAATTAGTTATAGACAATGAAATTTTGGCGATGACACTAAGGATTCTAAGAGGTTTTAGCGTAGACAACGATTCATTAGGAATTAAGACAATAGATAAGGTGGGTCCGGGTGGCAACTTCCTTACAGAGAATCATACTTTAAAGTATTTCAGAACTGAGTATCTTATGCCTCCTATTTTCAATCGAATGTGTAGGGAGAATTGGGAGAAGAGTAATATTAAAGATTTTAAGGCACGCGCAAAAAATAGAGTGTTAGATATTCTCGGAGAACATCAATCATCTCCACTAGATAAAAATCTTGCTAAAGAACTTAGATTAATTATGAAAGAAGCGGAAAAAGAAATTGTGTGAGAAAAAATTATGGAAAGGAGGGAAAGATGTAATTAACCTATGTATTTAGAAGGCAACTGAGGAATTGAGGCGTAGTCTGTCTCTGAGGATTCAGAGCGGAGGGGACATGTGAAAGTAGCCTTGGTATAAAAGGAGGGTTTAAAGATGAAAAAGGCGAAAACAATAGGTAAATTTCTGTGTGTAAGTTTTGTGGGCTTTACCCTGATAAGTTTGTCAATGGGAGCCTTTGTATTCTCAACGGTTGCCGCGCAGAAACCCACAGTAGTGAAAATATGGACTCACTCCATAGAACATCGATTAAAATACTATGAGGAGCTTCAGAAGAGATTCAATGTGGAACATCCAAACATCAAGGTGGAGTTTGAGATAAAACCTCCAGAAGGCATTCAGTACCTGATAACGGCAGCTGCCGCAGCTAAATCTGGCCCGGATATTATCCTTTATTGGGCCGGACCGATGGAATTGGAAATGGCAAAGAGAGGAGATACAATTCCACTTGATCCATATTTTAGCGATGAAAAATGGAACCAAATTGTGGGTGTTCGTCAAATAGATGGCAAGATATACGGCATGCCGATGGATCTGTTTATGGAGAATCTTTTGTACAATAAGAATCTATTTAAGAAAGCAGGGCTTGATCCTGATCGTTTTCCACAGGTATGGAATGAATTCTTACAAGGTTGTGAGAAATTGAAAGGTGCCGGGGTGACTCCCATTGCTTTCACTGACAAGGAAGGCTGGAGTTCAGACTTTTACATTGACGGTTTAGGGGTACAAGCTTTTGACTCAACCGAAGACATAGTAAAATCAGTGATGGAAGGAACTTTCGCTGATCCTGGATACCTTGCAGCGTTGGAACGTTTTAAAGAGTTATATGACAAAGGTTACCTGTGGCCGGGAGGATTGGCAGAGCCGAGGACAGTTTACAATAGTCAACTGGAGACTCAAAAAGCCGCAATAGGAAGGGGATATCTCTATGGGCATATGGTTGATAAAGTGGGCCACATTTTCGGTTTGGCAAGATATCCTGTATGGGGTGCAGGTAAACTGGCTGATGCCGTGATTTGCGGTGTCAACAATGTTTATCAGATCACTTCGTATTCCAAACATCCTAAAGAGGCTGCTGTAGTTATTGACGCATTGTCGACCACCGAGACCAGTAATCTGCTCTATGAACTAACAGGTCAAGCACCACCACCAAATAAAAATTGGAATGTCGATTTGGTTAAAGATCCGGAAATGAAAAGAATGATGGAGTTGGTACCTAAAAAATCGGCTCCTTATATGTACAATCTTTACCCAAAAGAAGCAGTGTGGGACGCCAAAACGAAAAATATCGCTCTTTATCTACTCGGGAACATCACAGGAGAAGAGTTCGCCCGTCGATTAGATAAGGCAAAGAAATGAGAATGGTTGAGTAACGCATCTCTTGTCAAAGCCTGTTGGGGCGACAAATCTCTCCAGAGAAAATCTTTAACTACACTTATGAATTCTCCGGGATTTTACTTTGATCATTTTTGGATATACAAGAGAAACGATAAGTTTTTGCTATCGGATATCTCGTTGAAAAGAGATTAGTAGGTTTTTGGGAATAGAGTCTATGCATGACATTTGCAAGTCTATCCAACAGGCTTTGCAAGATATATAACAAAATTTTATTCGGTTATAATAGCAACCAAAGAGCATCATTTTTAAACTAATAATTTCCGGCCCATCTCTCAGGATTAGAGAAGTAAAATCGATTCTTTTATTTCCCGATACAAAATACTTTATCAACCAATCCATTACTTGTAACTGTTTATTAAAGTGAGTTTCCAAAGCTTTTATTTTCTAAGAATTTCTTCACAGAACTCGAAAAAGCTGTTGTGGATATGACCGCTCTATAGATAACTCTTGGGTTACCCACATTGCTTGAACAAGTCTTCGAGTTGCCATCGGTCTCCACGACACCACAAGTGTAGTTCTATCATATAACTTTGAGACAAAACCTAATAATGAAATATAGGTTACGAGTAATCTTCGCGCCCTACCTATATATTCTTCCCGCTTTATCACTAATCACTTTTGTTACCCTCTATCCTGCCGCGAAAGTGTTTTTGTACAGTTTCACTAATTGGAGTGGGGTTTATTATGTGTTTGTTGGAATAACGAATTTCGTGGATCTTGTTACGGACAAAGTCTTTTGGAATGTGGTGTTTCATAACGTCATGCTTCTTATGGTTATTCCGGTGGAAGTAGTTCTGGGAGTTATCATAGCATTTCTAATTTATGAAAAAATATTAGGCTGGAGGATTTACCAAATAGTACTTTTTCTTCCGCAAATATTCTCTGTTGTCGTTAGTGGTATCGTCTGGACTTATCTATATTCACTGCAGGGGACCGTCAACGAGGGTTTAAGATTAATAGGCTTAGGTAAGTTCACTCGTCTATGGTTAGCTGACCTAACTTTTGCTTTGCCTGCCGTAATGGGTGTGATTATATGGAGGGATCTTGGTTTTGCGATAATTCTCTTCTTAGCCGCATTGCTTAGCATGGACAGCGCTACATTCGAGGCTGCAATGGTGGACGGCGCTAGTAAAGCTCAAAGGTTGGTACATATAGCGCTTCCTCAGTTAAGAAATATTATCGAGTTGTATGTAATATTGAATATAATATGGTTGTTCAATAGTGTTTTTGATTATATCTACGTGATGACTGCAGGGGGGCCTGGATATAAGACAACGGTCATGGAGTATTACATATACTATATAGGTTTCCGTCAGTTCAAATTTGGGTATGCAAGCGCAGTTTGTGTAATGCTCTTTTTATTTATTTTAACCTTTGTTATCCTACAAATAAAGTTTACGTCAACTAGAGAAAAGTAATGGACAGTCCACGAAAAAATGGATAAATATAAGTCTACAGAACTATCTCTCTTTATTTTATCGCAATTTCTTATAGTGATTATCCTGCTATTTGCCTTATTTCCAATGTATTACTTGTTTGTCAGCGTGTTCAAAACGGCAGAGGACTTTGCAGCTAATCAATTTGGAATACCTACTAGGTTGACCGTGAGAAACGTTGCTACGGCATGGATTCAAGGTAAATTTAGCCGAGCATTTGGCAGCAGTATGATTGTCGCTATAACAGCAACTTTTATAAGGATTCTTTTAGGAAGTTTGGCAGGATACGCCTTTGCCAAAATGGAATTTACGGGGAAAAGATATTTATATTATATTTTTATTGTTTCAATGTTTATCCCCATAATAATGTTGATAATTCCTCTTTATATAGTCTTGTCGAGACTTCATCTTCTGAATACTTACATAGGGACAATTATTATATTCAGTGGGACAGGATCGATGGGGTTTACGGCTTATGTGTTTACCAACTTTTTCTGTGGTCTTCCGAGTGCCTTATTTGATGCAGCAAAAGTTGATGGATGTACTGGATTCAAGTTCTATTACAAAATATTGTTGCCTTTGTCTAAACCAATAATAAGCACACTATCTATTATAAACTTCTTATGGATATGGAATAATTTGCTGATTCCTCTAGTATTTCTAAACGTGGAGTCTAAATGGACGTTGATGGTAAGGATCACTTCATTCAGAGGTCGATACTATACAGATCTCACAGTACTAATGGCTGGCCTATTCATAGCTACGTTGCCAATGATTCTTCTATACACATTTGCTCAAAAACAGTTCGTGAGGGGCATGCTCTTAGGCACTGAAAGGTAAACAATACCTCAATTATGCGAAAGAATAAAAGCGCATATAATTAGCTAAAATAGAGAGTAAAATAAAAGAACTATGCTATCCCGGATAAAAATAAAGCCTCGTGATCATTTTCGTAAAGAGTATTTAATTGACTATGGGATAGAGGTTTTGCCTCCTGTTCGTACAAAAGTTACGTATAAAGAAGAGAAATATGAAACTAAGTCAATCTACTTTTGTTTATTTTAATTATCCTTTAAAAGAGGCTATTATAAGAATTGCAGAGGCTGGTTACCAAGGAGTTGAAATCTGGGGAGGTAGACCCCACGCTTATCGAGATGACTTAACCGAGGCTGAATTAAAGGATATACGTTCTCTAATAGAGGACAAAGGTATAGAGGTATCTGCTTTCATCCCTGCCCAATTTAGATATCCTACTTCTCTGGTAAACCCTAAAAAGAAAATCAGGGAGGATAGCATCAACTATATAAAGGGGAGTTTTGACACGGCAATAGCCTTGGAAACGCACAGGGTCACGGTATGTCCGGGTCATACTCTTTATGGTCAATCTTTTGAAAGTGCCTGGCAATTACTGAAAGAAAGTTTGAAGGTGCTACTTGAACATGCTCAAAAGTACGAGATGACTTTATTATTAGAGCCTGCCCATAAAATGGAGAGTGATCTAATTGTCACTGTGGATGATGCATTGAGAATGATAAAGGAAATAAAAGACAACAGAATAGGGATTGTATTAGACACAGGGCATGCTGCCATTAATAAGGAATCTTTGAAAGATTGCGTAAGAAAACTTAATGGATCTAAATCTGTCTTCCATATTCATATTGATGACAATAACGGATTGATGGATGAACACCTTATACCAGGACGGGGAAAAATAAATTTTATCCCTTTTTTAAAAGAACTGAAGAGGGTTAACTATGAGGATTTTTTAACCGTAGAGTTAGGGTTTCAATATGTAATCGATCCTGATTCGGCTGTCCTTGAAAGCAGAGAATTTCTTCGACAACAGATAGAGAAACTTTAATGAGAGGAGTATCTGAGACTTAGATGAATATGGTTGTATTCGCAGAGTTTCCGCAGCTCCTAGTGTATAATTATTATACACTTTTCCCGTGACAAAAATTTGTTAACAATCAGTATTGAGATTGGATCTTTGTGTAAAAGGGCGAGCTAAAAACAGAGCCAGGAGGAGGTGAGGAAGTATGCAGGCCTGTTAGCTGGCAGGGAAGAAAGTTTCCAAAGAGAAAAGCGTTGAAAGATTAATTTCTCTTTTGAGAGCTTTCTACAGAAAAACGAACAACGTTGAAAAAAAAGCAAAAGGAGAATTATGATGAAAAAAAGAACAAGGAGAAAGATGTTAGCGAGCGTTTGCGTTGTTACCATGCTGTTAGCTTTGCTGATTGGCAGCGGTGTTGGTGAGGCCGCAAAAAAGGTTAAATTAACAATATGGCTTGGTTATCCAGAGCTTGAGCCTTGGCTTGTAAGAGTAATCGAGGATTACAAAGCTCTCCATCCTGATGTAGAAATTAAGGTGGCCAGTTTTACGATAAGAGAGGAGGAGAAAAAGTTGTCTATTGCTCTTCCCGCAGGCAAGGGGCCAGATATTTTTAATCAAACCAGGCAATTTATGGCGAAATTTGCCGTGGATGAATCTGTTCCCATTCTACCGAACCCATCTAAGGTGCATAGTTTCAGTAAAAAGGCTTTTCCTCCAGAGTTGTATGAACCATTATGGGGAGGAAACTACTATGGCGTACCCCTCATCACAGATGGCAAGGCGCTCTTCTGGAACAAGACGATGTTTAAGGAAGCGGCCCTGCCTGGTGCACCTGAGAGCTGGGGAGACCTGATATATTTCTCCCAGAAGTTAGCTAAATATGATGCAGCGGGCAATCTTACCCGCAGTGGAGTCAGCTTGAGGCTCTCAGGAGCAGGAGCTGGAGTTGGACAAAAGTTTTCCTCCTTTCTACTTGCAGCTGGAGGATCCATGGTGGAGAAGACGCCGGGCGGCAAGTATCATAATGGATACGATAATGTAGCGGGAAGGGATACGTTGCAGTTGTTTATTGACCTGGTTCATAAATATCATGTCGATGATTTTATGATAAAGCATGACGCAGAAGCCTTTGCACTAGAGAAGACAGCTATGTTCAAAAGGGAAGGATGGGTGGTAGGATACATGAAAGAGCACGCTCCCCAGGTGGATTATGGGACTGTACAATTACCCAAGTTTAGGCGTCGAGCTACGGTATATGACTTTGAGAGCTTATATATATCTAAAACCTGCAAATATCCAGAGACAGCCTGGGACTTTCTGCTCTTCGTGCAAAAGCCCAAGTATCAGAGCGATATGTTTGAGAATATAGGCTGGCCTCCTGCCAGAACTGTAGACGTTACTTACGAGGATGTCATCAAGAGAGTTCCTCAATATAGAGCCTTTGTGGAATTCCCTGAAGATATGTTTTTGTGGGATTACCCAATAATAACAGTAAATGATGAAGTAGAAACTAAATTTGCCGAGAAATTAATGACTGCTTATAGGAGAAGCGATCTGGTGGATAATCCCCGAGGGATAACCGAGACAATAGCAGATATAGCTAAAGAGACAGATAAGATTCTTAAAAAAGCAGGATTATATGGATTAGAGTAATTGGGAAGTAGAAGGAAGCAAGACGCCGTCTGAGAAGACGGCGTCTTGCTTAGCTTAAGTTTATCTTGTTAAGAATAAAGGGAAGTTCAAAAATTTATTCCATAAGAAGGCAACGGATTGTTTTTGGCTTGTGTATATTAATTCCAGTTTTTACCTTTTTCGTTATTATTCGAGTTTTTCCTATTCTGGCAACATTATTATTGAGTTTTTTTGACTGGGGGTTGGTTAACCCAACTAGACCCTTTATTGGTTTTAAAAATTATATCGACCTTTTCAACGATCCCCTCTTTGTAATTGCCCTTCGAAATACCGGGGTCCTTGCTTTTCTCAGCGTAATAGTTACCATAGCTATAGCCTTTGGCCTGGCACTTATTCTCAATAGAAGGAAGGCAAAATTTGCTGATATTTATAAACTTATCTATTTTGTTCCCTTTGTCATTTCCTGGGTACCTGTTTCCGTTATTTGGAAATGGATATATGATCCCACTTATGGCATACTAAATTATGTGGTGAGTCTGGTGGGGATATCACGTCAGGGATGGCTGGTAAATCCAAAATTAAGTTTATATTCAATAATTATACTGATTATCTGGAGAAGTGCGGGGTTTAACATCATTTTATTTTCTGTAGGATTAAAGAACATACCCTCAGAGTATCTGGAGGCAGGCAGAATTGACGGAGCAGGAGACATCTCTCTTTTTAGACATATAACCTTACCCCTTCTTAAACCCATCATTCTTTATATTTTTATTATGACCAGTATTATCAACTTTAGCATCTTCTCTCCAGTGTTTATAATGACAACGGGCCCTCAGGGGGCACAGGGAAATGCAGTGAGGGTCCTTGTATATGATATTTATGAGAATGCATTTAGATATCTACATATGGGTTATGCTGCAGCAGAATCAACTATACTTTTAATATTGGTAATTTTTTTGACCTTAATAGCATTTAAATTAATAAAGCAGGAGGCTTAAAGACAAGCAGAGGAAAATGACTACTAAAGCAAGAAGGATGGTTGCTATAAGTAGAGAGTCATTTATTCAGATTTTTTTAATTATTATAGCGATATTCTTTATCTTTCCCTTTGTCTGGATGACTTGTACCGCACTTAAACCTGCCACAGAGGTATTGTCCTGGCCACCTATAATTTTTCCTAAACGTCCTATTATAGCCAATTTTTTGGACGTGTTTAAAGTAGCACCGTTTGGTCGATACTATTTAAATAGTATATTTGTGTCGGGAGTTTCCACCCTCAGCATATTGATCACCTCCAGCTTAGCCGGGTATATATTTGCAAAAATTAAGTTCTTTGGTCGAGATATGATGTTTTATATTATCTTAGCTACGGCAATACTGCCCATGCAGGCTTATCTTGTCTTGTTTTACATGGTGGTGAGTAAAATGGGCGGCATTGATACCTATTGGGGATTAATTCTACCTTATATGGTAATGAGCTTTGGAATTTTCCTTTTAAGGCAGAATATTTACTCTATCCCGGACGAGTTAATAGATGCAGCCAGGATAGATGGGGCCTCAGAACTGGTTATATATATCCGTGTTATTTTGCCTCTTAGTAAATCTGCCTTGTCTGCCCTCGCGATTTATGCATTTACGACTGTGTGGGGTGAGCTTATCTGGCCTTTAGTGGTTGTTAGCACTAAGGATAAGTTTACTACAGAATTAGGTTTGGCAGCGTTTCAACAAAGATTTATAGTTCAATACGGGCCTCTTTCAGCTGCAGCGGTGATCTGTGTTATTCCTGCTCTGGTGGTCTTTATACTTTTTAATAAGCAAATTATACAAGGATTGACTTTAACTGGACTGAAGGGATAAAAATAGGTAACAGGTAAGATTTGTAAGATATGTCCAAATGAACTCCAAGGAAAGAATTTTGACTGCTTTGAACAGCAAACAGCCCGATAAAGTGCCTATTTTTGAGCTTTACATTAATGAGTCAAGTATAGTCAATCTAGTCGAAGTCTTGAGACCCGAGATGGTAGAAGTAAAGGCTACGAAAGATAGATTCGGAGAGGAAAGACTCGAAATTTTGGATCTTTACTGTTTCCTGATCAAGGAGCTGGAACTAGATGCTTTCTACTCCAATTTCTCAATGGGCCTAGAGCGCATTAATAAGGATCGTGGCCGGGATAAATATGGTACACTCTATTCCCTCAGTGAGCATGGTGAGCCTGTCCCTGTGGAGGGAGCCATTAAGGGTACCTCGGATATCAAAGGATTCGATATGGTATCTAGGCTTGAACCCGATGATTTTACCCGAGTTCAGTATGTAATTAATAAAATAGGAAAGGATAAAGCCCATTTTTTGACCATTACGGATCCCTTTAAGGTAAGTTGGCGCCTGCGAGGAGGTATGCAGCATTTGTTAATGGACTATGTGCTCAATCCAGAATTGGTTCATGATTTGGCTCGTATTGCTACAGATTTCGATATGGCTGTTATTGATATGGCTATTAAAATGGGAGTTGATGCCGTGATCATGCCGGGCGATCTGGCCGGCGAAGAGACTACTCTCATTTCCCCTGAACATTATCGGGAGTATATCAAACCTTATCATAAAAAAATAGTGACTTATGCTCATCAAAAAGACTTAAAAATAATAAAGCATTCTGACGGCAATATATGGTCCATTCTGGATGATTTCCTGGAAGTCGGCTTTGACGGCATACATCCGATTCAACCTCAATGTATGGATATTGGAGAAGTTAAAAAATATCTGGCTGGAAAGGCATGTATCTTAGGGAATATTGACTGCCGCAATTTGCTTCCTTTTGGAACAGAAGAAGAAGTAGAACAGACTGTCAAGGAGACGATTGAGAAGGTATCTCAGGGAGGTGGTTATATTATCACCTCCTCCAATTCAATCCATCCCGCTTGCAAGCCGGAAAACTATATAGCCATGGTTAAAGCTGCCCATAAGTACGGAATATACAGCAGTTAAGCAAGGGAGGGATGTTGTGACGTAAAAAAATTCTTAGTAAACAGATGTTTGTCGCTTTCTGTCCCCATAGTAAGACATTCACCACCTTCCTCTAAACCAAAACCCCCATTTTATCAATATCCTATTTCATAAATTGACGCCAATTTGTCATCTTTTTCTGTTTATTGGCGGCGACTCATGTCCTCACTTAATTACTGGTCCCCACAAATTTCCTCACCTGTTTTTTCTTGCTACTGAATCATTACCTGTTTTTAGCCCTACAGGTAAACCCTAAGGAATCTTAAATACTTGTTTTTTTCTCCACAAAGACTATAATTAATAAAAGGAATTCGTAAATACTCAGTGAACCCCGTCATTGCGAAGCAATCTCGGTAGTCGCGAGGCTCAGAACCTGCGTTTATGCGCACCCTAAAGGGTGCGGCTACCCGCTCTGCTCTTTGTAGTCAACAACATGGAACGTCCTTCACTGGATATTTACAGGAATTCTAACTAAGAGAAGGAGTAAGATGAATAAGGCAGAATTAATAGAAGAGGTAAGGACTGAGACAGGGCTAACAAAGAAAATATCCAGGGAAGCGGTTGATGCAACAATCTCAGCAATGACCGACTCCTTGGCTGGAGGAGAGAGAGTTACTTTAGTTGGTTTTGGCACTTTTCAGGTCAGGGAAAGAAAGGCAAGAAGAGGAGTCAACCCCCAAACAGGAGAGACTATTCAGATCGCAGCTAAAAAAGTGCCTAAGTTTGTGCCAGGGAAGGATTTGAGGGCAGCGGTAAGGTAAAAAATACCGACGTTTTTTATCCATTGAGGATTTTTGGCTTCTAAAACTCGCTCCTAGTCTGTAGCAAAAGACGCAAAATCAGCCATAATAAAAGACTTTTGTCCCTTGATGAAGGGAATTTTCATCGTTGATAAGTTTTAGCTTTTTCTTTGGGTTCCCTTTGCCTCTAAAAGCACTAATTTATAAAGGGAGTAAGTGGTTTAGCCCTACAAGACGATAGCTTGACCCGGGGGTGGCAAGCAGGCAAGTAAACCTCACACGCAGGATATAGCATACCTTGAAAACTCAGGGATAGCCAAGGCTGGTCAGACTGAGAACTTGAGCGAAATGGCGGTAACCAGGGATGCCCGAAAAGGAGGTGATCAGCCATGAAGTATCTTGTTATGGCACGGACGGGTGCGGCGCCGATCCCGCCAGAGAAGGCACCCGACTTGTTCAAGGCGGCTAAGGAGTGGATAAAAACGCGCCTTGCAAGTGGCAAACATGACTGCCACTACATGTTTACCCAGGGAGGTGCTGGCTTCAGCATTGTCAATGCGAACTCCCATGAGGAGCTAATGGAT
>Ga0114930_10003257_pt1 | contig 14308 bp, 16 predicted proteins | sample AnhtaG_FD_87300 | JGI IMG/M metagenome (GOLD analysis project Ga0114930, IMG submission 87300) | Deep subsurface microbial communities from Anholt, Denmark to uncover new lineages of life (NeLLi) - Anholt_01485 metaG | ecosystem: Environmental > Aquatic > Marine > Oceanic > Sediment | place... | reverse complement strand
CGGTACACAGGCCCGCATTGATGGCGTCAACAAGTCACTCCAAGCCCTGCAACATCGCTGGGATCGGTGGAATCAGGCTTTTGAGATAGGCGCCATTTCTCTCAATGAGATGCTGGAGCACCGTGAGCGCATCTTGCATCAGACCACCGCTCTCAAGCTCGAACGAGATGAGTTGGCCTCTTTGCAAGAGTCCAGCACGACCATAGCCGATGCGCTCCAAGACGTGCAGCAGATCGCGGGTTTGCTGGACGAGATGACGAATCGTGAGCTCAACCAAGTGTATCTGCAGCTCATAGACCACGTGCTCTTGGCCCGGAAGCAAGAACCCGTGATAGTATGGCTGTAAGGAGTGTAACATCTACAATGGATATCAGTGCGTTGCGCGTGCCTAGTATTCGCCCTGACGCGATGAGCCTTTCCATGCCGTCTTTGTTTGTCTTCCAGCTTCGACTTGCTCTCGGAACGTAAGTCGTGCCACTATGGCGAACTGGGTATACGCAACTGGGAGTCATGCCAGCTGACAGCATGGACAGATTGAAGAAGGGTTCCGCTCCGTCAGGTATCTTGCCGGCATCTCCTCTTTCCTCTTTGCTCATTGCACGATGACACCCGGTCCGAAACAGAAGCGAGGTATAGGCTCCGCCTCCACCGGCGGGTTTCTGCTTGAACAGCCTCCGAAACTTGAGACCTTCTCGCGTCTTGGCATAGAAGAGGAGGTAGTTGCAGACTCCGGGCAAGAAAGTAGCCCCCAGGGGCACGCTGGTTACGCACGTGATGAGGGCGACAAAGTTCTGCGGGCCGAAGACCTCATCCATCAACATCCGGACACGGTGCAGATTCTCGTCTCCGATCTGCACGAAGACAGAGCCACTATCCGTCAACAACTCCCGCGCCAAGATGAGTCGGTCGCGCAAGTAGGCCAAGTAGGAGTGGACGCCCAACGTCCAGGTGTCACGGTAGGCCTTCACCTGCTCCGGCTCGCGGGTCAGGTCCTGCTCGCGGTCCTTCACATCGCGGCGACGAATGAGGGGCTGGAAGTTGCTCCGAAAGTTGATCCCATAGGGCGGGTCCATATAGATCATCTGCACCTTGCCCGCCAGGTTCTCGCGCTGGGCCAGGGAGCGCATCACCACCAGGCTGTCTCCCAGGATGAGGCGGTTGGCCCAGTCCACGTCCTGCTGGTAGAACTGCACCGCCTCGCGGTACTCCAGCTCTGGGTCGGCAAACAAGGCTCGCTGGATCGGTTGGCGCTGGGCCAGCTTGATGATGGCCTGGGCCGAGACCCGCTCGTGGATGTGCAGGGCCACGGGGTCCACGTCGAACCAGCGTTTCTCCCGCTTGCCCGCCCACTCCAGCCAGGGGTGGTGGTTGCGCAGGGCCTCGGCCAGGACATGGGCTTCGTCGTCGGTCAGGGGGCGGTGCCTGGCGACCTCCAGCAGCTCGGGGAGCCCGTCCTCCTCGCCCGTTTCGTCGAAACGCAGCACCGGCGGCAGGTGCGGATCGTAGAAGTAGCGGGCCGTGGGCACCTCTTTTACCTCCCCGTGGGCGGCCAGTCCCGCCGGGGGGATGTTCTTTCGCTTGTCATCGTGCCGGTAGTCTTCGACTTCAGGCGGTTTTCGCTTGCGTCTAGGCATAGTGGAACTCCTCAGCTACTGGTGCCTCATGTCCAGCTTGCCGCCGCAGTGGGGCGTTCTCATTGCTCACTCAAGGGCCCGCACCCGGCTTAGCAGATCACTCAGTGAATCATTCACAATCCCGTAGGCTGTTTGCAGGAAGTCGTGAGACAACGTGAGATATCCATAGGAAACCGAGATGCCGATGTTGCGCTTCTGCCAACAGTCGATCTTGCTCCGAATGCCGGGTTTTACTGCGGCGATCCGGCCACCACTATGAGCTACGGCATTCCTCAAGACGGCCAACATATCGAGCCATTCCCACTCTTGAGGATCATCAGTGCACAAGCGGAAACGTAGCACGTGGTCGAAGTACTTCTTGGCCTTGTCCAGGAAGCTTCCTCTCCGAATGTCCTCAATGGATGATCCCTCACCCTTTTCCCTCTGCAGGTGGCCAGCGATCTCAATGACTGCAGCTTCATAGACTGACCAGAGAGAAACCAGGAAAGGACTACGAAGGAGCCTCGGCACTATGTTGTCAACGAGCTCGTCGAGTTTCTGGAGTTCCATCTCCGTATCAGGCCAGTCTAGATGTCGGTTGCGAAGACGAGCAAGGGCTTGCCTTCGCTCCTGCTCCTTCATAAAAGGCAACTGATGCTCAAGCACGTCCAAGTACTTGCCAAGAGCCCACAGTTCGTAGTCGATTGCCACGAGTCGGAAGTCAATCATGATCTCCGACTCATCCTTCACCCGTACGTGATCCGCGACTGCAACGCGGAGGGTGTTTTCCCGGGTATCGGATTCTGTTCGGGATTCTCTCTCTGTCATTGGTCACCTCCACGGACTCGACTCGGTGTGGTTTGCGCTTGCGTCTAGGCATTGGTCACTCTCACAAGATACTCCCGCAGGACGTGCAGGTTGCCGCAGCAGCAGAAACTATTAGGGGCCAAACCTTCCCTCTCCATTATCTCTCTCACGCAACGTCGCATAGATTGCTCGTGCCGCATCTCTTGCTGATGGGACGTTGTGAAAGTGGATTTCGGTTTGGAACTGGGGCCACTGCCCCGTATTCTTCCGAACCAGGTACACAAGCTCAGCCTCAGTCGCCTCAACCCTCTGTTTTTCCTCTCCTCGGAAGTGCCAGATGAGCAGCTCGACCGACTCTAGTGCCTTCCATTGGTATCCCCAGTATCCATGTTCTCCTCGGGCTCCGAAGCCGCCCCGGAGGCGTTCCGCAATGGGCCGCTGGGTCTGTCCGATATAGACGATGCTGTCGGCGTGTTTCACGACGTACAGCTTCTGGAGTCCGGGCTGCGTTGCTGGCCAACGAAATGTTCGCACCAGCCTTCCCTCCAGTCGCTTCTGGACGACTTTGCCGTCTTTCAGTTGTAGATCGTAGACGGTTGGCGGTTGAACCACCATATTGCGTTCGTTACACACTCGTTCTAGCCTTGCCTTTCGACCGATGCTGTGCCAAGAACGTCAGAGGAGCGAGAGCGGTGCCCATTGGGTGGTATGACGAGCAGGACACATCGGCTCATTCCGTAGCTCACGTTGATGAACTCGTCGGATTCGCCTCATCACGATTCCTTGCGGTTCAGGCACATCGGCCACACCGGGCTGGCCTATCGTCGTGTGGCACACCTCTCCGCTGGCCAGAAGCATCCAGACGCCTACGAGTCAGAGACCCATCCCGACGGCCGTCTGGACAGTGTCAGTGGTGTCGGTGGGTTCATGGGAGGCAGGTGTCTTCCTATGTCCTCTTGCGCTCATACAGTGATCCTGTTGAGAAGACAGGGTTCTCCCTGCATGTGTGGTTGTGGGATATGAATCTGTAACCGTTTTCCTCCATGATGCGTCTGACCAACAGACCGGTGAACTGCTTCACCCGGTTCTCCGCGACAGCATCTCCAAGCCGCTCATGGAGCCGAACGGCAATGCCTTCAACAGCAGGCCTTCCTGCATCTGATGCCCGCATCATCTGGGCCACGCTGTCCGGTTCGGTGAGAAAACACCAGAGCTTGTGTCCCCATTCGGGAGCCACATCGTTGAAGAAGGGAAACATCTGCCATGGCTGACTCGCGGACATCGTACTCACCTCCCGCATCCAAGACGAAGCAGAATGTTCGCCCCCAAGCTTCCAGCTATCACTGTAGACTCCTATTGATCCTCTTGGTCGACTGCGTCGCTTCCCTGGATCACAATCGTGAACCTCACCCTCAGGAGGTCCAGGTTGTCGCCGTACTGCAGGGTATTCTCTAGCATCGGGCTTTGTCTCCCAGATGCATCTGTTCGTTCGGAAGCTCCTGTACCTGGAGCGGTGGGACCACGGCTTTCTGCAGCCCGGACAGCGCCCGAAAGACATCTGGTTCCTGCTGGCGCCCGGCAGGTTCCTGTGGGATCTAGGTAATCGGTTGATGGAGTTGGCAGAGACACTAGTTGCAGCGTTCTCCGGTAGCGAACGGCAATTCCCCAAGGCGTGACAATTCCAGGCTTTCGGCTCGGGGGTGCTCACCAATCTGCTCGATCTGCATCGGCGTCCAGCCAGGCGGCCACTAGGTAAGCCCGTCGTCGAGCCTCTGGGACTTGCAGCATCGACCTGATCCTGAGCAACGTCTCCTGCTTGGCCTGAGAATGAGCCTCATGATCCGATTGCGAGTAGTGGGTCTGCGCGAAGTAAGGTGCGGATGCCTCATTGAATCGCCCGATTTCGTCTTGTATCGGCTGCAGGATTAGAAGGTATCGTTTGAGACCGTCGTGAAGGCCCTGTGCATGCGCCGTGCCGTCCGCGAGATCATCAACCAGTCGAGTCACCGCGGCCAAAGGAAGTACCGGGAGATATGGACCCTCGAAGTAGTCGGCATTGGTCTCGAAATGCTGCAGAAGCTCTCTGACGTGTCTCAGCTCCCAGATGGCGTGGTACATGTGATGACGTCGCAGCTGCTTCTCTCGGAAGAGTTCAATGGCCCCAGCATCACCCGGAAAGCCTAGTCTCTGTAGGGCGCCAAACGCCACAATGAAGCGCAACGTCAGGACTTCGTCTTCCCCTTGCTTGCCTCGGATACTCCTGACCCTGAACCCGCGTTGGTCCCTGATCGTGTCTTCTCTAGAGACCCAAAGGTATGGATCATACGGCTCGCTGTCAGACAAGCCAAAGGGCCGTCGAGTCCCGCCGTGAGGTTGCACACTTGTCAGGCTATGAGCATAGGGGTTCCGAGCCCGATTGTAGTAGTAATCGGCTATTCGTTTCAGCTTCGCTTGCAGCTGAAGTCGGCCCCAACACTCCCTGCTCTTGTCTAGGAACTCGAGGTCGAGCATAGGATCAGTCTTGGAAACCTGCGAGATAAGATACACGTTGGCGAGTAATCGCTGAAGCGCATCAGGGATGCCTGTCTGAAAAAAGCGATGGAAAGCCTGTCTCACTGAATAGCATGGACGATAGACTCCGTCATACGCTTCGTGGGCCAATTCAAGGAACTCTGCTACAGTACTCGGTGGCCCTTTCTCCGAAAGCAGCTGACTGATTCTACTGTCTCGGCATTCATCAGCCCTCGTCGGCCTGAGCCATTCATGGAACCGCTGGTAGTCCTGCTTCTGCCCCAGGGCATCTATGCACGTACACAGAAGAAACACAAGAAGGCGTGCCACTTGCTCATGGTAGTCGGACGCTAGAAAGTGCGCTGGTGGGAAGTGGAAGGAGGGTGCAAAGAAGAATGAGCGATACCGTAGGTAATCCGCGAGCAGGACACGATGGGCTAGGTCTTGTACCAACTGTTGGTGCTGACTCTCAGAGAAGCATCGCGCAAATGTAGGCTTGGGGATTCCGATGCCAAACAACCAGTGCGCCAGTGCGGCACGTTCTTCGGCACCATCAGGTGTTGTAATCTGAGCCATGCCTGCTCTAGTCCTTTTGGCCAAAGGTTTCGTGAGGCTGCTTGCGATCTATTCCTGAGTTTCCCTAGAGAGATTCTTCGGGGAAAGTCTTCTCATATTCCTTGAGTAGTCTGTCAGTGATCAGCCCGCGTTCACATTCACAGTATGCGGCGAGCACACCTCTTGTCCCGTAGTCACACAGGTAGACCACCAGATAGCGATATCGCTGCTGGAATTCGTATACGTCTACCTTAAGTAATGGCTTGGGAGGATCGTACAGCCAGACCTGATTGCTTTCGGGGTGCCAAGAAAAGCCTTGATGGTGACTGCTGACGTTACGAACTCTCTTATAGTAATCAGCAAGAGTCACGAGTAGCGGATGTAATGCGTGGCCATTTGGCAAGTGGTCCTTGTACCAGCTGAGGCTCTGCGATGGATTGAGCAGTCTGGTATCACTTCTGGTCTTGGGCAACCCGAGTTCCACTTTGATGGCTCGGCGCACCACGTACATAAGCCTGGGTAGCACTGTCTCATAAGCATCTCGAAAGGCCCGGAGGCTGGCCAGCAGCTGCAATGGTTCGTGATCTCGAGCTTCCGCGACAAGCCTGTGCGCTTCGGCTTGCATCTTTCTTGATAGCTTGCTTAGATCGAGCAGATCCAACAAATCGCTCCCTTTGACTGCCAATAGCTGTTGGGTTGCTCTTTCCAGAGAGGCTCTTGTCTGAGACGTTACACCTCCAGCTCTGTAGGCCCTTGCGAGGAGGTCCTTGATGATTCTTTGTTGATCATGCAGTCGTTGTTGCTGCTTCACGATCTCTTCATTTCCCAGTCGCCAGCATCTAAAGCAGTCGAGGACGTATTCCGAAGCAAATCTCGAAGCAGCCTCGAATACCCAAGGGTCATTCTTTATCAAGGGCACTACCACTTGGTCGAAATAGACGTGGAGTTCTTTCGCTAGATCATACTCGCCCTTGTTCGCCGGATGCAGTTGTTCCTGTCTCTTTGCTTCGATGAGAATCATATCGAAGTCTCGGCGAAAGATCTGGGGCGGAGAATTTTCACGCATCCCGTTCTCCATATGAGACTCTTTATGCCCGTTGAGAAGTAAGCTCGATACGGAAAGGATCCAATCATAACGCGTGCTCTTGCAGTTCCTTTCTCAGTACCTCTTGTGCCAGTTGCACATAGATCGAAGTGGTCTTCAGGTCTGCATGGCCCAGCATCTCCTGAACGGTCCTGAGGGACGTCCCCTGGGCCACGTGATGCGTGGCAAAGGTGTGGCGGAGGGTGTGGACGCTGGCCCCCTTGATCCCCGCCTCGGCCAGGTGCTTCTTGACGACCCATTGAAAGGCCCGGGGTCCCATAGGTGCCTGGAACTTGGTCACAAATAGGGCATTGTGGGGCGCTTCTGCTCTTACTTTGAGCCAAGTCTTCAGAGCCCGGCAGGCCTTATAGTTCAAGGGAATCCAGCGGTGCTTTCTCCCTTTCCCGATCACATGTAGTCTGCCCACCGTGCCGGGGTCCTGGCTTATTCTGGCTGGTAGCTCTATATCGTCCATACTGAGCCGAGCGATCTCCGAGAGCCGGATGCCGGTTTGAAGCAGCAGCTCTATGATAGAACTGTCGCGCGGATGATGGCTGCAGGCTCTCAGCAGCGCCTCGTACTCCCGTTTCGTCAGGACGCGAGGTTCCTTGTGCTCGATCTTGGGTGGAATCAGCCGTTCCGTGACGTTGACATCGGTGTAGCCCGACTGGTGAAGGAACCCAAAGAAGGATTTGAAGGCGTAGGTCTTTCGCTTTCGAGATGTGCCCGCATATCCTCTCCGGTCCAGCTCTGCCAGATACGCCTCCAGATCGCGTTGGGACACCTCTTCCAAGCGTTCCTTGTTGCCATCTTGAAGGAAGCGGATCAGGTCTACCAGGTCGTTGTGATAATCGACCCTCGTCTTGGCCGCAAAGTTCCGCGAGGGCATGTAGACCAGCTCATAGAGCGCCAGGGCCTCCTGTAGCGTCTCAGGGGGCTTCGTCTCCAGCAACTGCTCTTGCAGAGGCAATGATACCGTGTCAATCATGCTGCTTGTCTCGCCTAACATCTCCAAGACAAGGATAACACAAAGGGGGGAATTGTCAATAGCGACTCTCAATGGCATGTGGATCAGACGAGATTTCGTAAGAGAATTGAGTCTTGCCTTCTCGATATGGCTATAGATAGCCAAAAGTACGCTATTGACATTGCGTAATAAGATGCTACAATGTGCTAGGCTTATATCATTTGTAGTGAAGGAGGACAATGTTGGTCAAAAGGATGTCGGCCAGGGAGGCCAGAAACAACTTTTCAGACCTCTTAGGGTTAGTCTACTACTCTAAGGAAGTTGTTATCGTGGAGAAGCGGGGGCGGCCGTTCGCCGTGGTCATCAGCCCTGAGGACTATTACAGGCTGCTCCAGGAGCGGGAGGAGAGGTTCGCTGTCTTTGACGGGATCCGGGCTAGGAACCGGGACATGACTCCTGCGGAGGCGGAGTCAGATGCTGCGAGGGAGATCGCCGCCTTGCGCAAGGAAAGGGAGGCCGGGAAGGAGCCATAGTGCTCAAGGTCGTCTTCGACACCAACATCATCGTCTCTGGCTTGATCGCGCATTCGGGCAGCCCTTATAGGGCTCTTGAGGCCTGGCGGCGAGGTGACGTGGTTTTGCTCGTTTCCAAGCCAATAGTCGATGAGGTGGCAAGCGTTCTGCAGCGCCCTTTCTTTCGAGAGAAGCGCCATATCGGCAAGGTAGATATCGCCAGGATCAGACAGGCCTTGGAGACGGACGCTGTGGTGGTCTCCCCGCAGGTCCCTCTGAAAGTGGTCGCGAACGACCCCGCCGACGATCGAATCCTCGAATGCACGTTAGAAGGTGGCGCTGACTATCTGGTCAGCGGCGATCATCATCTCTTGGAGCTGAAGCGGCACCGACATGTGCGAATCGTGACAGCAAGACAGTTCTTAGCGATCCTGGAGTCCCAGAGATGATGCCCGGCCTATGAGCCTCATGCTCCGCCCATGGTCCTCGCCGCCAAAGCCGGAGAATGCGTTCATCCGTTTGTGACAGCAATTGCTGGGCCCGCCCTCTAGAACTGATGTTCGTCTAACCAACCATTATCCCCAAGTTATCAGCAGCAAAAGGGGCTCGCGCGCGGGGTTTTGGTCATCTAATGGTAGTTATACGAGGAATTCTCCGAAGTCGAATCACGGCTTCACTCAGACCAGCAGGCAAAGATTGCCCATATATGTTGCGATTGTGCCAAATCGCGTGTAGTGTACTTTCTCAAGGCAAAGATCCCAACGCCGAGCTGCCTCGGCGGACTACGGAGCCCTGACCGGCATAGCGATCTCGGGGAGAGTGTGGAATGGGTCGCCCATAGATGCGGGGGAGCCTTGGTGAAGCAGCGCACACGAGAGGCGGAAGAGACGTGGCAGCCCCCGGCGAAGGGCATCGTGCCGCTTGCTGCGCGCCGAGTTGCTCAGTGAACGTTGGGACGAAACACGGGAACTGGCCCATCAAGAACTCGCCCCCAATCCAACGTAGTTCCCCACAATGCGTGGGGTGGACTCAGTATGGCGCTTATGGTATCATTGAAGATAGAGAGTGGTCTATTCGGGAAAGCAGGGGTGGAAATCCCGAAGAGACGCCAGAAGGCTAGATGGGACAAAGGCTTTCGAGGGCAAGGGACACAGCTATTGGTCCATGAAGGCAAGAGCGATTGGGGAAGATGCAAGATGGCGCCTTGTCCGAAGCTAATCTGTGAAGAGAAGGACCTTTGGCAAAGTTGCTGAGTCTGAGCAGTCTGTCGCAAGTCCGCTATGTTAGAATCATGGGTATGTGCGGGAGAGTGCTGAGCCTTCCGGACGACCTACTACAAGCAGCGAGCAGTATCCTTGACGGGCTCATGCTTGGTGGTTAAGCTTGCATACCAAGCACTTCTGCAAGAGGATCCCAAAGATACTCTTACAGTGTTCATCCAGCAGTGTGCTGTTGGCTAGCATTCCCAAGCGCCTGGCGAGTTTTGCTATCCCAAGGCGTCGTGGAAGGACCTTGGAGTCTAGCGTCACGTTATCGTCTCGTGATGGATATCGCTCCGCTATCGCCTTACTGCTGGGGCGAAGCTGAGGAGCCGCAAGAAGAGAGCTAAGCATTGACAGCTCCAGGAGAGTCGCGGAACTGGTCGGTGCGTTACCTGGGCCAAGCGAACGTGACCTGGAACAGTGTCACGTTTGTTGAATGTGGCGAGCCGAAGTAGTCTCACCTCGCTTGGGGGGCTATGGTAGGAAGCAGCCTCATTTGGCGTAGGGGTCTCTTTCGCACCGAGTTGGCATAGTTCACTGAGTCCGCGTGCGGCAAGCCCGCGCGTGCTGCGCAAACTCGAAGAGCTGTGACTGTGAAGTGGTGTGTGGAAACCTGACAACGAGAGTTCCAAACGAACGGCTTCGGCTGGGTTCTCTGGAGCGCGAACAGGGGACAGGTTGAGTGGCTCGAGACATGTACTGTTGTTCTGATATCGAGTCTCATCGTTGCGAATAGTAGCACACATGATTGCCTGCGGAGGTGGACCAGGTGGACTTGCTGGCAATAGGCACAATCGCGCTTGACCAGATCTTTGAGGTGGATAGGTTGCCTCAGTACCATCATGAAGGGGTAATACAATGCTCTGGCACCTACTACGGTGGGCGTGCTCCAAATGTTGCCGCGATGGCGGCGAAGCTGGGCGTGAGTACTGGAATCGTCTCGCCCGTGGGAGATGACTTTGTCTCCTCTGGCTATGAGGAGCACTTGAGCCGATTGGGAGTCGATCTCAGAGGCGTGGCTAGAGTGCCGGGACAAAAGACCAAGCAAATACTTATTTTCACCGACACGTCGGGACAGCAAATCGCCTTTTTCCAATTTGGCGCCGAATGTGGCTTCAAGAACATGGAAGTTCCCACATGTCTCATACAGGAAAGCAAGATCGTACACATCTCGTCTGGAGACTACCGCTTCAACGTGGAGTGTGCAGAACTGGCGCATAGGTATGATGTTTTGGTGTCGTTTGATGTCGGAAATGATCCATTCACCGAGATCGCAGAGTACCTAGATGGAATGATTCGGCACACAACCTTGCTTTTCATGAATGATGTGGAACTGGCCAGTGTCCTGGATCGCTTGGGACTGGAGCAGGTGAGTGACCTGCTGGAGTATGGGCCCACTGCAATAGTTGTGATCAGCAAGCAAGACAGATCCAGTTGCGTGATTACAAGGGCCTCGATTGAGCACATTGGTTCCGCAATGTCAGACGTTCGGGATCCCACTGGGGCAAGTGACGGATATGTTGCCGGGTTTCTGGCCGCCTACGCTAGAGGCAATGACTTGCGAAGCGCAGGGACGTTCGGTGCAAGTGAACTCTCTTTCATAGTTGAGAGTATTGGCTGCCAAACGAACCTTCCAGATTGGCATCAGCTGTTGAAGAGGCGCAGAAGACTATTCAACCTTTCACGGTGAGCTGGCTTGCTCCTGCATCTATGCAAATGGTGGAGCTTGGCTTTGTGGCGGTTTAGATATCAGATTATCTGGGATTTGGCAAGCGAACAACACGATGGGATGGAAGTTCTCTCCGTGAGACTATTTCGGGACGAGTCGGTAGACGTGCCGGTCAGCCAATGTTGCTGCCTCACTTTGTGCTAGATCGAGGCTGGAGGAATTGGCATTGTCAATACGCCTCCTGGGAGTGGCACGGTGGAGGAAGTCCCAGGAGTCACACAATAGTTGGAGGCAATCGAATACTCAAGATTCCATCCCGCAACCGGGACAAGAGAGGCCCCTTCGGGAGGCGCTGAGACCCACGAAGGCCTCGAAAGTGGGTCCTCCAAGAACGTCGTCTCCACATTCCACATGAGAACCAGTTAGCATGCAATTGGCCAAGCACAGGGCAATCGTGTGTTCAAGTTGGCAGCAATGAAATCCAGTGGAGTGGATAAGGCAAGGCCAAGACAGAGTTCGTTCCGAATTGTGCTCGTCTCCAAAGTGACAGCAGTGCTACTGTTTGAGAGAGAGCCGCTAGAGATTACAGGATTCGATGCGTATGCCCTCGCCCTGCACATAGCTTGATAGGCGCGACCAGCACTTCGTGATATAATCACTGTTGAGTACGAGATCGGGGGGACAGAGAATGCATCTAGATCTGAGAACGCGGCTCTCGATGCCAAGTCTGGAGCGGGCGTTGAATGCGCAGCATCCGTCTCAGGTACGTCGGGGGTGGGCACCACGTCTGAGAGATGAAGGCCTGACGATTGATCTGTCAAGAGTTGAGTGGATAGAACCTGGAGCTCTCGTCATGGCGGTGTTGCTGGTTGAGGCGTGCATTCGTGACGGATTCGATGTCGTGTTGCGCACTCCACGGAGACAAGCCCGTGCAAACGAACGCAAGCTCATATCAGCCGCTAAGCGCAGCGGTTCCCCGGACCTTTTGAATAGAGTAGAGTATGTCATCAAGCAGATTCATCGTCGGTGGAGAGCTATTGAGTCTCTGACATTTTGGCGTCTTGGTCCCGCACTTCAAGCTGAGCACATTGTGCAAGCTCGCGGAAGGCTACATCTGGAGCAGGACTTCGATTCTTCGGCCCAGGAAGGTGTTAGCGCAGATGTCGCCGAGATAACTGATCCTCACCTGAGGTTTGGTCCACTATCAGGTCTCACGCAGGATGAGATAACCTACAGCAGTGTCTTTCCGCTGCGATGGATCGGAAACCCGAATGCGGAGCCACACAAGTCTGAGCTCGCCGAAATCGGTAACCACAACATGCTCGGTTTCCTCACGCATGTACTCAAGCTGCCGGATAGAGGGATATCCGTCCCAGATGCCCGAACCCTGGCCCACGTTCTGCTGTTTGAGTTGCTCGAAAACGTCGCTGTGCACACTCCGCTGTCCAGGGGGTTGCTGGCTGTGTGGGCTCGCCCCCGCATATCAATGGAGCAAAGCGCTTTCGATCGGATCATCAAGCAGACTTTCTTGCCTTGTCAAATGGAGTTCGGTCGGTGGGCATCTCGTTTCCCGGTCATCGAGATAGTCGTTGGAGACTCAGGGCCGGGCATCCCGGCCATACTTGGGCCTTCCTTTGCGGACTGGGCCAAGTCCAAAGGGTCGCAGGAAGAGATCGCACAGAGACTTGGATCCCCAGCGAGTGTGGGAAAGCACCTTTCCAAGAATCAGCAGATTCTGTTTTGGTCATTGGACAAATGGTCGTCTTCCGTTTCCCAGAGCCGAAGAAGGGCGACGCTGGGCCTATATAGGGTTGCCAGGATGGTCGAGAAGTGGGAGGGTGAGCTTACCATTCGGTCAGAGACAGACCTAATTGGCAAAGACTGCCGCATTGAGGCGACGCAGCCTCAGTTTGTGGAAGTGCGAAGGCTTGCGCGGTTTCCGGGAACCGTGATTCATATTCGGCTTCCCATCAAACGTTTTCCCGAGTCCCGCATCTCGGTCCCAATTGCCCCGGTAAGGGAGCTGCGTTTCTCGATTGTGGACTTTGATGCAGACGATGACATAGATGCGTCTGTGGGGAAAACTATCAGTGCTGTGGTCGAACGGGCGAGAGGCCTTTCGATACTTGGGGAGCAGCGCGCAATCATAGTCGATGTCGGTTTCCGGCCAATGAACAGGCACCAATTGGAGACTCTGCTCGGGGAATTGGTTCAGGTCACCCATCCCATGGCAGTAGTGGTGGCCAATGTGGGGGATCCTGGTGCAGGAGCGCTTGATTTGATCGCCGACTCCATTGGGTTGACTGGTGTTCCTGCGGACTCGACTGGTGAGGATATCGAGTCGCAGGATGTCCGGCGGGTGAACAATTTGCTTCTTGTACTGGAGCGGAGTGGCAAGGCGAAATGGATAGGGCACTACAGCAGTGTGTGTTCTCTGTTCGACAACCTCGTTGAAAGGGGAGAACTGAGTAGAGACGCTGTTCTCGCTGGACTGGCGGTGGCGCACGAGGGTGAGCAGAGGCTTAGAGATCTATTGGACCAGCGGCATGTCGTAGATGTGCTTCCGGATGGAGGTATAAGGATTCGCTTCAGTGTGGGCGACATACTTGATAGGCTGACCAAACAGATGGCCGACGACCTGAGCCAGTTGATTCAAAAAGGCAAGCCTCCAGAGGTCTACAGCGTCCCCGGCTATGTTTTCGTTACTCCCTCGCAAAGGTCCGTCGACAAATACATATGTCTCGATCATCTGCTGGGTAGTAGTTGGCGTCGTCGGGCCCTAGGTTTTCTTGCGCTGCAACTGAGGTTTCGTCTTCGACGACAGGAACCGGGGAAGTTAACCATCAGCATCGTCACAGATGAGCGGAAAGCCAGGGGGTTAGCCGACTCCCTTGCGGAACAGCTGGGAGAAGCAGAGATACACCCGTTGCCCGGCTTTTCCAGAGTCGGCCGCAGGGTCGGTACAGTGTTCGTGCCACGTGGGCATCAGGTCATCGTCTTCACCGACGTGATCTCGACTGGCTCTCTGGTGAGAGGCTTGGTCACACGACTACTTCAGAGCAACGTAGAACCTTGCTTGGTAGCGTGCATTGTAGACGCTCGTAGCGAATGGAGTGACCACATCACGATCGAGGGCAAGCAATTCCCCGTCTTGTCCCTGGCGCAGGTCGACATAACCCCCGATGTAAGTGCTCTGGTAAGTGCTCGAAAAGTATGGATCAATCCCGTGACCTCGATGCCAGAGCCTGAAGGCGCTGCCTTTGATTATGAGATAGGACCCGAAGCATTGGATCATATGGTGATGGAGTCAAATGCGATGTACTCTGGT
>Ga0114930_10003253_pt1 | contig 14313 bp, 10 predicted proteins | sample AnhtaG_FD_87300 | JGI IMG/M metagenome (GOLD analysis project Ga0114930, IMG submission 87300) | Deep subsurface microbial communities from Anholt, Denmark to uncover new lineages of life (NeLLi) - Anholt_01485 metaG | ecosystem: Environmental > Aquatic > Marine > Oceanic > Sediment | place... | reverse complement strand
TGCGCATGAACTGCCACATCCCCTTGGCCCCGGCCCGAGACACGGCCTTCGGGTAGAATTGGCTCTCCAGCATGGCCAGCCAGGCCAGGTCCATGGGAAGACCCGCCCTGGCCAGTTCCGCACGGATATGGGGCATGTACTTGAAACTGCGGTCGAGGCCAGCCTGGAAGTTGGCCCCGTAGTTGTCCTGGATTTCTTCGATCTCGTTCAGAACCGGCGCCGGCAATGGGAACTCGATCGGAAGATCGCCCACAACCATCTGGTTCGGGCCGCCTTTCTGCCAAGCCTTCCGGCGCTCAAACAGGTGGGCCTGCTGTTCGCTATTGTCGAGGATGCGCTGAAACTCGCTGCGCAGATTGTAGAACACGGACGGGTCGAGGTCCGCCTCCGTCATCAATTCGAGCATGTGGGTGTAGTGGCCGAGCGCCGCCTGCGTATCGTTCTGCTCCTGGGCCTGGTTCGCCAATTCGAAGGCCTCTTGGGCCTGACGCAGCACTTCGGTCACCGAACGGGGGCTGACCGGTGTGAGTTCCTGCGTGCGGACCTTCGCCACGGGCACCGGCTCGAACTGGTGAATGGCCTCGTGCTCCGTAGTTACGCAGCCCGCCAGGAACAAGAGGGCAACGAACGCCGCCCCGTACGGCAAGAGGACCCGGTTCATGTGCACTGGTCAGTCTCCCGTAGTCTAGGTACCGCCCAACGGCCTCATCGGCCGCGGCAAGAACCGACCCCGTATCAACTCCACACGCCCCTGGCGCCCCCGCACAGCGGGTCCTGGCACCCGGGTTCGGCATCTTTCCTTCGCCGCGACCCGCTGTCGCGCCGAAAGCGCACCGACCCCTTGAGCGCGTACAGTATAGAGAACTAATGGTCACGAGTCAAGGCGTGACGCCATGCGAACCACAAGGTATTGTGGGTTGGCCCGACCATGCCACTATCAGGGGGTAGGCTGTGGCACGCGGCGTCCCTTTGCACGCGGCCCTCTTGGCTTAGGGGGCGTCAATGCGGAAGATGTTGGACTTCGTCTCGCCTTCGTAGTGTGTGTAGTAGATGTAGCCCCCGACGCTCCAGCAGGGCTGCTTCTCGTTGGCGGCGTGCGTCGTAAGCTGGCGCTGATTACCGCCGTCGGCGTCCATCACCCAGATGTCGAAGTTGCCGGTGCGGTTCGAGGCAAAGACGATGCTGTCGCCGTCCGGCGAGAACACGGGATTCTCGTCGTTTTGGGGGTCGGTGGTCAGTTGCATCTGCTGGGTGCCGTCGGTGTTCATCAACCACACGTCGTTGTTCTTCGTACGCCGCGACACGAACACGATTTTCTTGCCGTTCGGCGCGAAGCGCGCCTCATCTCCGTCCGCCAGGGGGCGGGCGTTGTTGGCGCGGCCCTTTTCGTCCGCCAGGACAACTTGCATCTTGGGGCGTAACTGGAAGGCCTTCTTGGGGCCGCGGGCCAGCAGCAGCCCCCCGCCGTAGGGTGCGCAGGAGGGGTACTCCTCGAGGTCCGTACGGTCGGTCAGTTGAAGGAACCCCGAGCTGCCGTCCCGGGCCATTTCGTACACGTCGCCTTTCCCGGTTCGATTCGAGTAGAACACGATCTTTTTGCTGTCCGGCGACCAACTGGGATACCGGTCGTCCTTCTTGCTCTGCGTGAGCTGGAAGACCCCGGTTTTACCGAAGGTGAGCATGAAGATGTCGAAACTGCCGGTGCGGTTGCTTGCGAAGGCAAGGTGATCGCCGTTGGGCGACACCACCGGGTCCAAGTCCCTCTTGTCGCCAAAGGTGATCTGTTTCGGGCCCTCCTGCGCAACGGCCGCGACGCAGAGCGTCCCAACCAAGAGCGCCCCCAGAGATCTCCTTGTGCAACGTGGCATTACAGACATGGCTCGAACCCCTCCTTTCCTTTGAATCCGCTTGACTTCACGCCGCCAGCCTAGCAAGACCCCGGCAGGCTGTCAAGTGAGACGCTCCTCCAGCGATTCCGCGTTGTGTTCTTTGGCACGTTGTGGTTAAATCAGGCCGTGGCAGCCATTAGTGCAGACCGGCGGATCGAGCCGCCGCCTAAAGGGCCCCTGTCCGAGTATCGTTTTGCGGCGGTTCTCGCCCTGGCCGTCGTGGTTGTGGGTTCCCTTCCCTACGCCTACGGCTACTACCATGCCGGCGAAGGGACGCGGTTCATGGGCTTCGTCGGCCGGGGCGTGTTCGGCCTCAACGGCTACCTGATGCTGGCCAGACAGGCCCAGGACGGCTGGCATCTCTTCGAGAACTTGACCACTTCGGACGACGTGCCGCGCGTCTTCTTCAACCTCGAGTGGTGGCTGTTCGGGAAGATGGCGCGCTGGACGGGGCTCTCGCTCATTGCGGTGTTTCATATCTGGCGGGCGGCGTCCGTCGTTCTCTTCGTCTTCTCGGCCCACTTCCTGCTGAGGCTGTGTCTGGATACGCCGTTTCAGCGCAAGTTTGCACTGGCCCTGATCGCGTTGGGTTCGGGCTTTGGATGGGTCCTGTGGGGCGCTTCGAAGACCATCACCATGCTGTTCCCGCCGGCCCAGCAGTGGGCTCAGGACCAATTCGTTTCGGCCGTGCGCCTCGAGGGCCTCCTCTTCCCGATGCCGGTCGACGTGACCGGCGTCAGCGTGCCCGCCTACCTGGTCAACCAGCCCCACTTCATCCGCGCGGTCGCGTTCGCGGCGTTGACCTACGCGTTTCTCCTGGCGGGCGAGCGCACCGGCCGCCGGGCCTATTTCGTATGCAGCGGGCTCGCCGCGCTGTTGCACGCCGTGATACGCCCCTTCAACGTCCCTGAGATGTATCTCGTCTTCATGTTGTTCCCGGCGCTGCTGTGCCTGCGCGACGGCCGTCTCGATGCGGCGCGTTTCAAGAACTACGCGCTGGCAGGGCTGATCCTGCTCCCGATGGTCGTCTACTACGCCTACCTGGCCCATGTCAACGCCATGGGCTCGGGGCGCCCGAACTGGCGTCCGGGGCTCTTTGTGGACCACCTGTTGTGGCTTGGCCTGCCCTTCGCTCTGATGTGGTTTGCGTTTCGCGGCGTGGGCCACCTGCGCACCGCGAGGCCGTCGGGGATCCTGTTGGCGCTTTGGGTCTTCCTGGCCTTTCTCATCGAGCAGGCGTACCCGTACTACCGGACCGGGCAGGAGGCCGCATTCGCCGCCTACGTGATCGTGCCTTCGATCTTGGCCATCGGCCCGATGCGGGCGATCTATGGGTGGCTGTGCGACTGCGGCCGTCTGCAGTGGCTCGACCCGAGATCGAAGCGGTTCAAACGCGCCGCGGCCACGGCGGTCGTCGTGTGCTGCATGCCGTCGTTTCTGATAGCCTACGCGGGGATGTTCACCGGGTTGCGCCAGCGCCCGGAGCCTCACTATATCTCCGACGACGTCTACGGCGCCCTGGAATGGTTCGAGGACAACGCGCGCAGGCACGACACGGTCTTGGCCAGCTTCGAGATGGGACAACTGGCGCCGCGCATCGCCGGCGTCAAGACCTACCAGGGCCACTACATGATCACCGGCAACTTCAAACAGAAGTACGCGGACGCGCAGCGCTTCTACGCCCGACCCGGCGACGAGGCATTCAAGCGCGCGTTGGTGGCCGGCCACCGCATTCGCTTCGTTCTCCTGGGGCCGTCGGAGCGGCACGCGAACGGGTTCGAGCCGTCGGGACACGGCTGGCTGCGCGAGCGTTTCTCAAAGGGCAGCGTGGCCATCTACGAGGTGGTTGAAGGGCGTGGCACAAGCTGAGACCAGTCCGACGGAAGAGCGACTGCGGCGAGCGTGGATTTGGCTGTTGGCCATCGTGGCGCTGGGCGCGGCGTTGCGTCTGTACGGCCTGGGCCAACTGAGCTTCTGGTACGACGAGGCGGCCGAGCTCCACCTGGCGCAATACACGGCCGAGCCGGCCAACTTACTGGACCTGGACTACTTGAGCGACCCCCCACTCTACCCCCTGCTCGTCCGGCATTGGTACAGCGTGGTCAAATCGCTGCCCGGCGTGGAACCAGGCTCCCTGCGTTGCGACACGCTGCTGCGCCTGATGCCCTGCGCCTTCGGCGTGTTGGGCATCGTGCTCACGTTTCTCGTCGGCCGAGCCGTCCTCAAGCGCGATGCCCCCGCCCTGATGGGCGCTTTCCTGTTCGCGATATCACCGTTCCAGATCCAATACGCGCAGGACCTCCGGTCGTACTCGCTGCACGTCGTCCTGGCGCTTCTTGCCATGTGGTTGGTGGTTGGCGCACTCGAACAGAACCGGGTGTGGCAGTGGGCGGCGCTCGCGGTCGTCATGACGCTTGGCATCTACAACAGCACGTTCACCGTGTGGATCGTCATGGCGCTGAGCGTCTACTTCGTGGCGACGTTCAGGCGCCATTGGCGACTCGTGGGGCACTGGACGGCCTGGAACGCGGCGGTGGTCGTGCTTTGCATCCCCACGCTGCGCCATGCCGCCCGGGTAAGCGCCGTGTTCGAAAGCGGAACACAGCGGTGGTTCCCGTACCCCACCGTGCGGATCGGCCTGATCACGTTCAAGGACTTCTTCGCGGGGTATTCCCCAAACGCCCACGTCTACTGGCTGCTGTTCATCGCGGCGGGAGTGCTCGTCGTCATCGGGTTGGCCTCACTGATAAGAAGGCCCTCTGCCTTGCTGCTTCTGTTCTTGCTGGCGTTCTTCCCCATCGTGGTGAACCTCGTGTACGCGAACATGCGTAGTTTTCCCTACTATACGCACCGCCTGATGATCGCATCGGCCGCGCCGTGCTATCTCCTCGCGGCCGCGGGCGCGTATCAACTACGGAGGCGCGCCCTGATGGCGGGCGCCCTCGCGGCCGTCGGCGTGCTGAGCGTGCCCTGTCTGGTCGACTACTACGCGCAACGCATGCACCCCTCCTGGGACCACGTCATCAGCGCGATCTATAAGGTGGACAATCGCGCCGCCGCGGCGCATATCGCGGAACGTCTCGAAGAGGGCGACTTCGTGGCCCACCGGTCTCACCACACCCTGATGCCTTTCTACTACTATCTGGACGAGGCCGAGCAGGCCATGGTGCGATTCTGCGCAAAAGACCGGTACGAGGTGGGGCTCGCATTTCCGCACAAGCCCATTCTCGAACACTGGGGGCTGGTGGCCGAGGGCCTCGAGGCGGCCGCCTCCCGCGCCCGGCGGATCTGGTTCGTCGAGTCGTCGTGGCAGCCGTTCCAGTTCGACCCGGTATCGTGGTGGCTGCGGGGCTGGCTCGACGCCCACGGCGTGTGCCTCGAACGCGTGCCCTTCGACGGCCTGACGCTGCACTTGTACCGCATCGACACGGAACTCAAGCTGACGACCCGTACGAACCGCGTCGTACACCACGGCTACGACGTCGCCGACTACGACGTTTTCCCCGATACGCCCGCGGGCCGGTGTGCGGCGGACGCTTCCTCGGGCCTGTTGCGGCAGTCGTTGTCGCAGGCAACGCGGGAAACCCCGACGGCGTGCTACCTGCGTTTCGAGTTGGCGGCGCCGGACGCGGAAGCGGACGACACCGAGGTGGACTGGTCGCTGCTGACTGCCGGGCAGGCCGGGGAGCCCGTCGCAGCGGCCTCATTCCCGCAGCGCGCGACCGGCCCGTTTGCCTACCGATTCGTACTGGCCAACACGAGCGATACGCCTCGCACGTTCCACGGATGGGTGTTCGAGTCGGCCGACGTCATCGAGCCGATGTCGTTTCACCGGTCCAACCCGACGTCCGACCATTGGATCCCGGCGGCCCAGCAAGACCCCGGGCCGCCCCGCGGCTACTTCAACACGTTCTCGATGGTGGCTATAGTGAACGCCGACATGCCGGCCGACGAGGTCATTCACCGCCAGGTCCGGCTCCCCGAAGGGGACTACACTGTATTCGCCCGCGTAAGCGGCGAGGCCGACCCTGTGGCCCAGTGGGCGGCCGACGGCGTGCTCACGGCCACTAGCCTGGACGGAACCGAGCGTCCCATCGGGATCCTTCGTGGCAACGACCCGGACGGCGAGGCCGGCTGGACGTGGCGGGAGGCGGGGGCGTGTCACTCCGACGGCAGACCGTTCCGGTTCACGATCCGGGCGGCCAAGCGCGACGAGGTCGACGAGGCCTATCTGTTGATCGAGCGCATCCTGTTCGTGCCGGCAGCATGGGGGCGGGAAGCGGACACCCTATTGGCGGAGGAATTCGAAGTGACCCTTGGCCCGGGGGAGGAGAAGCGGTTCACGTTCTCGTCCGACTTGGGCGGTCAGCCCAAGAAACGCGTCGATATCAAGGTGTTTGACCCCTTGAGCAAGGAGTTCCGCCTGCTGTGGTTCTACGTCGAGCAGGGCGGCTAACCCCAGTGCCGCGGCTGGGCCGGCCGGGCCCTATTCCCATTCGTAAGCGTTCAGCCAAGGATGAAGGATGAAGGATGAACGGGAACCTGCCCCGAGGGTGTGCAGACATAAGGATGAAGGATGAACGGGAACCTGCCCTGAGGGCGTCCGGCCATAGTCCCGCCGGTGACTTCGGATTCTTAATTTCATCCTTCATCCTTCATCCTTCATCCTTCATCCTTCGGCTGAACGCTTACTCCCATTCAATGGTGGCGGGCGGCTTCGAGGTGACGTCGTACAGCACGCGATTGACGTGCTTGACTTCGTTGCAGATGCGGTTGGCCATGCGCTGAAGCACCTCGGGCGGGAACCGGTACCAGTCGGCCGTCATGGCGTCCTCGCTGGTGACGGCCCGTAAGCAGCAGACCTCCTCGTAGGTCCGGCTGTCCCCCTGGACGCCCACGCTTCGCACCGGAAGCAAACAGACCAGGGCCTGCCAGATCGCGTCGTACAGCCCCGCCTTCCCGATCTCCTCGATGAAGATGGCGTCCGCCTCGCGCAGCGTGTCCAGCCGCTCCTTGGTGATGGCCCCGATGCAGCGCACGCCGAGGCCGGGCCCGGGAAAGGGGTGGCGACCCACGATCATGTCCGGCAGGCCAAGTTCGCGGCCGACGGCGCGTACCTCGTCCTTGAACAGTTCGCGGAGCGGCTCGATGAGTTCGAGGTGCATCTTCTCGGGCAGGCCGCCGACGTTGTGGTGGCTCTTGATGGTGGCCGAGGGCCCCCCTGTGGCCGACACGCTCTCGATGACGTCCGGGTACAGGGTCCCTTGGGCCAGGAAGTCGACATGCCCGAGCCGGGCGGCCTCCTCCTCGAAGACCTCGATGAACAGGTTCCCGATCCGCTTGCGCTTCTCCTCGGGCTCATCCACGCGGTCCAGGGCCTTCAAGAAGCGCTCTTCGGCGTCCACGCAGTGCAGGTCGAGGTGGAAGTGCTCGCGAAACACCTGCTGCACGAGCCCGGGTTCGCCTTTGCGCAGCAGGGCGTTGTTGACGAACACGCAGGTCAGGCGGTCACCGATGGCGCGGTGAATGAGCATGGCCGCAACGCTCGAGTCGACCCCGCCGCTCAGGCCGCAGATCACGCGCCCGTCGCCCACCCGCTCGCGGATCTCCTCGACGCTTCGGTCGATGAAGGACCCCATGGTCCACGTCGAGTCGCAGCCGCAGATGGTATGCACGAAGTTCGATAAGATGTGCACGCCTTCCGGCGTATGGGCGACCTCGGGGTGGAACTGAACGCCGTACTGCCGAGCGTCCGGGTTAGCGATGCCGGCGTACGGGCAGTTCTCGGTCCGCGCGATCACGCCGAAGCCTTCCGGCGGCCGCGAGATGGCGTCGCCGTGGCTCATCCAGACCTGCGTCGGCGAGGCCACGCCCTCGAGGAGCCCTGGGCCGCCCTCGTGTTCCATGTAGGCCACGCCGTATTCGCGGCGCTCGGGCCGATCCACCTTGCCCCCGAGCATCTGCGCGAAGAGCTGCACGCCGTAGCAGATGCCCAGGATCGGCACGCCGAGGTCGAACACCCCCGGGTCCGGGTGGGGCGCGTTCGGCTCGTGCACGCTCGCCGGGCCGCCGCTGAAGATGATGCCGGCCGGCTCGAGCGCCTTCAGCTCGTCGAGCGGCGTGTCGAACGGGAGGATGAGGCTGAAGACCTTGGTTTCGCGCACGCGGCGCGCGATGAGCTTGCTGTATTGGGCGCCGAAATCCAGCACCACAACCGGTCTATCGAGTCCTTGCAGCATGGTTCAGCCTGGAATGGGTACCGTCACCCTTCGTAGTGCGGCGCGGAGAAGCAGCCACAGCGCCGTTTGGGGTTAGGTCAGCACCTGGTAGTTGGGCGGCTCTTCGGTGATGGTGACGTCGTGCGGGTGGCTCTCGCGCAGGCCGGAGGCCGTGATGCGCACGAAGCGCGTCTGGGTCTGCATCTCCCGGACGTCACGGCAGCCGCAGTAGCCCATCCCCGACCGCAAACCGCCGATCAATTGATGCACGGTCTCGGCCAAGGACCCGCGGTACGGCACGCGCGCCTCGACGCCTTCGGGCACCAACTTCGCGGCCTGCTCGACGTCGAACTGCATGTAGCGCGCCTTGCCGCCGCGCTGCATGGCCTTGACCGAGCCCATGCCGCGATGCACCTTGTAGGTGCGTCCCTCGTAGAGGATGGTCTCGCCGGGGCTTTCCTCGGTGCCGGCGAACAGGCCGCCGATCATGACCGTGTCCGCGCCCGCCGCGATGGCCTTCGTGATATCGCCAGAGTACTTGATGCCGCCGTCGGCGATGACGGGCGCCCCCTTCTTCGCGGCCGCCTCGGCCACGTTCAGGATCGCCGTAAGCTGCGGCAGCCCGGTCCCGGCCACGACCCGCGTCGTGCAGATCGAGCCTGGCCCGACGCCCACCTTGACCCCGTCGGCCCCCGCCTCGATCAGGTCAGAGGCGCCTTTGGCCGTGACCACGTTGCCCGCCACCAGGTCCATGTCGGGCAGGGCCTGCTTGACCTTCTCGATGGTCTCGATAACCAAGTCCGTATGCCCGTGCGCCGTGTCGATGACCAGCACGTCCACCTGCACCTCGGCCAGGGCCCGGGCCCGCTCCACTTCGTCGTCGCCCACGCCGATCGAGGCCGCGACCCGGAGCCGGCCTCGTTCGTCCCGGCAGGCATATGGGAAATCGCGGGCCTTGTTGATATCTTTGATGGTGATGAGGCCCACGAGCGCGCCGTCGTTGGTCACGATCGGCAATTTCTCGATACGATGCTCGTGGAGCAGGCGTTTGGCCTCCTCGAGGGTGGTGCCGAGGGGCACGGTCACCAGGTGGTCCTTTGTCATCACGGTCTCGATAGGGACCGAGTAGTCCTCTTGGAACCGCAGGTCGCGGTTGGTCAGGATGCCGACGAGCTTGCCGTGCTCGTCCGTGATGGGCACGCCGGACACGTGGTAGCGGGCCATCAGGTCTTCCGCTTCCTGAACGCTATTTTGGGGTCGCAGGGTGAAGGGGTCGGAGATGATACCCGCTTGCGAGCGTTTGACGCGATCCACCTCGATGGCCTGTTGCTCGGGCGAGAGGTTCTTGTGGATAACGCCGATGCCCCCCTCCTGGGCAATGGCGATGGCCAGCCGTGCTTCGGTCACCGTATCCATGGCCGCGCTGATCAGCGGGATATTGAGCCGGATGTTGCGCGTGAACTGGGTGCCCACGTCCACGTCGCGCGGCAGCACGTTGGACCGCGCCGGCTCCAACAGCACGTCGTCGAAAGACAACCCCTCAAGAAAACGTTCGCCCGGGTCCATAGCACCTCGCCGCAAGTGACACCTATCCACCGTCAAAATGGCGCCTGCCGTTCAGGAAAGGTTGATTATAGGAACGCCCGCGAACCCTGTCAAATCGGGCGTCGGGACCATGATCGCCGGCGGTACGAATCACCCGATTGGTGAGTAGTCGGCGGCGAACATGTGGCTAGATCTGGGCGAGTTCGACGATACGCATCCAGGCGCGGGAGAACGGCCACTTGCTCGGGTAGCGCACGAACTCGACGTGCCCGTCCATGTAGAGCACATTGCCGCCGCCGGGCACGTGGTTGAAATCCTCGGTCTTCGGGGACATGAAATCGGCCATGTAGCCGACCTGGCTCTGGGCCATGGCGGACGCGGCCGGGTTGTTGATGTCGGTGATCATGAAGCGCTCGACGCCCTCGCGCAGGCGATAGGCGGTCACCGGGCCGTAGTCCTCGTGCGTGTATTCCATGTCCTGGTCGTACACGTCGATGTTGCCGCTGCCGGCGTCGATCAGCGTGGTTGTCAGCTTGGTCACGAAGTTGGCCGAGATGTTGACGCCCACCTCCGAGGGCTGCTCGTTTTCCGAGTGGCCCGCGAGGATGTAGTCGCGTTCGCCGCGAAACGCCCACGTGATGTAGATGTAGGAGAGCGAACCCACGCGGCACAGGTCGAGCTCGTTGTCGGGGTCCTGGTCGAGGTTCCACACGCCGTTGGCCACTTCCCCGGCCTCGGGGTCGGACGGACAGACCAGCACGTTCACGTCCGACAAGTACTCGGGGTACACCGAACCCATGTCCAGGAACAGGTCCGGGTCCGTGAACGTGGCGTTGATGCCGTTGAACGTGTCGCAGGGCGTGACGGCCGTGCGCCGCCGCTTGATGGACGGGAACATCTGGCCGTTGGACTCCGAGGCATACATCTTGACGGTGAGGCCGATCTGCTTGAGGTTGTTGGCGCAACTGGCGCGGCGGGCCGCCTCGCGCGCGCGCGCCAACGCCGGCAGCAGAATGGCGGCCAGGATGCCGATGATGGCGATGACCACCAGTAACTCGATCAGGGTGAAGCCGCTCTTTTTCATGGCAATGGGACTCCTTGTTCGCTCGGGTCAGCGGATGATCGCCAGCACCTCGTCGAAGGTCTCACAGAAATGCGCGCACAGCGCCTGCGTGCCGCTCTCGATCACGTTGCCCCCCGCGAAGCCGATCGTGGGAAAGCCGGCCAGGCGGATCGCGCACACCCCGGCCCCGCTGTCTTCGATGCCCACGACGGTGTTGCGTTGCTCGAAGGGGATGCCGAGGCCCACGCGGCAGGTCTCGGCGTACAGCCACGGGTGCGGCTTGGGCGACAGTTCCCCCAGGGTGCCGACCTGGCCCGGCCGCAACGGGAAGCCCGCGGTGACGATGGCGTCGTAGAAGTCCCTCGGGTCGCCCATCTCGAGCGTGCGGAACGCGGACAGGATCTCGGGCCAGGCCTTCTCGTAGAGTCCTGAAGTGACCAGCCCGACCTTGAGCCCCATGCCTTTGATCTCGAGCAGGAACGCCTTCAGCCCCGGCGTCGGGGTAAAGGCATTGTGGCGGCCCCGGCCGTTCATGATGGCCATCATCTCGCGGGCCGTGTGCTCGAAGTAGTGCCTGCGCGCCTCCTCGACCGTCTTGTCGGGGCAGTACTTCCGGATGCCGTACTCGAGGTGTTCCGAGACGCTGTGTCCGGATACGTAGGGCAGGTCGGCCTCCTCGAGCGCAAAGTTCGCATCGCCGAGCAGGCTGCCGATGGACAACTCGATGATCCACACCCAGAAATGCTCACTGCGCACGCTCGTGCCGTCCAGGTCCATCAGGATGGCCTGGACCGGCTTCTCGAGAGCCACGGGGTGCACCGGGTAGTAGGCCGGATAGCCCAGCGCCGACTTGACATAGGCCAGGGCGTGGTCCTCGAAGGCGATGAATTCGACCTTGCCGTCGCCGGTGGCCGTGATGGACACAATACCGTCCGAGCCCACGCGGAACGCGCCGTCGCTGCTTGCCTCGAGCGGGACGAATCCCGAGTCCGCCGGGATCGCGCCGATGCATGGGATGTGGGTGAGAACCGCCATGTGGACTCCTGGCGTGCAGCCTTGATGAGAGACACGTTCAGGCGGGCCGGAAACGCGCGCCACCAGAAGAACGGATTATACGCGACGGCCCCCGGCATGTCCAACCGCATTGGCCACGGTCGCCGGGTTTTTGAAATCCGGTTCGCGGGGAACCATACTGCCTTGCGGGTTGTCTCGGCATGGATTTCGGTTGGTCTTTGCGGCTTTCGACGGGTCCATGGTCACACGCGCAGGAGGTCACATGTTGGCGCAAGTTGCCCTCATTGCCTGTTTGGTGGGTTGCTCGGCCGCGGCCGCGGCCGGGTCGGTCCTCATCGTGGCCGACGAGTGGCCGCAGATGGACGTGCTGGCGCACTACCTCGAGGCAGAAGGCGGCTACGCGGTCGAGAAGGCCGAGCAAGACCAACTGCCCGAGGACCTCGCGCCGTACCACGCCGTGTTCCAGTTCATCCATGGGCGATTCGACGATGACCCCGCACAAGCCCTGATGGACTACGCGACCGGGGGCGGGCGGCTGGTCGTGCTCCACCACGGCGTGTCGTCTGCCAAGCGCGCGACCCAGGGCTGGCTCGAGTTTCTGGGCGTCGCCCTCGAACGGGACAAGGACGCCGACGACCGCTACGTGTGGTTCGAGGGCGTCGACCTCACGCTCGTGAATCTCAACCCTCGCCACTACATCACGGCGCACAACGTGGCCTACGACAAGACCCTCGAGTATCGGTCCTCCGACCGGCCCAGCCCATCGGTGAGCCTACCGGCCTTCGACCTCGAACAGACCGAGGTCTACCTCAACCATCAGTTCACGGACGCACGCGAGAAGACCGTGCTCTTGGGTTTTCGCTATGAAGACCGCGAGACCGGAGAGGTCCACATGCAGGACCGCGCCGGCTGGTTCAAGGCCGTGGGCAAGGGTCTGGTCTTCTACTTCCAACCCGGCCACGCGGCGTCGGACTTCGAGAACGCCAGCTTCTGCCAAATCCTCCTGAATTGCCTCACCTGGCGTGTCACGGGGGCCGGCCTTCGTTCCGACGAATAGCACGGGCGTTTCACTCGCCGAGGGCCGCCTGTTCGATAAGGGCCGTCACGTCGAACAGGTGGACGATCTGATTGACCAGGTGCTTGACGGGGTTGGCCTGGTCGTACTTCTGGTCTCGCGCGGGCGTGGACAGGATGGCCGCGCGGTTCAGGGTGACCGTGTCGCCGCGCCGGCGGAGCATGCCCATGGACTGGAAGTACCTGAGGGCGCGCTTGATTTCGCCCTCGAGGTCGGCCAGGGCCGCTGGGTCGATGTAGCGATCACGGATCTTCCCGAGGATCTCCTTGACGCACCTGACCAAATGCAACCGGTCGATGACCTCGGGCAGCTTGTGCAGGCAGCGCAAGTAGAACAAGCCGCTGAGCAAGTGGGGGACGTTGATCTCGATCAGGTTCGACATGGCCACGACGAGCCGGTCGTCGAAGGCGCGTTGCCCGGCGCGGTCCGTGCCGGGCGGCAGGTACATCGGCGGGCCGAAGGCGACGGCGCTGCCTTTGTCCACCGGGTTGTAGGTGCGCGCGGCTGGGACCACGGCGACCTCGAGGTCCGGGCGCTCCTCGTGGACGCGGCCCGGGAAGTAGGAGGTGGCGCCGGGGCTCCGTATCCAGCCGCGGTAGTGAATGAACTGCCCGTTGCGCGAACGGCTCCGCCCGGGATAGATGATGAAGGCCTTGCCGTCACACAGGAGCTTGACAAAGGGCTCGAGCTGCGACTTGTCTTTCTCGCCTTGCTTGATATGGATGCCGCCGACCATGCGGGCGAGTTCGTCCAGGTCCACGATGCGTTTGACCCATCGCGGTACCCAGTTGAAAAAGTCGTGGCGCATGAGGGCCCAAAGCCGGGCCTTGCCGTTGGTCGCCCGGGCGATGGCGCAGGCCTTCACAAACGGGTCCCAGATCCGGATGTGGTTCGAGGCGACGATGGCGGGCCCGCTTTTCGGGTAGTTTTCCGCGCCCAAGACCCGCACGCCTTTGGACCATCCGAAGATGCAGTCCAGCGAGTCCAGGCCGATTTCGTACAACCGCGGCCTCGGGGTCGGGAACTTCATCAGGCCCACGCGATACAACAGATATTGCGAGAACACGTAGGCAAACAGAAGCCAGCTTCGTATGACGCGCATGGGGCGTATTGTAGAGGCGGGCGTGTTGCCGTAACAAGGCCCTGGCGATAGCCGAAACCGAGAACCCGCCTTCACCTCCGCTGGCGGCTTTGTCCCTCGTCATCGTCATCGTACTCGTGCTCGTGCTCGTCATCCGTAATCGTAATCGTAATCGATGCCCACGCTCTGGGTCCGAGGACGAGCACGACTGACGATGACGAGTGACGACGACGATGACGAATGACGACGACGAACAACGAGCAGAGCCGTGGGAAAGGTTCCCAAGTGAACGGTATTACGCCTAGGACGCCTGGGGCTCGGGCTTTTCGGCGACTTCCTTGGTGACGTGCAGCACGGGATAGGTCCAGCAGACGGCCAGTCCGAGCAGGCCGAAGAGACCGGCGATGGGTCCCATGATGTAGACGCCG
>Ga0114930_10003251_pt1 | contig 14319 bp, 14 predicted proteins | sample AnhtaG_FD_87300 | JGI IMG/M metagenome (GOLD analysis project Ga0114930, IMG submission 87300) | Deep subsurface microbial communities from Anholt, Denmark to uncover new lineages of life (NeLLi) - Anholt_01485 metaG | ecosystem: Environmental > Aquatic > Marine > Oceanic > Sediment | place... | reverse complement strand
CGGGACTTAAGTGGTCCTATTTCCTCATCATTCTCAATAAAGCAGCAATCTCTTATTTTTGTTTCGGGGTTCTTTAAAATAGGTGTTATATCATAACCTTGCATATCAGGTGGATGGTGCTTTTCTTTTATCCCTAATAGATGTAGGATAGTTTTAGGATAATCAATCGTACTAACCAAAGAATCTGAAGCAACACCCTGTCTTGTTAATCCAGGAACCTTCCATATTAAAGGTAATTGTAATACACCATTATAAGGGCAAGGTCCTTTAAATAAAAGCCCGTGGTCACCCATTAAATCACCGTGATCACTTGTACAAATTACGATGGTATTATCGGAAATACCAAATTTTTCTAAAGATGCTAAAATTTGACCAATATTATAATCAACGTAAGCAACTGAAGCGTATGTTAGCGCAATAATTTTTCTCACTTCTTCTTCTGTTGATTCTCTCAAAAACGCTTTCTTAAATGGTGGGTTTCTCAAATGTTTCCCTAAAAATTCATGATTATATAACTTCTCTATATCATTAAAGCTAACCGGAAGCTCGATATCTTCAGGTTTATACATCTCTCGGAAACTCTTGGGAGGAATTATTGGATAATGAGGATCTGGAAATGAACAATGTAGATAGAATGGTTTGTTTCCATAATCACCTTTTGTAAACCGTTCTAAAAATGCGAGGGTACGTTCTTTAACATAGGTTGTGTTATAATATTCTTCTGGTATGTCATCACAATAAAGACTAAACAAATAATCATAATTCAAGCATCTTTTTTTAACTTCTTTTGCTATACTGGGAGATTTCTCTTCTAACCATTCAATATAATGTCCTGAGCATATACTACCATTTCCAACGACCACTTCTACTTCATCATACCCATAGTAAGGATTTGGAAAATCGTCTCTTACTGGATCTTTTCTACCTTTCGGATGTGCCCAACTTGCTAAGTTTTCTGCTGATAATGACTTGGCCTTAAACGGAGCCATCCAAAACTGATGGTGTATTTTTCCAATTGCTGCAGTATGCCATCCTCTATTTCGAAGAGTTTTTGTAATAGTTGGAACATCTTCCTTTAAATTAATTCCATTACTCCTAACTCCATGAACATTTGGATAAAGGCCAGTAATCATGGTAGCACGGTTGGGCATACAAATTGGGTTGGTACAAAAATAGTTTGTGAACCTTACACTCTCACTCGCAAGCCTATCTATATTTGGTGTTTTTAATGTTTTATTTCCATAACAACCTAGGTGGTCTACTCTTTGAGCATCTGTAATAATAAACAAAACATTCATTTTTTCACTCATTTTAACCACATCTATTTTTTATTGTTAGCAGTTCTTTAGAGGAGTCATGAACCCTCCAGTCGTTCTTTCTGTTGATATTGTCATCGATTTGCATTCTTTAATTATGACCTCCTCATCAAAAAAGAATTTTCCAACCTTTTGGGCTTTAATGTGTAGTTCATTTGGTAGTTCTTCCACTAATAGTTTGATTTTTTTTGACTCAAAAGTACTCATATTCTTTTAGATATGAAAGGTTAATACAAAAAAAAAGTTATTAAAAATAAAATTAGCATTTTTAAAATTAAGAGGCTAGTTTTTGAAGTAAATAAGCAAAATTTTTCCCTAAATTCTGAAAAGTTTGCTTTCCTTCTGCATCTTTTTCCATACCAGCTGAACTCATTACATTAGGATTTACGCCAAGGTTCCAATAACTTGATCCTACAAGGAACATCTGACTGATTAAGAAAAAATAATTAAGACTAGAAAAAACGTGAGCCGCTCCCGCTCTCCTCACTGCTACCACTGAAGCACCCACTTTATGTTTCAATAATTCTCCGTTGACTTTACTTACTAAACCTGCTCTTTCAATCAGTGCCTTCATTCTGGCGGTTGTATCTGCGAAATAAGTTGGTGACCCTAATATGATCCCATCAGCTTCAATCATTTTTGCTAGATATTCATTTAATTTATCTGTTTTGACTGAACATTCCTTATCTCTATTTTGTGCACAACGATAGCAAGAAATACATCCTTGGATTTTATCCATACCCATCCAAACATATTCCACTTCAATTCCAGCAGCCTTTAATTCATCCATTACAATATTTAAACAAAAACGTGTATTACCCTCGTTCCTAGGACTTCCATTAAATACAACAACTTTCATAATTTTAACCTAAAAGAATTTAATTTGCAAATTATTCTTCAATAATTATTATATCGCTTTTATTTTTTATGTTAATAAATAATCTATAAGAGGATAACTAATTTGGTATTTTTCTATTGGTTGGTTTGGTTTGTTGGGATACTGATTTGCCTAATTGTGTTTATCCTATATAAGATCAAGAAAATCGATAAGTTTATCTGGTATCTCTTTTGGGTTGGCTTCTTACTAGGACTATGTTGGGAACTTCCTTTATCAATAGCAAATGAAATTAGTTCTTCTCCTCCCGCTAGATTTATTACGCCAGTACCATTACCTACTCCTTTTTCTACGATCATTATTGTAATCACACATAGTTTATGGGATGGAGGTTTATTTCTATTAGGTGTTGGATTTGTATATATAATATGCAAAAAACCTTATTTTGAGAAGTTTAAGATGGGTGAATTTATTATTTTGATTATTTATGGACAAGTCTCAGAATTGATTGTCGAATTATCAAGTACTTTTAGTAATGCTTGGGAATATAACATATATTGGTGGAATCCTAGATTATTTATTTTTAATGGACATAATATTACCTTACTACCCCAACAAATTTGGTTATTAGCCCCAATTGTCTTTTATTTTCTTGCTATTAAACTAAAATCCACATTTTCAAACATTTAATCACTAATATCTAAACAAATAAAATTTAAAAAAAAGAGAAGAACTTATTTATTACTTAAAAAAAGTTTCTCCACCCACCGTGGTAATATAAAGCCCCCATAAAACTCAATTGAACTTGATATCAGTAAAAGTCTTGCTATGATTAGAATCGCAATCGATATTCCACTTAAAATTTCTAAAACAGATCCAATTACAAAGGATAAGAAAGCAGCAAGCAGTAGTTTTCCTTTTAATTTAATCTCTGGAGTATCAGATTTTAGAGATTCACGCGCAAATAAGATTCCAGACACTAATACAAGGATTACAAGAAAAATCTGGTAACTAGTTACAAAGAATTCATAATCAGCGTCAACTGGACTTGATACTGTTCCAACTAAATCATGATCAATTAAAAGTAATGTAAATAATGCAATCTCAAATATAATTCCAGTTATACCAATGATTAACAAAATAATTTTTTTCTTATCTCTATAGAGGAGATCTGTGAAGGCGACCATCCAAATAAAAGCGGTAATTGGAAGAGGAGCTGCACCAATTAAGAAATAATATGGGGGAGCAGACATAAAACCATCTCCACCTGTTATGAGGGCAACTAAAAAAGAAGAAGAACTCGCATACCACGATGAGACAATGCCAAGCCAAACAAGTCCTACGAGTATTACAGTTCTATTTTTGGATTTTGGATATTTTGAAATGATTGTAAAACCAATAATAATCGAAATAACTACAAATATAAGACTAAATACTCCATTAAGGATTTGATCTGGTGTTAATTCCATATTTATCTACCTTTTATCTAAAATTAGAAAAATTCATTTAATTGAATACAATTAATCAACAAAAAAATAAATAATCTTATATCACGTATTTATTATTAATATATAAAGGAAGATAACCATAATCTTTGAATCTTACAATGGATAATCACCCTGAGTTGCTTGCCCCCGTTCAAGATTGGAAATCATTAAAATTAATTGGAAGTTTGACTGATGCGGTATATTTTGGGGTAAAAGAGTACAATATGAGATTAAAAGCAAAAAATTTTGAACAAAATGATTTGAAAAAAGTAGTTGAATTTTGCCATAGCCAAGAATCCCCTATAAAGACATATTTAACTACAAATATTATAATCTATGATTCAGAATTACAAGATTTAGAAAATCTTATATCTGAAGCTAAAGATGCTGGAATTGATGCGATTATTACTCATGATCTTGCAACAATTCAAATAGCTAAACGAAATAATATTGATTTTCATATATCGACGCAGGCAAATGTTTCCAATATAGAATCTGCTAGGTTCTATGAAGAACTAGGTGCTGAAAGGATAATATTGGCAAGAGAATTATCGCTTAAGCAAATTAAATTGATAAAACATCTCTTAAATAATACTAAAATTGAATGTTTTGTACATGGCTCAATGTGTACTTCGATTTCAGGACGATGTTATTTTTCTGCTACTATTTGCGACTCTGAAGAATATTCCGCAAACCGAGGTAATTGTGTGCAACCATGCAGAAGAGAATGGAGGGTAATAGATGATGAAAGCAATGAGTTTATCTATGATGGCCAGATGTTTCTAAATACGAAAGATTTGTGTATGATCGGGTATATTCCTGAATTAATTGATGCTAAAATTGATGCTTTAAAGATAGAGGGTCGTATGAAAGATCCTGTTTACGTCAAAACGGTGGTTGAATGTTATAGGGAAGCCTTGGATTCATTTTATAATAAAACTTACACTAAAGAAAAAATAAGTAATTGGCTCGAAAGACTTTCACGCGTGTTCAATCGTGGTTTTCATACTGGATTTTATTTTCATAGACCAACTATAGAAGATATTGAATTAGAAAAAAGAGGGAATATTTCTCTTTTTAAGAAACATTATCTAGGGAAAATTCTTTCATACGACGAAATTAGTAAATCTGCTAATGTTTTGCTTGAAAGCTTAGAAATTCCATTAAAATTGGGAGATGATATAATTATCACTGGTCCAACAACTTATATGATTGAAACTATAAAAAAAATGATCTATAAAGGAGAGAAAATCCAAAGCATCTCAAGAAAGAGAAATACAGAAGCTGTAAAAATCAATTTACGTATAAACAAAGAAGTTAGGAACGAGGATAAAGTTTTTATTTTATCTAAAAATTCTAAAGTGTGAACTTTGATGAATTTCGAAGAAAAAAGGAAGAAGTTAGTGAATAACCTTAAAAATCGAGATTATCCTGTTTTAACCAAACAGGAAGTAGTTAGAGCGATGCTAACAGTTCCCAGACACCTTTTTGTACCAAAAGATGCTGAATCTTCTGCTTATATAGATTCACCTTTATCGATTGGATCAGGTCAGACAATCAGTGCTCCTCACATGAATGCAATGATGTGTGAATATCTTAAATTGGAGGAGGGAGATAAAGTTTTAGAGGTCGGAACTGGTTCAGGATATCATGCCGCACTTTGTGCTGAGCTGGTTGCCCCAAAAGACTCAACTAATCCTGGTCATGTGTATACAATTGAACGCCATAATGCCTTAGTTAAAACAGCAAAGGCTAACCTTAAAGAAACAGGCTACGAGAACAGAGTTACAGTAATACTTGGTGATGGTACCTTAGGATATCCCGAAGAAGCTCCTTATGATAAAATTTTAGTAACTGCAGCTTCACCTAAAAAAGTACCTCCACCGTTACGAAAACAACTAAAAGACGGAGGTATTCTTTGTATTCCTGCAGGATCTAAGAGTTTTAGTCAAGATTTATATATCATTAAAAAGCATGGGGAAGATTATGATACAAAAAGGATTACTGGAGTTCGATTTGTGCCATTAATAGGTAAATATGGATTTGAATCTTAAGACCATCAAAATGAATAAAAATATACTCATTTTATTTCAAATAATAGTATCAAATATATTTTGATAAATTACTAAGTCTAATAATACTGATTAATATTATCAATTGAATTCAAAATTCATTAATTTACTTATTATATTACACTATAATTTTTGTATAAATATCCTTTTTGCTTGTTAGGTAACTTTCTTTTCTTTAAACAAGTTCGAATTTGGTTTACATATTTTGATCTTTCAATACAAGATTTTAAATGATCATCACAGCAATTCCAGCTCAAACAGTCATGCGCAGACTCATAATCTTTTCTCATATCTTATACACCTGATTTAATAAAAGACTGTACTACATTCAATAATACCTAAAAAATTTAGCTATAATAATGTTCGATTTATTAAATAACAGAGAAAAGGATTAAATTAATTACAATTTATAATTTCCTGATAATTTGAAGTTATATTTTTAAAACTATTGGAAATAAATATAAGAAATAAGCTATTTCTCAAATTGCTTTTTAAGCTTCTCTTTCATCAGTTTTTTTCGGACATTTTTGATGTGTTCATTATTGTCAATATTGTTTTTTACAGAATTGCTATTATATCTCCAGCCGTTTCGTTTTCCATCATGATTAGTTCCCATAGTCTATGAAACCTCTAATTTTTATATACTCCTATTTGATATTAATTCCTTAATATATTTAAAATATAGTTAAACCGACGAAATTCTTCCTAATATCAATAAATTTGTAATTTTTAGGAAAGTATAAATACTAAAAAGTCTTTATTTTGAGGTGAAATTCAAAACTCTTTTCAAATTTAAAAAGAGGACTTACATTTATTCCTTGATATATCTTTCTATAACCCTCATCTGTATGTACATAGGCGATAATTGGAAATTTATAAATTTTAACTGAATCTAAATCGCTAGAAATATCAAATTCTACACTTACATCGTAAGATTCATCATACGCTTTAAAATGTGTTCCTTTATATTGAAAAGGCTCTAAAAGATCCCTCTCTTCATCACTATTCAATTCTAATTGCTTGCTTTCCCATTGGAATTTATTGTCATTTATTGTGTCTCCATAGAAGAAAAAGGGAATATCTATCGCAACGTTTAAATATTTGATAATCCGTTTAAGAATTTCTTCTTGACCAGAAATTTCTTCGAAATTAATTCTCACAATAATCTCAATTTCATTATCTTCTACATAGATATCTTTTGTAATTCTGACTGGATTTCTGTTATCAGTATCTGTGTCTTTTACACTCCCAACCTTTTCCATCTCTAATATTGCTATTTTTCCTTCTTTTTCACTGCTAGTGACTTTAAAATCTCCATTTACAAAATTTCCGAATTCATAGTATTTATCCGATTGAAACTGTTCGAATGTCACATCGTCATGTAAAAATCTCAGACGGAACATGCTTCTTCTAAATCTATCAATTAATACTTCGTCAATTTCTAATTTTTTACTTTCATGATAAGCTTCATGCCATCTTGTCAAAGTATTCAATAAATTATATGATTTTGGCTTATAATCTAGTTCAAAAAGAGTGCCACCATCATTAGGATCAATATATAGATTATAAATATCTGATTCAATAATATATTCAGTTTTACTGTTTTTATTGAAATCAATGGGTGTTATGTAAATATATGATGTTAAATTTGGATTAATAAGGGCATTTATTGTATCAATTAAATTTTCAGCGTTTATTAAATGCGTGTAAACAGAAAACCTTAATAATTGTAAATAAACACCCCCAAATAGACCATGCCAATAGCAGTCATTGCACTGGGCTTTATAAATTTCATCCCATGCGTTATTTATTTTATTTAAAATGATGGAAACGATATTATCATCTTGAATTTTTAGTAAGTTTTCTTCAGTGTAAATGAGTTTATTTCTGACATAAAGCATTTTTTTATGCATATTATTTGATTCAGGGTACTTCACAAGGAAGTATCTCCAGAAACCACCCTTTAGAAATTGATATGTCTCCTTTTTGGTCTCATCGTCCTTCATAGTCTTTTTAATCTTTTTGAAATTCTTGCGAATGGGAGTAGGCAACGCCCATTCCTCTAGGCGGTCATAACTTGCGGTCGGAAGATATATCAAACCTCTTGCTGGGATTTTTTCCATATATTCCGTTAATGTAATGGACTTTATCCAAGAATTACTTCTAATTTGTTCTAAAAAAGCAGGAATAAACGGTTTTCCATTATCCCCCTCATCATGGCCCTGTCCCTCTACATAACAGATTTCGTTTGTAGTTCCCCACACGCCCATCTTTTCAGCATCCGACATTAACAGAACAATTCTATCACCATTTTCATTAGCCAATTTTTTAAAATAATCAATAGAGTAATAGGTTGGTTTCCAAGGTGTTAAATATCTTAGCACTTCATTAATTGGAAAGACACGTAATGTCTTCCCTTCATCTTCCGTTATATACGAGTATAGAGTCTCTTCTTCTGTTATTCCTGTCGATCTAAAATGATTATCATCAACAATCACATATTTTAATCCAGCATCATATAAAAAGGATGGATAATTGGGTTCCCAAACTCTTTCTGGTAACCAGGCAGCTTTAACATCTAAATCAAATTCTCTTTTGATTAAATCAGATAATTTTTTCATCTGAGCAATTCTGTCTCTATAAGGTATTATAGCAAAAATTGGTTCATAATAACCCCCACCTATTATCTCTATTTGTCCCCTTTTGATCATGGTTTTTAATTTCTCTATGAATTCAGGCTTATTATCAAAAAGCCATTCTAACAAATTGCCTGAAAAATGTAATGTTATTTTAACGTCTGGGAATTTGAAAATATTATCAATTAGGGGGACATATGATTTTTTATAGGCATCCTCAAAAACTTGAATTGAATTGTCAACAGGTTGGTGAAAGTGAAAGACAATGGCTAAATGAATACTTTTTTCACTCATATTTATGAACTCACATTTTTATAGTAGTTAAATATAAGTAAAAGATTTTTACTTATAAAAGATAACTAATAATATTATTGAAAGTTGAAAAAAATGGTTCTTATGATTAAGTTTTTATCAAAGTACTTAGTTCAAGGAGTCTGCAATTCAAATGAATTTAAAGGATGGCTCCTCTCAAAAAGGTGGTTTGGAGACAAATCAACGCTCTCAAATTTAGAGTTCAATATCGGGATCAATTATTTTGAAATAATTGCTGAGAGAATTCTATTAACTATATTCGAAGTTAAAACTTCTGATTATTCCAAAACATACTTTCTTCCTTTAATCTATTATGAGAAAATAGAAGATATTTTAGAACCTATAGAAAAAACTAGAGAGATTATTGTCAACCTTACTGAAAACACTTTTAGCAAGAAATTAGCGATAACAATCGAAAATGAACAAAAAATTATTACTCTGAATTTAATGGAAGCAGAATTTTGCCTATTTTATTGGAGGAAAATGTTATTTGATACAACTATCTCTGAAAATTTTCCATCAATGAACATGGAATTAACTCTTTATACTAAACAGTTTGAGGATGACATAAATATGAAAAAAGTACAAAATCTAATAGAAGCTGGTTTATATCCCGATAGATATGAACTTTCTTTAGATCAACTGGGTGGGGGAAATACAACTAACATTCTATTTTTGCTAAATATTTCTAATAAAAGGAATCCTGACCAACCATCTGTTTCTTATGTTTTAAAGTCATTTAAAGATTATTCAGGGAGTTTGGAACCTTCTACTTTATTTGTTTTGGTTAAAAATAAATTTCCAAACTCTCCAAAAATATACGGAACAATCAAAATACAGAATAAAGAAACAATTGGAATAATTGAAAGTGTTCCGAATTTAGGAAATTTAGGTGATATCTATTGGAATGAACTCAATAATATGATCAATAATGTGTTTAAAAAAGTAAATAACGATTATTCTAAATATACTGAAAAATCAAATGCTTCAATTCTAATTAAAGAACACTGTATGGAAACCATAAAGGTATCTTCTGATATTGGGCATTATATTACCAATTTACATCAGTCATTAATTTTACCAAGTCAAGAAGACTATAGTTTAGAGTCAGTAGAGAGTACTACTTATCTCAAAAGGTATACTGAAAGATTGAATTCAATGATCTCCGAATTGCTTACCCACATGACTCAACAACCGGAAAGCGCTTTTTTTAATTTACCTAAAATTAGTTCAATTTTAATAGATATCAAAGATATTATCGAAAGATTTCGTGCTGAATTTGAAGCACCAAAAATCGATATTCAACATGTACATCAAGATTTGCATATGGACCAAATATTATATAATAAAGTCAATGACAAGTATATCTTCTATTTTATTGATTTTGAAGGGGACCCACAACTTATTTTAGAAGAAAAAAAAGGTAAATTTCCTGTCGAAAAAGATTTAGCATCATTTCTTAGAGCTTTAAGTTATATAAAATTTAACACTTTACTTAAGTTTATCGAGAATAAGATTGTACGAAGAGATAAGTATGAAGTACCTGAAGAAATACTTTACAATCTTTACTTTAGAAGAGCAGCTAGACCTTTAAACAAAATATTAGATATAGTTTTAAATGTACTAAATATATGGGAATCTAAGCTAATGAGCAAAATTTTAAAGAACCTAAACCTAAGCTACATATTAATTACATATTTCTATATTGAGAGAGCACTCTACGAATTAAGCTATGAAATCCTTTTTCGTCCTAATAAAATAATTGTTCCCGTTTTAGGATTAAAAGAAATTGTAGATAAAAGTTAAATTTTTATCCTATTTCTCTTTTTCAGGTAATTTTGCAAATTCAAACGAGTAATGAGATGAGGATCTATTAACAGACTGAATTTCTTTTTCATATTGTTGGGTTAAACTTTTACTACCCTTTAATTCTTCTTCAGTATATTTCGAATTAAATTCATCCTGCTTAAACAACCGCCATATAAATGCCTCTACAAATTTCTTTGGACCAAATTTTTTTAAAATATTTATATATCCTTCGGTATCCACATCTCGAAGAAAAAACCCTAAACTATCACATAAATCTAATTTATGCTCAATATCATCTACCTTCCCATTAGTTCTTGCAGTGTCGTTTATAAAACGTCCCAATTTGTCTCCTAAATATATTTGTTCACCTTCGACTGAACTTTCTATTAGTTTTCTTAAATAACTTCTTTTAACTATCATTAAATCTCTTTTATTTAATGATTTTATTGAGCCTTTTTGCTTAATAATAGATTTAGACATTTCCAAGTAATTTCGTATGAAATCAGCTTTAGAAATGCCCAATTTCTGCCGGACTTCCTCGATATTGTTATTCAAGTCTTCATCAATTCTAACAGTTATAACTACTGTTGAATCCCTTGATTTTCTTCCATTATCTGAACGTAATTTTGCAGAAGTTGCGGATTTCTGGATTGGACTCGGGCTCATTTATAATAATCTCATAGATTTTTATTTGTAATATATGTAATTAATTAATATCTAATGTATATTAAGTAACTTTAGTATTTTAATGATTGTGATTTTACCTTTTTATGAGTTCTTTTATTTACAGTATGTAGAATTAAAATAACAATTTAGTCTTATACATAAGAAACTATAAATTTAATAATCAAAATTGTGATAATAGGAATTTTATTCAATTGAATATATAGCACATTTCTTATTTTCATAAAATATATTAAGAAGTTTGATCTAAGCAGAGAGCCTTTCAAATAAGATGTGAATTATTAGATAAATCAACTTAATATCTCAGATTTCCGTAGAAATTTTTCATCATAATCAAAAATTTACAAAATAACCATATAGATATGTTAAAGGTAAAATCTGCGTTTTATTAAATAAATAGTTAAATTTTCATAAAAGATTTATCGTATTTCGTCATATTTAATATAATTTAAATTTAATCATTTTTATTCAAGTTTTATAACCATTCTTAGTTAAACTTCACTTAAAAGTTAGATTTTTATTATTTTGAGCAATATTTGTTCAGATTTAATCTTTTTTAGAGCCATAGTTTTGTTAGATGAAGATTTATTAAAAATATTATTTAACCAAACGAAATTAAAATTTCATCATTTTCTTATATCAAATGTAACTGATATAATCATTTAATTCAAATTATTACAAATGAATTCATACAAAGTATTAAAATTTTAATTTTAAATTTTACCAAATATTAAAAGCAGAGAAAAACATAATTTTCTTGTAATCGAAAGGAAAAAATTTATTAAGGGTTGGATAAAAAGGTATGGAAATTACACAATCGGGTTTTTTGGAACTAAATTTACAAAATGAAACAGAATCTGTCACTATAGAGTCAGATGATCAAATTGAAAAGATTGTTAAAGCCTTATCTTCAAAGACAAGGAGAAAGATACTCCATTATATTCAAGAAGAGCCTATGGATGTATCAAGTATTGCTTCCTGTTTACAAATGACCGAGGCAAATATATCCGCTCAAATTAAGAAACTTGAAGAAGCTGGCTTAATTGTATGTGATTATACCTCAGGAGCACATGGTGTTCGAAAACTTAGTAAGCTAAAGTTCAATAGATTAACAATCAATTTTTAAAAAATACCTTATTTTTAGACTGTTTTTAGTGGTAACTATGGTATGATATCTAGATTTATTACTAATACTTCTAAATAATCTTATTACTATTAGTCAATCTAAATGCGAAAATGATAATCAAATTAAAAAATCGAATAGAATAGAAGGAATGCGATGAGAGAATTTGAAACAATATGGGAAGCAATTAATTTTGCATTTATAAAATATGGCAGTTTGAAAAGAAAATCAGGAGATATTCTATATGTTATTCATCCTATACGAGTTGCTATGATTTTACGAGCTGCAGGGTTTTCTGAATTTAAGGATAGGAATCTAATGTTAGCATCGTTATTTCATGATCTCTTAGAAGACACAAATTTAACGTTTGATGATTTAAAAGCAGAATTTGGAACTGAAATTGCTTCTATTGTGAAAGAAGTATCAAAACCAAAAAATATTAGTAAAGAAGAATGGTTAAGAGCGTTTAACACTTCTTCAAAAGAAGCTAAATTGTTAAAAATGGCTGATCGGATAGATAATCTTATGGATATGAAATTACCTGGATGGAATGTTGAAAAACAAAAGAACTATGCTGAACAGGGCTTAATTATTTTAGAAACTTGTGGAAAGACAAGTCCAAAGTTAGCAAATAAGCTAAAAAAACTTATAGATAAAATTTTAAATGATTGATGAAAAAATATTTTTCATATTTCATTTTTTCCCTTGAGCAATTAGTTCAGAGTCAGGTTCTTTTCTCAGTTTAATTAGTGAAAAAGTTCCAATTAGTGGTCCTAAAACTAGAAATCCAAATCCAAAGATCCAGCTGGTTAAATCAACTATTACGGGTAACAACCAAATTGTTATATTTGCTATGGCAATACCCAATGCTGTTTGTATCGCTAAAGCTGTTCCTATATATGCGGGGTCTGATAATTCAGATATCATAACAGAATACTGGGGTGAATCTGGAACAATAGTTAGCCCCCAAATGATCGCTATAACTAATGCTAAGATTGCATTATTAAAGAAAAAACCAATTATTAACGAGCTTGAACCACTAATTACAAGCATAATAATATTAAATTTAGTCCTTCCAATATTGTCAGCAATTTTACCTCCAATCACGTTCCCTAAAGCTCCACTAACAAATATTAAGAAAGTCCCAAGAGAAAAATATAAGTTGATATCTATACCAGGCCTGGTGTGAGAATGTACTTCTTGCAAAAATTTAGGTATCCAGACCCAAAAAGCGTAGAGTTCCCACATATGTCCAAAATATGAAAAGTTGGCTAACCGCGTTGATTTTTTCCCTAAAATCTCTTTTAAATTTGAAAATTGAAATTTAGCTCCAGGTGATATATGAGATCTTAAATTTAAAGTAATGTCCAATAAATTCAAATTAATATCTATTTAAAATGATGCTTTATCACTTTGAAGATTTAGAAATTTATACATCCTGCTGTTTTCAACACAATAAGTGCGTCTGTTGCATTTTTTGTACAAGAAGGATAATAAACTAAAAAAATAAAATTTCAGATATTCTTCAAATCTTTTTTGTAATCTTGTTATTAGGATTTAGGAATAGTATGATTAGTGTAAATCAATTGGAAATTTTTACTGATTTTACTGACTTTTTAGCTAGAGCATTAGTCTCTTTTTCTTCTACAAATTTTCTAGGTTTATTTTTAATCGAGATTTTGAATGCTTCTCCTTGGTCCATAATTTCTCTCATTTCATCAGAAATTATTGAATGCGTCATTCCCATTGAATGAAACATATCCCATCCACTTACAATCACGGTTTTAGCGAATCGAGGAATATTACGTAGCATCCAATTGAATTTTCCAAAAGGATTCATATATCTTTTTAAAAGCATCTTAAGCCAGCTTTTTTTGCTAAGATAATAAGCAGAATAGGCTTCTGCGACTAATCGATACATGTCTCTACTAGATAGTTGCTCAGTCCTCATCATTGGATGAAATAAATCATAGTGTTTATAATTATTACTGGTAACCATATTTTTTTCTTTCATTTCATTATAAAACTCGGTTCCAGGAAATGCT
>Ga0114930_10003250_pt1 | contig 14320 bp, 12 predicted proteins | sample AnhtaG_FD_87300 | JGI IMG/M metagenome (GOLD analysis project Ga0114930, IMG submission 87300) | Deep subsurface microbial communities from Anholt, Denmark to uncover new lineages of life (NeLLi) - Anholt_01485 metaG | ecosystem: Environmental > Aquatic > Marine > Oceanic > Sediment | place... | reverse complement strand
TCGTGACATTGATGAGTGTTTTGATGGAAAACACATCGGACAAGCTATATGTTTGAATCTATAATTAAAGACTTATGCCAAAAAAGTAGTTACACATGAGAAATGAATGTGGGCCAATGTTATGCGATTTCTGACTAGGTGGAAGAAAATTAGGGAGATATTAATTTATGTGGAAATCCCTGTGTTTAATATCTTTCGGCAAGCAATATGGATCATTTACAAATATGTCAAAAAGTGATTTAATGATATGTCTGCCACGAGAATTCATAATATTTACTTCATCACTGAGTATTGCATTATTTTTAATAAGTTTCTTTATAGATTTTGAAAAAACATCCCCTTTTTCTGAAAATGTAATGAATTTTTGTGCACCCGAATCTCCAGAATAGTATTCATTTAAATTATCTATGCTCGCTTTTGAAACATCGTTGATTAAGTTTCCCATAATTGCAGAAATATCTTCTTTATCACCCTCAAACGTTCTATTTCCAAAGAATTCAGGGAACTCTTCTTGAATTTGTTGAATTTCATTTTGTCTTATTGCTTGAGCCATCCAAGTATCATGTAAATCATGTGTACATTGCGCGATTTCATCTGAAATATTCACAATTTGTGCTTCAATAGACCCCATATTATTCCCAAACTCAATTATTAAATTTTCATCTTTACAATCATTCTTGAATCTTTCTGTATGTTTGAAAAGTCCTTCACGAGTATAACTCGTTAAATTTAACCCATCAGAGTCAGCCACATATTTTTTTATAAAGTCATAATTAGGCTTGCTTTCTAACAAAGAAACTATTCTTACACTTTGTTCATTGTGAGAAAAACCTTTTAAATTTTTATTTTCCATTATTATATTTAAAGCACTTTCACCAGCATGACCGAATGGTGTATGACCTAAATCATGACCAAAAGCTATAGCTTCTGTAAGGTGTATATTTGCTCTTAACATCCTTGCAATTGAACTTGAAATTTGCCATACTTCCATTGTATGGGTTAGTCTGTTACGCTGCATAGGATTTTTTTCAGAAATATAAACTTGTGTTTTACCCAATAATTTTCTAAAAGAAACACAATGGAGAATGCGGTCTCTATCTCTGGTAAAAGCATTTCTATAATTACATGGTTTTTCAAAAACTCTTCTTTTTTCTTCTTTGTTATTTTTTGGATAGGGTGTAGCAAAATCTGCCAATTTAATCTCATTAATGTACTCTTGTCTTTTGACTAGTTTAAATTTGTTTGTCAAACTTTACACCACATATTTTTATAGATTTTCATCATGGTAAAATTTTGTTTTCCAAATGATTTATGTGTGATTCTGGCTAAATTTGCTTGCTCAGTAGAGAGCATTTTATCATTTGTGAAATGTATAAGAAGTAATATAAATAACTTATTAAAATTTCAAGCATTTATTTACGTTTTTTAGTGAAAATAGTTTTCTCTTTTCACTCCTCCAACAACCCCCACTACATCCTGCTCCACCCTATACTTCCTTTTAAAAAAAGCCAGCAAATTCCCCACCTTCAGCCCCCCGCCCCCGCCCTCCATCCTCATCGCAAGAGGGGGCGGAGGGGTGAGATTCATGCGGGCAGGAGGAGAGTGCAAGAACAAATGGGGGCATGTTTTTCAAGAACCCGTGGACGGGGTAGATATTGTGTAAATCGAGAAATGTTTTTTCAATTTCTGGCAGGGCGGTAGTAAATACTTATATGGTTAGAATATCAAATAACATTTTATATGGAAACTGAAGCTGTGATTGAATTAAGAAAGATTCGTACAGACCTTGATATGCTTACTAATCTGTATTCAAAACTTGTAGATAGATTAATCACTGAAGAAGAACCTGAGCCAGAAGACCTCATGGCTATTAAAGACAGGGACAAAATTTCCAGTGAATCTGAACTTCTAAAGGTATTGGATGCATGACTTTTGATGTTAATATCAAAGAAAAGTCTTTGAAATTTGTATCTTCCTTGCAAAAGCATGATAGATAACGTCTCAAATAGGCTATTTTTATTTTAAAAGAAGACCCTGTTCCTATAAAGTCACTTGATGTAGCTAAACTGAAAGGTGAAAAGAATAAGTATCGCATACGAAAAGGAAATTTCAGAATTGTCTATGAAGTTATATGGGAACAAAAACTCATCTTAATCCATAGAGTGGATCTAAGGGGCGATGTTTATAAGTAATTATGAAGCAACAGAAATTCAGATTTGATTGCCCTATATTTACTAACACATTAACAAAGGATTCTGAAAGAGATTCGGAGTTAAAGGCAATAAATATTATTTTAGATCGCAGGTACGAAGTCCTGGTGAAAAATTGATGGGTGAAATGCTCTGAAATATTTATCGGCATAGTTATATTTTTGGCAGTAATGATATAAATTTACTTAGGGACTGCCAGGAAATAAGTTGGTTAATTTAACGGAAGATTTGTGTAGATACACAGCACATACGCCATTATGAATTACAGTTTGCTGTATAGCAATCAATAAAATATTAACCGCCGTTGACAAAAACCACAACTAAATCATCCCTGATTTTCCTGGGGAGTTTTACTAACAAATTTTTCCATCAACTCGATCTGGATCTCCTGGATCTCCAAAAGTCTTTGCCATTGATGTATCATAAGGTGGTCAATTTTCTCATTTATTAGACGAATTTCCAATTCTGCTTTCAGATTTACTCTATAATCATGTTCTGCTCTCACCCGATCCTTCGATTCCTGTCGGTTTTGACTCATCATTATAACCGGAGCTTGAATAGCAGCAAGGGCTGACAGTATCAGGTTGAGAAGAATAAAAGGGTAAGGATCAAAGGGTCTTAACATTAATATGATAGTGTTTGCGAGGATCCATAAAAACAGAAAGCTTGTAAAGAAAATAATGAAACGCCAGCTTCCGCCAAATTCAGCGAACTTGTCAGCCAGACGCTCCCCAAAAGTAAGCTGCCTATCAAATTCAATGTTGATGTTTTGGGACAGGAGCTCTTGCTCCTTTAAACTTTTCACAACTTGCTCTTCTAATGAAGAAAGTTCACCTTTTTCTATTTCGAGCACATTTCGAACGTACTCTGTCTTGAAATGATTAAGATCAGAATTACAAATAAAGCCATCGTGAGACCAATCAGGATGAGTCTTTCGAATAATATCAACTATAGGTTGACGGACAAGTTCCGCAGGTATAACCTCGCTAAATTCCTTTTGTTCATTGCAAATTTGACAACGAAAAGAGTTTTGTAAGGTCATATTTTCCCACTCCTAAATTGCTGTTTTAACATGACAGCCTATTTATCATATCCCTGAAGATCAATGCATAACATAACATCATATGTAAAATATATTTCCATTATTCCATTATTTTTTCTTCATTTTAGGCATTCGTAACTATCTCGATTTTTTGATACAATAATTTGATGAATTAGAATGAGTAAATTTTTCCAAATTCGTCATACTTTATCCCCGGATCTCTGCAGATAAGCTGCTAAAGGAAAGCCGAGTAAGGATGGAAGCCAGAATGAAAAAAGTCGGTAGGTAAGGATTACCACTACTACTACAGGATCAGGTATTCCAAGCCCTTTATACATGGCAGCCATTGCACCTTCGACAACTCCAACCCCACCTGGAATCAAAAAAGCCATCTTTCCCAGTAAAATAGGCATCCCATAACCAGCCAACAGCACACCTGGTCCTACCTGATAACCAGCCGCAATAAAGAGAAAATACAATGTTAAAATATCGAAACCTATGTTCATACCTGCCCCCAGTAACGGACGCTGCCAGCCACCAGTAAAAAGCACATCCCAGGCTTTAAACAGGTGAACCATAGTCTTTTCAGTATCAGTTGCTTTAAACGATCTTTTATTTATCCGGGCCCACCATCCTGCCATCCAGATTGCCAGTGAAGTAAGCTGTAACCGATGTCTAAGGCCCCATATTATCACACTGATGAATATGAGTAACAACAACAGGAGTAAAGTAAAAATGAAAGTCTGTGTGGTAGAAAGTTGATGTATGGTAAGTAAATAGACCAGACTCACAAACGTCACGAATATCAATATAATATTGTTCAATATCAATGGCAAAGTGCCTGCCAATCCTGCAACTTCTACACTGACCCCATTATTGCGTACCCATCGATAGGTGGCTGCGATATTACCTAATACTCCCCCCGCCACCAGGCCAATACTGGATGCAGCAAGAGTTATTATTATCCCGAAAAATATAGATAAACGCTGATGAACGATAGCCACGATCGAATGCAACTGATAACCGCTGCCCAGGTACCTGAACAGTTGTGCTATAATGGCCAAACCGACAGCCCATGTGGCCATTGATTCAACCACTTTAAATGAATGTTCCAGGGAAGTAAGTTGGGGCAGGATCAGATGCACGGCCAGCCCAAGTATGATTAAACGTGGTAGGTAGCGACCTATCCGTACAGTCAGTGGAGGAATGAAATTAGGTTTCAAAGATTTCTTGGTTGATTCGTTCATCAATAGCAAGTCAAAAATTTTATCTGGTTGTCCTGTGTTTCGTTATTCTTGTAATACTTTTATTCCCTTTTTGAATTAATCTAATCTGATTGCTTCATAAGATTAGTGGAGACTTAAATAAATTAGCTGTGAGCAACGACGATGAAGCATCAAAACTTAAGAGTAAATTGACAATTCAACTAAAATGAAGCTCCCCACAGCAGAGCTGCGCGGTATAACGATTGAGATAAATTTGGATCATTAATATTACGTTTAGCCACCCCTTCAAGCCACATATTAATTGAATTATGAATATCAAATAAACTTACCGATCGCATTCTATAATGATATTTCCTGAATATTCAACATCTGTTCAGATGTCTTTTTTCATTACTTCATTTTCAATAGCTTTAATCTCAACTTCAATCTCCCTGATTAATGATTTTATAACCCTGTTTGTAAAAAACCGGTATATAGCTTCGATAATGAATGCCATCCCGACCATAATAACCAGTACCCATAATTTATTTGGAGTGGTCATCCATATCTGCCAAATTAATGCTCCCAGCGCAAAAAGGCATAATATAATACCGAGCGCTGACAGCCATCTCTTACTGTTTGTCATACTATGCAGGCGCACATTGGAAGCGTTCACAGCAGCAAAAATGAGTAAGAACCCGGAACTTCCCATCATTGATATACTGGAAAGGTCGAAAAAATTTGCAATAATCAAGGTGAGCCCGGATGTGAGCAGCAATCCTTCAATTGGACGGTTCCAGATTTTATGCTCCAGTATCTCTGGTAATTCTCCTTCTTTGGCAATGATATAGCTGATGCGTGATGCTCCGTAGAGAGTGGCATTGATGGCAGAACCAGTCGACAATAGTGCTGCTATGGCAATAAGGATGAAGCCAAAACTTCCCAGAAAAGTTTCGGCACTGGCAGCCAGTGCATAATCCCTGCTGGCTACGATCTGATCCACAGTCAGGTTTCCAACTGCCACAATGGAGACAAGAATGTATAAGATGATCACAAGTCCAACAGATGAATAATAGGCATGAGGCAGGGTCTTTTCCGGATTTTTAACATCTTCGGCCGTATTGGCAATGAGTTCGAATCCTTCATAAGCCAGGAAAATTATCATTCCTCCCGCAATTAGTTGCATAGGATTTGTCCAGTTTGAAGGCGCAAGGTGACGAATATTTACACTCCATAACCCACCTGCTATGAATAAGAGCAAAATGCTAATTTTAAAGCCAACAATCCATTTCTCTGCCTTTCCCACGATCTTACTGCTTACAATGTTTAATCCGGTAAATAGCACAATAGCACCACTGATAAGAATATGTTTCCAGAGGGGCTGCAGGTCCGCAGGAAAGAAACTGGCACCATAACTTCCAAAGGCATAGGCATATAACGAAAGCATCACAAGATAACTGATCCAGAGCAAGATGTTAAAGCCGCCAGTGATCAAACCCGGTCCAAAGGCCTGATTCAAGAACTCGACTGTCCCGCCCCGGCATGGAAAAGTCACCGACAGCCTGGCATATGAATATGATGTTGTTAACGCCACTATGCCGGCAAGGGCAAAAGCGACTGGTGTTCCTCCATGGGCTAACTGGGCAGCCAAACCGAGCACGGCAAATATGCCGCCTCCGACCATACCTCCGATGGCAATGGATAATATGGACCAGTATCCGAGGCTCTTTCTTTCTGGCAATGGATCACTCTTTACAGAACCTTCAGAACATTCAAGAGTTTGCATGTTTGTGGTCCTAATTGATTTTCAGCATATAATATCCATTGTTCCATTTTGCATGTTTGGTCATTCATTTCAACGGTTCAAAATCATCGAAAACTTATAGAACAAAAGAAATAATTTGCATATACTATGAGCGATAGTGTGAAACGCAGTGAAGGGTTGAGTATGTTTGCCGCCATTGCATTTGCAGTAGGCACAATGGTTGGGGCCGGAGTTTTTGTGCTCAGTGGCGTGGTCATCGATGTTGCCGGACCGGCGGCCGTATTGTCATATCTTCTTTGTGCTGTTATCGTCACCTTCTCAGCCCTGTCCTATGCCACACTTGCCAGCATATTTCCGGAAGATGGAGGCGGATATTTGTTCGCCAAGAAGATGATCGGTGATTATCCGGGATTTATCGCAGGCTGGGCCATGTATATCAGCCTGCTAATCGCTACATCCTTCGTGCTGCTCGGTTTTGGAATATATCTCAACCTGCTGCTGGGTATTAACCTGGACCCCAGACTGGGTGCCCTGGGTGCGGTCCTTCTCCTCACGGCCCTGAATCTCAGGGGACTATCAGAAGCAGGGAAGCTGGAAGTGGCCATGGTGGTTGTAAAGGTCAGCATACTCATCCTGTTTATAATTGGTGGTGTAATTCAAATCCAGAGAACAAGCTTTGAGCCATTTCTATCCCAGGGTCCGAGCGGGGTGTTCAAGGGAATGACAATGGTCTTTTTTGCCTACATGGGCTTTCAGGTAATTAGTATGATGGGCGGTGAGATCAAAGAGTCCAGTAAAACTGTCCCTAAAGCCACATTGGCATCTGTTGGTATTGTTGCGTTAATATACATTGGTGTGATCATTGCAGTTCTTTCGGCAAACTTACCAGCTTACAATAGTGAAAGTGTGTTTGATGCTGCTGTGGTACTGCTGGGTACATCCGGCGGTCTTATCGTGGCACTGGCAGCTACAATATCCACATTATCCGCTGCAAATGCAAATATTATCGGTGCGTCCAGGGTAACACTTGAGATGGCAAGTGAAAAACAGATCCCTGGAAGGTTTACCAGACTCAAGAACGATCAACCTGTCAATTCCATCTTGCTTGGTGGCGTGATTACTGCCTTACTAATCATATTCGGAAATCTCGATTTCATCGTGAACCTCACAAATGCAGCTATGCTCAGTACTATGGTGCTTGTTAACTTGAGCGCCTATATGTTAATCAAGCAGGAGAAGAAGATGCCTCCTGAAAAAAACTACTTCAAAATGCCAATGGGTACATTATTCCCTATCCTGGGAATAGTCACCTGCATTGTAATGATTGTTAACCTGCCAGTCACCTCAGTAATATTGGGAATTGCGGCCCTGCTCATTGGTTCTGTGATTTATGTACTGGAAGACACACCAGAAGGGGATGCAGTGGTGGATGAGATCAGGGACCTACTCGGCCGTTAGGGAAAACTAAATCTGGAATTAATTGTATTCATAAAAGCGTAAAGGGGGGAATTGAAAATTCCATGCAAGGAAATTTCATAGGCATTGATGAAGCAGAAGATCAATCGATAGAAGAATTGTTGGAAAATCTTTCGTCCTCAAGGACAGGTCTGTCTCCTTCTGAAGCGGCTGCGAGACTTCAGCAATTTGGCACAAACGAGATTCAGGAAACAAAGGTCAGTCCTTTCATAAAATTTCTGAACTATTTTTGGGGGCCGATTCCCTGGATGATCGAAGTGGCAGCCGTGCTGTCTGCATTTATTCAACACTGGGAAGATTTCGGGATTATCACTACTCTTTTACTGGTAAATGCCGGAGTGGGATTCTGGCAGGAAAAAAAGGCGGACAATGCCATCGAATTACTAAAAAAGAGGCTTGCATTAAAGGCAAAGGTACTTCGTGATGGTAAATGGTCTGAAATATCCAGCAAGGAACTCGTGCCCGGGGATGTGGTGCGTGTACGTCTGGGAGATATTGTTCCTGCTGATATTAAGCTCGTGGATGGGGATTATATGCTCTGTGATGAGTCCACACTTACAGGTGAATCCCTGCCTGTTGAGAAACATGTGTCTGATATCGCTTATACAGGTTCCATTGTCAGGCAGGGGGAGATGGATGCTCTGGTAGTGGCAACAGGGGTAAACACATTTTTCGGAAAAACCGCCAGTTTGGTGGCCGGGACAAAGACCCACAGCCACTTCCAAAAAGCCATTATCAAAATCGGAGATTATTTGATCGTGCTTGCCCTCGTTTTGGTTGCTATCATTTTTATCGTGTCGATGTTTCGCCATGAGAGAATATTTGACACCCTCCAGTTCATCCTGGTCCTGATAGTGGCAGCAATCCCTGTAGCACTGCCTGCGGTCCTGACCGTTACAATGGCTGTTGGAGCAACAACCCTGGCCAAAAAGGAAGCCATTGTGAGCAAATTGGTAGCCATCGAGGAAATGGCAGGCATGGATATACTGTGTTCAGATAAGACCGGTACAATCACCAAAAACGAGCTCACGATTGGTGAAGTGAAGGCCTTTCCGGGATTTTCAGACAACGATGTATTGCTAAATAGCGCCCTTGCATCCAGGGAAGAAGATCGGGACCCAATTGATGATGCAATTTTTGACAAGATCAGAACATACACCGAGATCAACAGGGCTCTTGATGTTCTTAAAGTAGTAAAGTTCAAACCATTTGATCCGGTTTCAAAGCAGACCGAGGCTACAGTAGAGGGGGATGGCACCAGTTTCAAAGTTGCCAAAGGAGCACCGCAGGCTGTGCTCTCCCTGATAATCAATAAAGAACCCATTGCATGGAAAATCAATGAATATGTTGATTCGTTAGCTGCAAAAGGATACCGTGCCCTTGGTGTGGCACGAACCGATCCGGAAGGGAACTGGCAATTCGTCGGGTTATTCGGCCTGTACGATCCTCCACGTGAAGACTCGGCAGCCACCATAAAGACGGCTCAATCCATGGGTGTGGATTTAAAAATGGTAACTGGCGACCACATTGCCATCGCCAGGGAGATCGCACAACAGGTTAACCTGAACACCAATCTTGTACTTTTTGACGATAAACCCGAAAATGCGGGGATCGTTGAGGAAGCAGGTTGTTTTGTCCAGGTATTCCCTGAACATAAATATCGTATCATTGAACTACTCCAGAACAGGGGACATATTGTGGGCATGACCGGGGACGGGGTTAATGATGCACCGGCATTGAAAAGAGCCGATGTTGGAATTGCGGTCGCAGGTGCTACAGATGCTGCGAAATCTGCTGCAGATATTGTGTTCACCAGTCCTGGACTTTCAGTGATAATCGATGCCATCACAGAAAGCCGCAAGATTTTCCAGCGCATGAACAATTATGCCATCTACCGCATTGCTGAGACTATCCGCATATTGATCTTCCTACTCTTGCCATTCTTGTTTTCAATTTTTACCCTGTGACAGCTGTGATGATCGTATTACTGGCGATGCTGAATGATATTCCCATAATGATGATCGCTTATGATAATACGAAGTTAATTGATCGGCCGGTGCGCTGGGATATGCGTAAAGTTTTGACCATTGCTGCCGTACTGGGTGTGGCCGGGGTCTTTTCCACCTTCCTGCTTTTCTGGGTGGGTGAAGAGGTGTTCCAGCTTGATCGGATGACCATGCAGACCATTATCTTCCTGAAACTGGCAGTGGCGGGTCATATGACAATCTATCTGGCACGTACTGGTGAAGATCATTTCTGGGTCAGGCCTTTCCCGGCAGCTCCCTTGATCCTGGCAGCTGAATTAACCCAGATAATAGCAACACTGTTTGCTGTGTACGGTATTTTCATGGAGCCTATCGGATGGGGTATGGGTGTGTTTATCTGGGTATATGCCCTGTTATTCTTCGTATTGAACGATTTCATAAAGGTGCGCTTTTACCGGCTGGTAGAGCATAGCGGCATAATATTTCATAGATAACAGATAAAATCCGTGCTTTTTAGGTTATTATTTCTGCAGCAATTGTACTTCCCAGATGTTCGTGTTTCCATTCAGGATGTGGTTAAATGGGAGTATTATCCAATGTCCAGGTTGTTTATCATTCTCTTTTATGCTTCAAGGCACGCGTCAACGACCCCATTTTAGAAAAAACAGAGCATCAGCGTGGATGCTCATGTTCAAATACCACTATCGGTTTCCATATGTTTTATTTTCAATTGATGGGTGAAATGCTCTGAAATATTTATCGGCATAGTTATATTTTTGGCAGTAATGATATAAATTTACTTAATGTTGAATCGAAAAGGAGAACGAAAATGAATAATGAAATGTATGAAGTCATTGACTCTGTTTCAACTGATGACGGAACAATTGTTGAAGTACTGCAATTTCCACAACTTGCAGGTTCTGCAGATTTGCGTGTCGCACATAATCTATTCTATGCTTCGCAAAGTGGAATGCGCCTCAAAATGATTAGAATTACATTAAACAATTCTCATGCCCGGCTCGAACCTGGAGCTTTGTACTTTATGAAAGGACATCTTGAAATGAAGGCGAGTTCAGGCGGCGGAATTATGAAAGGATTATCACGAAAAATGCTATCTGGTGAGACATTCTTTGTTAATGAAATACACGGAGCCGGTGAGATATACTTAGAGCCTTCTTTTGGACACTTTTTTCTCTACCATGTTAAAAAAGACGACAAAGCCATTATTGTTGACAAAGGGCTTTTCTATGCCGGAACAGCTGGTCTGGATATAAGTTCATTAATGCAAAAAAATTTTTCTTCCGCGTTATTTGGAGGTGAAGGACTATTTCAAACAAAGATTCTCGGGGAAGGTATTGCAGTATTATATTCTCCAGTTCCGGTCACTGAGATACAGAAAGTCCAACTCAATAAGAAAAAATTAAGCGTTGATGGAAATTTCACTTTATTGAGATCAGAAGGGATAGAATTTAAAGCAGAGAAGAGCAGCAAGTCCTGGGTTGCATCATCTGTTTCGGGCGAAGGTTTGCTTCAGACCTTCTCTGGCACTGGTTCAGTATGGATTGCACCTACTCAAGGAATTTATGAGTTATTGTCAACCTCTGAAGGTATCTCGCAAATGTCATTGGCACCTGGAACAATGAACACAAAAACAGAAACTACTACAAAAAAGAGACAATAATTTATAGTCAGGTGGACCTCAATAATACCAGTACCCTGTATTTCACTGCTCATGGTCAACTGGCCAATGGCAGTTTAGTTCAATGTGAAATACCCTACATACACCGATGGACTGATATTTACAGAAAATCCGTTCTTGCACGGCTCTACAAAATGGAAGAATGGTTTAATGAACATCCATCACACGTTACCATGTTGTCCCTGACAACGTACCAGGATGGGAATTTCAGCATAATAGAGAAAGGTCATTCAGTGGACATTCCTGAAAGTTTCCAGATCCTAAAGGAAAGCTGGAAAAAATTATCCATGCTGATTCGAAATAGAATCAGGAACAATATTGATTATTTCTGGGTATTTGAGCCACACATGAAGCACGATACTGGCTATCCCCACCTTCACATACTTATTTTTACAGAATTTACTCCACAGGAACAGGAAAGAATACGGAATCTATGGTATAGTAAATACCAAGCCGGTTCATATGAATATGATGTGGATTTCACAATTGTCCAACCAGAAGAGGCCATAAAAAATATCAGAAATTATTTGATGAAATATCTTGCCACGACGTTTGTAAAAACCGGATCTAAATTCGATGATTCTCCGGACTGGACAAAGGGACAACTTGTTTTTAATACCATTACCTGGGATAAAGCATATCGATTATGGGGGTTCTTCGAGGAATTTAACAAAAATTATGCAGCGTCCACCAAAAGAGTCTGAAGAGATTGAATGGTATAAAATCGAACTCTGTGGATGTGATGAACCAATCAAAATTTGGCAAGCTGAACCAGATAAAAAGGAAATTATGAAATATCTATTTGAAGATTATCGAGAATCATTGGAGAATATGAAATTTATCTGGTAATAGAATTTCAAGTCAACTACCATGGATTTCGTTATCACCCAAGAGGCTGACAGACAATCTAAAATGTTGAATAATTGGAGGTATATAAGAGCTTTAAATCGAAAAATATGGGTGATTTCGATTACTAGCACTAATTACCGGATTACTTCTCAAATCTGGAGCATCCGGAGGATGCTAATTTTCTAATATTTCAATAGTACTCTGGCTTAATCCATTATTCTTTTCAGGCGCTAAATATGATTCTAATTTGGAATCTTAAAAAAGCTTAAATATTGTCTTAAGCAATCAGGTGTATCAGCATATTGGCTTAACTCGGATATTATATTTTTTTTGCTGATATTAATTTGTACGCCAAATTGTTTTGTTATTAGGCTATCAGTTTTTTTGAATTCTAATTTTATTGCTTCAATAAAATTATATAAAAAATCAATTTCGAATTTTCCTCTAAAACTTATTTGTGGTTCAAATTTTTCAAGCTCAGCAATTTTTCGATTTAAATCTTCATTTGAAATTGGTAATGCATTTGGGAAAAATGATTCAATTGTTTCTTTGTCATATTCAGCTTCAATTTTTATTAAATTAATATCCGAAATAATTTTATTCAATTTAAAATTCGTTAAATATAGTCTCGATGTCTTCCCAGTGTTAGATAAATCTCTTTGACAAGAAAGCCAAGCGTTTAATAATTTAATTTTTTCATGAAATTCTTTCTGTCTCTCAATAAATAGATTCAAACAAATTTCATATTCAGCAGGTTGTCCCAAAACCCCGTATAAACAGCCGATTATTACATTAATGCCGTATATTTTTTAAAAGTTTTGTTTTTTTAGTTTTCAAATGTCTTTAAAACCTTAACCTTACTCCATTATCGATATCAATAGAAGCCTTTAAGTACTTTTATTACATTCATTACTTAAAAAGTATACTTTTTATGAATATAAAATAGAGGTCTTGCCATGTTCAAAAAATATGATCAAAATCAGCAGTTTTTGCTACCTTTAAGATTAGAGAGTTTTATCCCAGATGATCACATAGCCAGAATACTGAATGATGTCATAGAATCAGTTGATATTACTGCTATTGAATCCACATACTCTGAAAATGGTTCCCCTGCATACCACCCCAGACTTATGTTAAAAATTTTGTTATATGGATATATGATCAATATTCGAAGTTCAAGAGATATTCAAAAAATGGCTTCCACTGACACTGCTTTTATGTATCTCACAGCCATGCAACACCCAGATTTTAGAACAATTTGTAGATTCCGCTCAACCCATCTTGATTCAATCAAAGATATTTTCACTCAAGTTGTCACAGTTTGTAAAGAATTAGGTATGCTTGGTGCCGGAAAAGTATCTCTTGATGGGACCAAGGTCAAAGCAAATGCTTCTGTAAGGCAAAGCAAAGATGCGAAAGCTCTTGACAAAGAAATCGCTAAAATCCGGAAAGAAATTGACAATATCCTCAACGAAAGCATCGAAATTGACAAGGAAGAAGATGAAAAATACGGTGACTCAACACCTTATGAGATGCCAAAAGAATTGGTGAATAAAACAAAAAGATTGGAAAAAATCGAGGCTGCAAAAAAGAAACTCGAAGAAAAAAAACTCACGAAAATAAATGTCACCGATAACGATGCCAAAATTATGAAACATAAAGGTGGCAATAAAAAGCCATCCTATAACGGTCAGGTTGCTGTTGACGATAAAGAACAGGTAATTGTTGCAGCTGACCTTGTTGTTGATGAAAATGATGTGCATCAAGTCGATCCAATGATACAACACATCTGGGCAACATTGGGTTACAAGCCTACAATATTGTTGGCTGATGCGGGTTATTTCTCATACGGTAATCTTGAGTTGCTGAAAAAAATGGAGATTGATGCATACATTCCTGACAATTTTTTCAAGGTGGAGGAACGTGGAAAAAGCAAATGGTTCCGTAAATCGATATTTAAATTCGATAACGAAATGGATTGTTACTATTGTCCTGCAGGCATCATGATGCCGTTTACAAGGATACAAAAACGAAAGGATGAACCTGACCTGAAGCAATACGTGTGCAATTTTTGTTCTGATTGTATATT
>Ga0114930_10003249_pt1 | contig 14322 bp, 14 predicted proteins | sample AnhtaG_FD_87300 | JGI IMG/M metagenome (GOLD analysis project Ga0114930, IMG submission 87300) | Deep subsurface microbial communities from Anholt, Denmark to uncover new lineages of life (NeLLi) - Anholt_01485 metaG | ecosystem: Environmental > Aquatic > Marine > Oceanic > Sediment | place... | reverse complement strand
GGTTTGTACTGTCCTCTTAGTTGTTTCATCTTTGTCGATTGTTTCGCTGATGTGTGGTCATTACAGAGATTATGGCTAACGTTTGACTGTAACAGTGAGCTCAAATGTTTTAACGGGTGGTACGTCCTTTTCAAATGATCGATGATAAATCAGTTTTAAATCGGTTTCTCCCTTTTTTGTGGCTCGAAACCGAAGAATGGACTTTCCCCCTGAACCTACGATACCCCGAGGTACTTTGTTAGGTTTGTACACAGTACTTGTGCTTTTTAGGATGGCTGAATCGACGGAGGCTACTTCCCACCGATAACCCGTGGTTGGATTCGCTTTCAGAACAACCTCCAGAGTATCGCCGCGATTCATTTTCAGATTACTGCCGCTGTCTTTTTCACTCTTCTGAATTGTTGCCGGAGTACATAGAATGGACAGAATGGAGACGAATAAAATAATAGTATATAAAACAGATGATCTGAACATTTCTTGATCTCCTCTCAGCGGTTCATCGACGGTAAAGTCTGGAACGCAGACCCATAAATGAGAAAAGGCACACCGCTTGTTTTTTGAGTCTTCCGTGTGCCTACTCAGCGTACAATGTGTTGTTCCCTCCCGGTGCCTGTAGACTCTGAGTGATTTTAATAAATAAATTACTCAATATCAAGTAAAAAACGTTTTGGGTTTAGATTTTTTCCCCTTTTCAAGACGGGCAGAGAAACGGAGATAGAAACGCATCGAGGAGACAGGGAATATACCGAGACTGCATGTTTTTACATAGAAATTACCCCGCACAGTGATTTATGTACGGGGCATTGTAGAAATGAACGTCAATCTGAACTTGCTTTCCTTACATTTTGCAAAATAATACACTTATTCTGTTTGAATGATTACAAGGTCCCCTTCACCAAATCTTTTTCCACTGGTGATTTTTACTACAGATTGATTTTCTTTTATCTTTGAGATCTCGCCTTCGCCAATCTGGAACTTCTTACCGAGCGAATCTACAGTATAGATTTTGCATTGAGAACCGACTGCAACACCGTCCAAGCTTCCTTTATTTATCAAGAGGAGACCAGGTTTTGCCTGCAGGACCGTTGCTTCGATATCGGTTTCTGTGCCGGTTTCTTCCTCTGGAAATTCTTCTTTTTCTGGTTCGGGAAGTTCTTCCTGCTTTTGAATCATTACAATGTCCTCTTTCCCGAATCTTTTTCCAGTGGTGATTTTAAGTACCGATTGATGTTCTTTGATCTTCGAGATGTTGCCTTCACCAATCTGGTACTTCTCACCGAACATATCTACAGTATAGATTTTGCATTGAGAACCGACTGCAACTCCGTCCAAACTTCCTTTATTTATCAAGAGAATACCGGGTTTTGTCTGCAGGACCGCTGCTTCGATGTCGGTTTCTGTGCCGGTTTCTTCCTCTGGAAGCTTTTCCTCCTTTTCCGGTTCTTGCAATTCGGTCTGCTCGGATATCATCAGTGCAGTACTCGGATAAGTAGCCAGAACCGGCTCCAGTCCTTTCTCTGGGTCAGTCATGTTGAGTGGCAACCGATTTGGAACCGTGGCCACTCGTCGAATGTTCATTGTTTGACGGTCGACTGAGGATTTGTAATAAAATGTGTTCTTTGTGGTTACCCCACAACCGGTGATCAGGGTTATGATCAAAATTATCCCGATTACTATCGTGAGAAATTTTCTCATAGCTTTCTCCTTGTGTCGTGTTGGGTTATTTGGGTTTCTTCAGTGCCTTTTGAATGAGATCAAAATCATCGATAAAAGAAGCCGTCTTGAGATAAATATTCACGTGTTGGAGTCCAAATTCAGGTGAAAGAAAATACAGCTCGGTACAAATGTAAAGGCACTTTTTATCTCTTGTTCCAAAATCCAATGAAGATTTTTGCATCCGCGTAGATGTCCACCTTGGCATTCAAAAATGGGCCAGGATTTCAGAAACAGTATTCGAGGAGCTTTCACGTATTTACCAAATGTATTCATTGCCCCGCACCCACAAGGCGCGGGGCAATACAAGATGAATGTGATTTTCCGCTTGATTCAACCGATACTTTGGTTAAATCGGAATCGAATCTAACTTCATTGATGGTGACGAAGTTGTTTCTCGTACTCGCTCCTTCTCTTCAAATTCTTAGAAGAAGTCTTTTTCGCCTCCGCCGCCATTACTTTTCGTACCGAAATACATTCGAATACCTGCATTTATCGAGAACCCGCCTACACCGAATCCATCGAGCTCCCAGTCCATGTCGTCAGTATCACCCTTACCTTTTAGCAGTTCATCGCCGCTGTATTTTGTCAGAGAATAGAGGGCTGTTCCTATGAGCGTCATGCTCGAAGAAATCGGGTGCTCGAATCCTGCGCCGAAAACGAGTCCTGACGTCGAAGCACTGCCTTCCCAGGTAACATCCCACCATACATCTTCACCGGCATTATCTTTGAGAGAAAAAAGCTCGGTTCGTTCAGCACTCATCGATACGAACTCGTAACCGGCGAGGAGGAAGAGACCCTTCCCAGTGATGGGGTAGAATTGACCCAGGATTTGAATGGCTTTCTGTGAGTACTCCATATCGCTTTCGTAGGTTAATACCAATCCATCGTAACCTGCGGGTGCAGTGTAGCTGAGATGCGTTTCTCCCTTTTTTTTCATGTAATAATTGTACGATGCCATGACGGCAAATTTGGGGTTGATCTTGTAGCCCACGACGGGCTTAAAACCGTACAGGTATTTGTTTCCCCAGCCCCATCCCGGATAATTCTTACCATACTCCAACGTAAAATAACCAGTGTACTCCTCAATATCCCATTCAATCAGGGGATCGGTGACGTCAAGATCAGCCTTATCAACAATATCTTCCACTTCCTGTTTACCATTGTCCTTCATCATGAGGCCTGTTACACTACCCCCTACGAAGAATCCTTTGGATGGAAGTTGGGCCCAAGCGTTCGTTGTTAGAATCATGAAACCGACCAAGATTACAATAGCGAATGCTTTCTTCATTTTTTTCTCCTAGTTTTTTTGATTACAAAAGATTGCCGAAATTCCCAGATTGAGGATATTCAGCCTACGAAAAAAATTTCTCCATCTATGCCTCCTCTTTTTGGTTGTTGGGTCGTCGGATTAATTTTTCGATCGTTCATGTACGGTTTAGAAGAAATAGGGGAATGGTGAATCTCCTCCTCGACTTGACATGTCCTCTAAGGTGTAGAGTTACCCCCTGGATTAACGCCGTGGTAATCCATAAGATTTTACGTTTGTTGACTTTTTGGGAATTAAGGGGTAATTGCATAAACAAAAAGGCACCACACGGGGCCCTTCTTCCCTTCTCCCTCTTCTTGGGTTTGATTGGTTATATTATAGTAAAAAAATTATCTTGTGTCAAGAGAAAAAAATAATTTGAAAAAAACTCAAACTTGGAAAAATCTCTTTCATCGACTCTTGAAAAAATGGTTGATTCAAATTCGTGGTATTGCTTAACCGGACTGACTTTTGTATATTGAAAATTGAACAGTGATGCAACCGCGGAGTCCAAAACTGACTCCGTTTGATCGTTGATTGTCTGGTGATGTCAGAAGGTATTCAGTTACCCAAGAGGTATTTGGAGATGGAAACCTACCCTGTTTATCTGGGGGCCTGCCCCGGATACGATGTGGATAAGATCACTTCAACGATCAAAACGGCTGTTGAAAAAATTTCTCTTCCCAAATCCATTACCGGGAAGGTCGTTATCAAACCCAATTTAGTTATGGCGCATCCGAGGGTGGCTCCGGAATGCTACACACGAAAAGAGGTGATCGAAGGGATTCTGCGTGTCATTCAAGAAAAGGGTCAAAGGGTTTAGAAGATCGATATCGTGGAAAAGTCGGGTTTGGGTGTGACCACGGCAAGCATGTTCCGTTGGGCGGGTTATCGTGAACTTGTTCGAAAGTACCCTGTCAGATTACGGGCCATGGAAGAGAGACCGCGCACAAGAATCGTCCTGGAACACGGGCGGATTCACACGAGTATTGCCATCGCCAGAGAAATGGCAGAGCGGGATTTTCTGGTATTTGCTCCCAAGCTCAAGACGAATGTGTTATCCCACGCTTATTCTGGGGCGCTGAAACTCAATATAGGCACAGTGGATTCCAGAGAGAGGCTCTATCATCACAATCGAGATCTTCCTATCAAAATCGTGGACATCCTGGAAGTGGCCAATCCCGATCTGATTGTCACCGATGGGATTCGCTTTTCGTACGGTGGCAACCAGATGACGCAGGGAGGAGAAGATCTGGGCGTCATCGTCGTTTCGACGAATGGTGTGGCTCACGATATGGTGTGTGCCCGGTTGTTGAATCTGGATCCGGCAAATATCGAACACATCCGTGAAGTCATGGAAAGGGGATACGGTCCTTCATCGTTAGAGGAGGTCGAGATTCTGGGAGATTATCCGGTGAAACGGGCGCGAACGATTACGAGCAAACTCGATTTTGGTTTTTACCCGGTAGACCGGTTTCAGAGCAATTTTGAAATTATTTCCGGTACGCCGTATTGCACGGGTGGATGTCAGGGCATCTTCCTGGATTGGTTGCACATGATCAAGGATCGCAAGCCTAAAGTCTTAAAAAAATTTCCCAAGCTGACTGTGCTCATCGGAATGGTAAAGAACTCCAAGCCGACGGGAAAAATGCTTTTGGTGGGTCAATGCGCACTGGCTTCCCGTCCGATTCAGGCCGAAAGAGTTGTTCGCATCAAAGGATGTCCTCCATCCCACAAACGCATCGTCTGGGATATGATGGTTCACTTCTGGCTTTTGGCTCCGCTGGTGCGTCCCTCGTTGATTATCGATGGTTTTGTTCTCTATCCGCTTAAAAAGCTGAAAGGCTGGTTGATGAATCTTCGGTTTAGGCCATTGGTCAACTGAGGTGGCTGGATTTGCCTGAAAAAGGAATACGATAATGAAAAAGTTGGATCGGAGGAATTTGGGAAGAAAAGAGTCCATCGTACGGTCGATCAATCCGGCCACACTGGAAACGTTGGGCGAAGTTGAAGCGACTGCTCCGGATGAAGTTGAGGGAGTTGTCGAGCGTGTTCGGCAAGGTTTTCCGGCATGGCGCGACTTAGGCTTTGAGAGACGGTCCGAAGTCATCCAGAAAGCCCAACGATTTTTGCTGGAACGGAGTGAGGAGTATGCCCGGTGGATTACGCTCGAGATGGGCCGGTCCTACGTGGAATCGTTGGTTCTCGAACTTGAGGCCAGCGTCGATTTGATGGGCTATTATGCTAAGAGGGCTGGGAAGTTTTTGGGCGATCGTCGGCTCCCGGTGCACAACGTTTTTTTCAAACGCAGAGAGAGTACGGTGCACTTTCAGCCTTTGGGTGTCGTGGGCATTATTTCACCTTGGAACTGGCCTCTTTTGATTCCACTGGGTTTTCTCGTTCCGGCTTTATTGGCGGGTAATGCAGTCGTTTTTAAACATTCCGAGTTGACACCACTCTTCGGGATGAAGATTCGGGAGCTTTTTCTGGAAGCCGGTGTCCCGGAAGAGATCTTCCAGATCGTTCAGGGGAGGGGTTCGGTGGGCGCCGCTCTGGTGGATTCGAGCGTGGAGAAAATCTTCTTCACGGGTTCAACGGCTGTGGGTCAGAAAGTGATGTTGCGGGCTGCCCGTTCGCTGAAGCCGGTCGTTCTGGAAATGGGTGGGAGTGATCCTGCCATCGTGTGCGAGGATGCAGATTTAGATATCACGAGCAGTGGCATCGTCTGGGGAGGGTTCAACAACTGCGGTCAGAACTGCAACGGTGTGGAGCGGGTGTATGTGCACGAGAGAGTTGCCGAACCGTTCATCGACTTGGTTGTCGAGAAAGCAAAACAACTACACATCGGTAACGGGATGAACTTAGAGATCGACATGGGCCCTGTGGCCTCCCAAGGTCAGCTTCTCAAGATGGAGGCCATCGTAGAAATGGCTGTCAAAATGGGGGCTGAAGTCCTCACAGGCGGTAGACGCATAGAAAATCTTGACGGATACTTTTTTGAACCCACGCTTATTCGATGGGACAAGTCCATCCCCCAACCTACTGATGTGGAGATATTTGGTCCAATCATCACCGTGACGCCGGTGGAGAGCGACGATGAGGCCGTTCGGCTGGCCAATCGTTCTTGTTTCGGGTTGGCGTCGTCGGTTTGGACGAGGGATGCAGGGTACGGGAAGCGGATTGCTCGCCAACTCGAAGCGGGTACGGTCATGATCAACGATGTGGTCGTGTCCTTTGGAATATCAGAGGCAAGCTGGACCGGTGTCAAAAACAGTGGTATGGGGTGGGTGCACGGAGAGAAAGGTCTGGATGAAATGGTGAACATTCAGTACATCAATCGTGATCCTCAAGTTCACACTCAGAAATTCTGGTGGTTCCCCTATACAGGAGAGATGGCTCGATCCATGAAGGCGGGAATGAACTTTCTTTTTGCGCGGGGATTGAGAAAACGAATGGGAGGCATACCTCGGGTATTGAAGAATTTCACGGGCTACCTTCTCCTGAACCGGAGAAGAAGCGATAAGTTATAAAGTGCAAAGTTGTTGACCTCTTGAATTGCGTGGCCTGCTACACTTCGTTTTCAAATCGGCAGTTTCGTATTAAAAATCGGTGATTGCTTGAGATATCGATGTAAGAATCTCCTTGATTCTTTTCATATATTTGTATATACTTTACATATATTTCTCACAGTTTTTTTTCGGAAGAAGTCATTATGTTTTCTAAAGTCCTCAGCGCAGCTGTCCTCGGAATCGAAGGGTACATCGTCGAGGTGGAGTCTCACTTAGAGTCGGGACTGCCTACCTTTACCACGGTGGGACTTCCGGAGGGTGCTGTGAAGGAATCCAAGGAGAGGGTGAATGCGGCCATCAAGAATGCCGGCTTTCGTTTCCCCAGGAAGCGTATCACCGTTAACTTAGCTCCTGCGGATGTTCGGAAAGAAGGATCTGCTTTCGATCTTCCTATGGCCGTGGGTATTTTGACAGCCAGCGGGCAGATATCTCAGGAGAAGTTGTCGGGTACGGTCATTTTAGGGGAGCTCGCCCTGGATGGTAACGTGAGGGCGATTCGGGGAGGGCTTTCCATTTCAGTGGCTGTGAGGGACAATCACGTCAAGAGAATTTTAGTTCCGAGGGTGAACGCCAAGGAAGCGGCCATGGCCCAGGGATTGGACGTTTTCCCCGTGGAAACACTCCAGGAGGCGGTGAGTATCATCGAGGACGAAACCGACCGGGAACCTTTTACCGTCGATATGAGAGGAGTGTTTTCCCAGGGCAGTCAGTACATGGTAGATTTTCAGGATGTCAAGGGGCAGGAACACGTGAAGAGAGCCTTAGAAGTGGCTGCTGCCGGGGGTCACAACGTCCTGATGATCGGACCGCCGGGTTCTGGGAAGACGATGCTGGCCAAGAGAATGCCCACTATTCTGCCAGAGCTCACCTTGGATGAAGCCTTAGAGACGACGAAAATTCATTCTGTGGCTGGACACCTGCTCCCGAATACGGCGCTTGTGGCGACGCGCCCTTTTCGGTCTCCGCATCACACGATTTCCGATGCCGGGCTCATCGGCGGAGGGCATGTTCCACGACCGGGGGAAGTCAGTTTAGCCCATCACGGTGTTTTGTTTTTGGACGAGCTTCCCGAATTTCGGAAGAACGTACTGGAGGTGCTCAGACAACCCATGGAGGATGGACGGGTGACAATCTCCCGGGCTGCCTTTTCGGTGACTTACCCGGCCACTTTCATGCTCGTGGCTGCGATGAATCCGTGCCCGTGCGGCTATTTCTCGAGTCCGACGCACGAGTGTTCGTGCACCGTTCCACAGATCCAGAGGTACCGGTCCAGGATTTCGGGTCCGCTGTTGGATCGAATCGACATCCATGTGGAAGTTCCAGCAGTGAAGTATCGGGAACTCTCGGGAGCGGGAACCGGAGAACCCTCGCAGAAAATTCGTTCTCGGGCGAAGAGAGCCAGGGAGGTTCAGCAGGAGCGATTCCGGGGAAGGAAAGGTATTTACTGCAATGCGCACATGGGTTCTAAGGACATTCGACGATACTGTTCCATAAACGAAGAAGGGAATGCTCTTCTTAACACTGCCATAAATCGGTTGGGACTCTCGGCCCGAGCCTACGACCGCATCCTGAAAGTTTCAAGGACTATTGCTGACCTGGAAGGAGCCGAGGATATTCGACCGGAGTTTCTGAGCGAAGCCATCCAATACCGGAGTCTGGATCGGGATTTTACGACGATGGTTTGAACAACTTTATGGATAGCCTACCAAATAATTTATTGGATACTTAATGAAAAAATTATCTGTATTTATTTTTCTAATTCCTTTGTTCGGAGTACTCAATGCACAGAATGATTGGGCTGACAATGAAGTCATGTTTCTTCCTCATGGACGTGTTTTAAGATCACTTTGTGGTTTTGGTTATTCTCCCTGTACAAAGACTACCATCTCAAACATTTCATGTAATAATCCTGCCAGTCTGTGTGATTTTTCAAAATACATGATTGGATTATCCTACCAGTTTGATACAAAAGTGGATCCTGCTTGGGCTTTTGGAGTCGGTCATGATCGTATAATTAATGGGTATCCTCAATCAGCTGGATTTGTTGTGCCGATTCATCGTTTTCGATTGGGGCTTGGCATTGGCCAAAGATATAATTCTAGTCTTGATTTGGGTAAAATTCCTATCACTACTGCTGAAAATCCTTATGGCACGGGTGAATACTACACACCCACTTATCATACCTATGTCATGAATTACTCTGTATTAGTAGCATGTTTTTTTCAAAATATTTTCAGGGAAGATGACAGGCTTTCCTTAGGTTTCCAGTATGATCTCAATAGATTTTATCACAAAGAAATTATCAGTCAATTGCATTATGACGCAGCATCCTATGAGGGAAGTTGGTCTATTGGTTTTCGGTATTATTTTAATGTGAGTTCCAATTCAGGTTTTCATCTTGGTTTGTTTTACGAAGATGGCGTAAAATTCAGAAAATCAACAGAAGTGAATTTTCCACAACCTCCTGATATGCTCATTAATAATATCATCACTTTTGTCGGTGCATTGCCAGATAAGATTCATGTTGGATTTCTGACGAGAACATCTCTTCCGATCAATTTTATGTTGAACGCAACGTATGTGAATATGGAAGAAAATTATGATTATGATAAAAATTATATTGAATTTTCAGGAAGTACAATTTTTGAGCTCACTCATTCTATCACTACTTCTTTTGGATTTTTCTTCACATCGCATAAATTTGAAAAAGGAAGCCTGTTTTACTATTGTGATGATTTTTTGAACGGTTACTATATGACAGGTGGTTTTATATATGAATTGGGCAATTTTGAAATTGATTTTTCTATAGCAGACAGTCATCTGATGTCAGGCAAATGGCGTAAGCAAACGATCGGCAAAATAGGTATCGGTTTTTCTATATAAATATAAAAGCGAATCCATCGCAACACCGGATGCTACCGCGTCCTTTTGTTTGACATTTCAGTGTGGCTAACGATTGGATACTTATCTTAAGATTATCAATATGTTTTAACTTAAATTTTAAATATCATTAATGTTCTTGTCCGGTGTTCCGTTTGGTATCGATTGCCAACACCGATGAGTTCGTCTGATTGGTTATGGAAAAAACAGTATTTCATATAAAGGAGAAGAGCGGTGTCGTTATCATCCGGGTAACTGAGAAGAAACTGTATCAGGATGTTGTGACTCCCTTTCAGAACACGATGGTTTCTGTATTGGAAAGAGGAAGGAAGAACATTATTGTCGACCTTTCGGAAGTGGATGTCATGAACAGTTCTGGGTTGGGTGTGCTCATACTTGTCTGGGACCGGTTGAGTCGAGAGAATGGAAAATTGGTGATCACGGGTTTGCGTCGTCTCATGAAAGAGCTTTTCCAACGAATGCGGCTTGACCTTGTGTTTACACTGGCGGAAAACGAAGAGGAAGCGTTGGCTTTCATTCGTGGGGATAAAAAAATCCCTGCAAAATAGCCTGGTCTATAAAGAACCGTGATAAACACGGTGGGTGCCCTCCTGGACGCTTTTTACTTCCACTCGTTGGAGGCTTGTAATACACGCCAGAGTCGAGCTCCCTATTAGTTGGTGATGGCTCTTTATAGTCACCGTTAGACTACGATTGCAGGGACGAAAATTCGTTCTGCTGTTTTTAATTTGGAGAATTTAAAACACAATGTCAAGGAAAAAATTCAAATTTTCACTTTTCGACTGGATCGTCCTGAGTTTGTTTTTCGTTCTGTTATGCGGGGTTGATCTTCAAGCTCAGCCTCGGGGAAGGGCACGTGATTTTGGGATAGAGGTGGGGATCCTTCCACCAGGACAGTGGAATAGTATCACGGACGTCGAGGGTGTCCTTGTGGGGCACACAACCCTTGTGAAGGGGGATTCGGTACGCACGGGTGTAACGGCCATTCTTCCCCACGGCGGGAACCTGTTTCGGGAAAAGGTCCCCGGAGCTGTGTATGTGGGGAACGGATTTGGGAAACTCGCCGGGAGTACTCAGATCGAAGAGCTCGGTGAGATCGAGACGCCTGTTGTGTTGACGAATACGTTGAGTGTTCCTGTAGCCGTGGAAGCTGTGGTCAAGTATACTCTGGGTTTGGAGGGAAATCAGGATGTGCGATCGGTGAATGGTGTGGTGGGTGAAACCAACGACGGGTGGTTGAACGACATTCGAGGTTTTCATGTTTGTGAGGAGGATATTTGGCAAGCGATTGAGAACGCCCGTTCTGGACCTGTGGAGGAAGGATGTGTGGGAGCCGGAACTGGAACCCGCTGTCTCGGGTTTAAAGGAGGAATCGGAACAGCTTCGCGAAAACTTTCTGAAAACTTAGGGGGATGGACAGTCGGCGTTTTGGTTCAGACCAATTTTGGGGGAATCCTCCGGGTGAACGGAGCCCCGGTGGGCCGAGAGCTGAACCGGTTTTATCTTGGGAAGAAGATTCTGAGTCGGGAATTGGGTTCTTGCATGATTGTAGTGGCCACGGATGCGCCGCTTCTCCATCGTAACCTGAAGAGACTGGCATCGCGGGCGATCTTGGGACTGGCCCGAGACGGTGGATTCTGCAGCAACGGGAGTGGTGATTACGTGATCGCGTTCTCAACGCATCCCGATTGTCGCGTTGGGTATGAATTATTCGAGAGGGTGTTATCCGTGAAAGAGGTCAGGAATGACCATATGTCCCCGTTGTTTTTGGCTGTTGTGGAAGCGATAGAGGAGGCGATCCTCAATTCGCTTTTTCGAGCGACGACAATGGTCGGGAGAGATGGGCGCAAGGTGGAGGCTCTTCCCATACCTCACGTTGTAGAGATCTGCAAAAAGTATGGGGTACTGAATTGGAGTAAGACGTTGCCACCGGGAAGTCGGAATTAATTAAAGGTTGATAAGAATGATTTATTTGGGTAAATTGATGCTCTGGATGGGAGTTTTGCTCGTCGTTCTGGGTTTGATTTTCACTTACGGACAGCATATTCCATTTTTTGGAAAACTTCCGGGAGATGTTCATATCCAGAAGAAAAATTTTAGCTTTTATTTTCCGATTGCGACGTGTATTTTGTTGAGTATTGTCTTGACGCTTCTGTTTTCGCTGCTCAGGAAACGTTAGTATTTTTTGGAGATAGATTTATCATGAAGTCGAATATTTTTATCAGAGGGGGGATAAGGTCGCATGTTGAGGGAGTGCGACTGTCTATCCTCTTGGGAATGTTTTTGATTTTGGGGAGTGTCTCTCTTTGGGCCGGACATGTCGATGTGATTGAGGTGGATGGCCCCATTACCCCGGTGACGGCCAAGTACATCGGCGACGCTGTTAATCGGGCGGAACGCGACGGTGCAGCGTGTTTGATCATCGAAATGGACACACCTGGTGGTTTGATGCAGGCCACGTGGACGATCGACAAGAAACTTTTGGCGGCCAGAGTTCCAGTCATTCTCTACGTTTCCCCCAGTGGGGGACGGGCCGCCTCAGCTGGTGTTTATATTTCCTACGCCGCACACCTAGTTGCCATGGCCCCAAGCACGAACATCGGTTCGGCTCATCCTGTGACGATGGGGGGACAGGATTCGTCGAAAGTCATGTTGGAAAAGGTAACCAACGATGCAGTAGCGCACATTAAGGGTCTTGCCGATAAGTGGGGACGGAATGGTGAATGGGCCGAGGATGCAGTTCGGAAGAGTGTCTCGATCACAGAGAAAGAAGCATTGGCCAAGGGTGTTATTAATTTTATTGCAAAAGATTTGGGAGATCTTTTAACTCAGCTCAACGGACAAGAAGTTCCGTTGGATGAAAAGGAGACGACGCTTCAGACAGAAGGCGCAGAGGTGAGACGGTATCCGATGAACTGGCGATATAAGATTCTGGATAAGATTTCGGATCCCAACATCGCTTATCTCCTGATGCTGGCAGGCATCATGGGTATATTCTTTGAGCTACAAAATCCAGGAGCCATTTTTCCCGGTGTTCTGGGGGGTATTTCTCTCATCCTGGCATTTTTTGCCCTCCAGGTGTTGTCTATCAACGCGGCAGGGCTTCTTCTCATCATTCTGGCATTGATATTTTTTCTCTTAGGGATCAAAATCCCCAGTTTTGGATTGTTAACGATGGGAGGTGTTGCGTCCATGATTTTAGGTTCCCTCATGCTCTTCCGATCCCCGGAGTTGAAGGTGTCTCTGACTGTCATCATTCCTGCGGTGATTGGTACGGCAGCTTTTTTCATTTTTGCTGTTGGAATGGCATTACGCACTCGGTTGACGAAAGCCACCACAGGGAAACAGGGGCTTGTGGGAGAGAAGGGGGTAGTGGTGAATGTCTTGAAGCCCGAAGGACAGGTGGCTGTTCACGGGGAAATCTGGAAGGCTGTCGCTCCAGAGAAAATCAGAAAAGGAGAGAAGGTAGAGGTGATCGGGGTGGAGGGGTTGGTGCTTCGAGTTCGACGTGTTTCCGAGTAGTCTTTAACCCATTTCCATCATTTTTCTCAAATAATAGAAGGAGGTTATCATGCCAGGTTTAATTACGCTCGTCATCATTGGTATTTTTATCTTAGCCAGTGCGATTCGTATTCTTCGAGAGTATGAACGGGGGGTCATCTTCAGGTTGGGAAGACTGGTTGGAGCCAAAGGACCGGGATTGATCATTCTCATTCCCATCATCGATCGGATGGTCAAGGTGAGTCTCAGGACTGTGGCCATGGACGTGCCGTCCCAGGATGTGATCACTAAGGACAATGTCTCTGTGAAGGTGAATGCGGTCGTCTACTTCCGCGTGATCGACGCCGGAAAGGCCATCGTCGATGTGCAGGATTATCTATACGCCACTTCCCAACTCGCCCAGACGACCCTGCGGTCGACCTTGGGACAGTTCGAGCTGGATGAGCTCCTGTCGGAGAGGGGTAAGATCAACGAGAACCTTCAGGTGATTTTGGACAAGCACACCGATCCCTGGGGAATCAAGGTGTCGTTGGTGGAGGTGAAGCACATCGACCTGCCTGAAGAGATGAAGCGGGTTATCGCGCGCCAGGCCGAGGCCGAACGGGAGCGTCGGGCTAAAGTTATCCATGCAGAGGGTGAATTGCAAGCTTCTGAGAAGTTGGCAGCCGCTGCGGCTATACTCGGTAAGGAACCAACAGCTATTCAGCTCCGATTCCTGCAAACCTTGGTGGAAGTGGCAGCGGAGAACAATTCGACGATGCTTTTTCCAGTACCCATTGATTTGTTCAAGCCTTTTATTGAAAAGCATATGAAAGGCGGGCAGGAAAAGTAAATAAGCAATGGGTTGAATGCTGTTATTCAGACAGGAGGATTCTGGTGATTCAGTGGAAACGGGTAAAATCCGCTGCAGAATGGGGCTTTTTCTATGGTGTGGTTTCTTGGCTTTTAGCGACAGGTATTTCGAATAAGATTCCTGCATGGGGGGTTTGGGGGATCATTCTTTCGCGAACCCTTCTGGGTTTTATCATCGGCATTGTGAGGTGGGAATTTCCCTGGTGGGTCAGGGGATTGGTTTTGGGGGCTATTGTAAATCTTCCACTGAGTATTGTGGTCCGTTTACTCGGTGTGGGGTGGGGCCAAGGATTTTGGCCTGTGTTGATGAGTGGGATAGTTTTTGGGTTTCTCATCGAATGGGCGTTGAGGCATAGACCGTCGAAATCTTGAGTGGTAGAACACGACCGAAGATATAAGTGATAGGAGATATTTTGGCTTTTTCGGTACGCTCTGTCGAAAATCGACGAGATCTCAGAACGTTTATTCGACTGCCGT
>Ga0114930_10003247_pt1 | contig 14329 bp, 7 predicted proteins | sample AnhtaG_FD_87300 | JGI IMG/M metagenome (GOLD analysis project Ga0114930, IMG submission 87300) | Deep subsurface microbial communities from Anholt, Denmark to uncover new lineages of life (NeLLi) - Anholt_01485 metaG | ecosystem: Environmental > Aquatic > Marine > Oceanic > Sediment | place... | reverse complement strand
CGTCACCGCACTTCACAATTAGTGTACTTAGAGCTGCAACAGCGACGCCGTCGAGTCCAAGGCAATGTCGGCCGTGGCCTCGGCGCCCTCTTCCACGGTGACGTAGACGAGGCCGTAGCGGACTTGGGGCGATGTCAGCAGGTCGGCGAGGTCCGTGGGCACGCAATAGCCCACCAGCGAGTAGACGCCGGGTTCGAGGTCTTCGACACGGTACGTGCCGTCGTCGCCGATCGGGGCGTCCTTGATCATGAGTTGCTGGTACCCCATCAGCTCGGTGATCGACAGACTGCTCGGCCGCTCGAGCTCACCCACAAGCACGCCCACGCCGCACTCGAGCCCCTCGATGACGCTCGTCACCGTGCCCGCGATGCTTCCGGCGCCGCCAAAGGCCACGTCGACGTGCACGACCTGACCGGCCGGGACGTTGACGGGGACGATCTTCGTGCGATTGCCGGCGCGGACCTTGAGGTCGACGTAGCCCGCCGGGACCGGCTCGATGCGGTAGGCGCCGTCGCCGGTCTCGGACCGTTCAAAGATGCGTTCTTCGCCGTCCGAGGTCTGGATCGTGGCCTCCACGGAGAAGTTGGCGACCGGTTTGCCGTCGAGGGTGACCACGCCCTCGATCGCGCTGTCGGCGGGAAGGAAATCGAAGTCGACCACGGTGACCTGCTCGACGGCGACGACCGCGGGGCGCCGCATGCTGCGCCCAGGCCGATTGCGGATCGGATTGGGGAGATAGGCGCGCACCATGTACTCCCCATTGGCCAGACCGGCCAAGGAGTACGTTCCGTCCTCACGGGTGCTGGCGCTGGCCCCCCGGTCGCTGCCCTCGATCCGAACGTGCTCGCCCGACACTTGCGCCCGGGGCACCGGCTCGCCGGCCTCCGTCACGACGCCCTCGATCCGCCCGCCCGAGCGCAGCACGATCTCGACATAGGCCGTGCGGCTGGGGGCGGGGGTGAAGGTGCCGGCGCCGGGGGCGTAGTCTGGGTGGTAGGCCGACACCCGCGTGTCCGTCGCCGACAGCGTATCAATGAGGAAGCTCCCATCGTTCTTGGTGATAGTCACGGCGGCCTGGGAACGCTGCCACTGGTCGGGCACCGACCCGACGAAGACCTGGGCGCCGCCCACCGGCTCGCCGTCGGCATTGATGACGACCCCCTCGACGGCCATGCCGCCCTCGAGCTCGATGACGACGTTGGTGACGGCGCGATCGGCAACGACGTTGCGCACCACATGCAGGCCGGGCGCAAAGGCGGGGGCGCGTACGACCACCGTGTTGTCGCCCACTTCGACGCTCGATATGACGAAGCGGCCGTCCGCGTCGTGGTTGTGGGCGAACTGCCGCATCATCCACTGGTCGATGCGGCTGTGCTCGCCCTTGAAGTGCGCGATCTGGAAGTCGACCACAGGCCCGCGGGTCCCGGCGTTGACGACGCGGCCCTCGATGGAACCGCGTCCGGCGAGGCGGAAATCGACGTTCTTGCTGCCCGCGGCGACCTCGGGGCGTTGATCGCTGCTGTGGGCGTGATGGTTGGCGTAGACGTGGTAGCTGCCTTCCTGGAGGCCGACGATCTTGTAGCGTCCGTCCTTGTCCGTGTTGGTGTAGCCGTGGGTGGGGCCGCTGGCGTTGACGCCGGCGCGCTCGAGCGGCTTGCCGCTGTCGTCGGTCACGCGGCCTTCGATGGCCAGCGAGTCGTCCACCGCCATGACCAGGCGCACGCCCGTGCGTTGCTCTCCCTCGCGGAGGGTGACCTGTTCGTCGTTGCCGTGGGTGCTGAAGTTCCAGGTGTTGGGCGTGCTGAGCTGCATGCGGTACGTGCCGGGGGATAGGCTGACGATCGTGAACGTGCCGGCCTTGTCCGTGGCGACAAGACGCCGGCCGAACATCCTGGACTCGTCGGTGGAGGTCATGACTTGAACGTTCTCGAGAGGGCGCCCGTGGCCGTCGACGACGACCCCGGCGATGCTGGCGGTCCTCTTCACGTCGAGTTTGATGACGAGGCCATCCACGCCGTCCTCGCCGACCACCACGGGCTCGGCTACTTTTCCTTCGACTTGGTGCTTCTTGGCCGAGATGAGGATCTCCTGGCCCGCGGCGAAGCCGGTCAACTCAAACCGGCCGTCGTCTTCGGACATCGCGCTGGACATGTTGCCGCGGTCGGTTGGGCGGGCCGTAATCTGCGCCCCGGCCACCGGCTGGTCTTGCGCGTCCACGACCGACCCGGCGATAGCCGGGGTGGGCTGGAGCTCGAAGTCCATGTCGTCAACGTGCTGGCCGGGGGCGATGCTCACGACCGGGGCGTCCTGCCACTCGGCGTTCTTGTAGCCCTTGGTTGCGCCCCGCATCAGGCGGTAGCGGCCCACGCCGAGGCCCGCGATCCGGTAGCGGCCGTCGCCGCCGGTCCGGATCTCGGTGCGCGAGGGAAGCGCGCGACCGCCGTCGGGATGGGCGTCGATGTTGACGTTGGGGACGCCCTCCCCCGTCTCGGCGTCAAGCACGGTCCCGGTGATTGTCCCGCCTTCCACGACATCGAGAATGACGCCCGACGTCTCCTGGCCGACCGTCACCGTCCGGGGAGGCGCCTCCTTGGCCAGCACGAGGACCTCGTCTTTGACCATGAGCATGTACTCGCTCGGGCGCAGGCTGGCGAACCTGAACGCACCATCGGCATCCGTCTTCACCGAGTCGGCGTCGCGGTAGTAGTCCTTGGCACGGGCCACGACCTCGAGGTTGGGGACGGCCTCACCGGTGTCGGCCAGGACCGCGGTCCCGGCCAGGCTGCCGCCGGCCTCGAGCACGAACGTGGTGTTCTGGGCGTTGTGGGCGATGAACTCCGAGATCAAGTGGGGATAACCTTCGGCCTCGACGTAGAACTTCCACCGGCCTTCGGGCAGATGGGTGATCGTGAAGTTCCCCTCGTCGTCGCTCTCCGCGCTGAGGGCGTGCATCGGACCCGTAGACCGGTCGCCTTCCTTCTCCATAGGCTCGACGAGGGCGACGGCGACGGCCGACTGCCCGGAATCGACGACCCGGCCCTGGAACGGGCCGCACCGCTTCAGCACGATCTCGACTTCCTGCATAGGCCATTCGTGGCGGAGATAGGCGTAGCCCAGGCCCACCGCGTCGTCGCTGGCTGCCTTCACGCGGTAGTACTTGAGGGGGAGCCGCGCGATCTCGAAAAGCCCGGAGGCGTCCGTTGTCGTCGTGCGCGTGACTTCGGGCTTCCTTCTGGGACGGATCTCGCGCCAGTCGAAGTCCTCGATGGACACCGCGACGCCCGCAACGGGCTGGGCTGCGACGTCCACGACGAGCCCCGAGATCCGGCCGATGCCCGCATCGCCGCTTTTCTCAGAGGTCGGGCTCGCCGCTTCCGCCCGGGTAACCTCCGTCGCTCTCGGCGTGCGGGCCGGCTCGTCGACGTGCGCCGGCGCCGGGCGCACGGTTTCCGGCGCGGGCTCGGCGCGCTTGGCTGCGGCGGCCTGTTCGACGGGCGGGGCCGGTTCCTGCTCGCGGGTGAGCAACAGCCACGCGGCGACCACGACTATGCCAACGACAACCGTGAAGATGACGAGACGCAGATTCGCGTTCATGGGCAGTCCTCCCTCGGTTCGGCCGAAACGCCCGCCCACTGGAATGACATTCTCTATACTAGCCGATCACGCTTTCGGCACGCAAAACGCGCCGGAGACGATGTTTGACAAAACCACCTGGCGTCCATACTCTTACACACACGAACAGACCGGGGCCGTACACATCGATGTTGGAGCGAAGTCCATGTCTGTGAAAGCCGGAATAATCGCCGCCGCGATTGTTGCCTTGGGAACCGCGGCGGCCGTAGGCGAGGAGGGACTGCGCGTGCTACCTGAGGAGTTCGACGGCGTTGCGCCGCGCGACATGATGAAGCACTACCTGCTCGGCCACATCGACGCGGCCTGGCAGCGCTGGAAAGACGACTACGAGAAGCGGATGTCGCCCGAGGATGTCGCCGCGTACCAACAGCGATTGCGCGGGCAGTTTATCGAGGCCCTCGGGGGCTTCCCGGAGCGCACGCCGCTGAATCTCCAGGTCGTCGGCACAGTCCAGCGGGAAGGCTACCGCGTCGAGAAGGTCCTCTTCGAAAGCCAGCCCAAGCTGTACGTGACCGCGTTGCTCTTTCTGCCGGACCCGACCCGCTTCGGGCCGCCGTATCCCGGCGTACTGGTCCCGTGCGGCCACGCGCTCGAGGCCAAAGGCCACGACACGTATCAGGCCATGGGGGCGTCGCTGGCCTACCACGGGATGGCCGCCCTGGTGTTCGACCCCATCGAGCAGGGCGAGCGGATGCAACTGCTCGATGAGGACGGCGCCTGGCGCATCTGGGGCACCAACGCGCACACCCAGGTGGGCGTCGGCTCGATCCTGCTCGGGCGCAACACGGCCACCTTCGAGATCTGGGACGGCATGCGGGGCATCGACTACCTCGAGTCCCGTCCGGAGGTGGACGCGGACCGCATCGGCTGCACCGGCAACAGCGGCGGCGGCACCCAGACCGCCTACCTGATGGCCCTCGACGAACGCATCGTGGCGGCCGCGCCGAGCTGCTACCTCAACTACCAGCCGCGGCAGTTGCGCACCGCCACCGGCGACGCCGAGCAGAACATCTACAGCCAGCTCGTGTTCGGCCTGGACCATCCGGACTTCATCATGCTGCGCGCGCCGAAACCGACCCTGATCTGCGCCGCCACCAAGGACTTCTTCGACATCCACGCCACGTGGGAGACGTTCCGGTTCGCCAAGCGGCTGTATTCGCGCATGGGCTATGCCGAACGCGTCGACCTGCTCGAGAACAACGAGGGACACAACTACAACGAGCTGCAGCGCACCGGCGTGCTCCGCTGGATGGCGCGCTGGCTGCTCGGCCAGGACGAGCCCCTCGAGGAGCCCGACATCACGCCGCTCAGCGAAGAGGAGTACCAGTGCACGCCGCGCGGACAGGCCCTGCTGCTCGAGGGCGCGCGATCGACCTACGACGTCAACGAGGCGTATGACGAGCAGCTCGCGCCACAGCGGCTCGAGTTGTGGGCCGCGACAGACCCGGCCGAGCTGCTGCAGCAGGTGCGGCGCATCGCCAATATCCGCGCCCTCGACGAACTGCCCGAACCCGCCGTCGAGTCTGCGGGCGAGGTCGAGCGGGACGGCTATCGCATCGAGAAGCTGGTGCTGAAACCCGCGGACGGCATCCGCCTGCCGGCGTTGCTGTGTGTGCCCGAGCAGGCCCGGGCCGGCGCGGCGACGCTCTACGTGAACGAACCGGGCATAGCCGAGGCGGCAAAAGTGGGCGGAGACATCGAGGCCCTCGTGAAGGCGGGGCAAACGGTCCTGGCCGTGGACCTGCGCGGCACGGGTGAAACGCAGCAGACCGAGCAAGGCAAGTTCGGCGACGGCATCGGCACGGATTGGGAGGACTACTTCAAGGCCTACGTGCTGGGCCGTTCATACGTCGGCATGCGGGCGGAAGACGTGCTGGTGTGTGCGCGTTATCTGATAGGCCGGACCGGCGCCGACCAGGTCGCGCTGGTCGCCGTCGGCAACGTCGGCGTACCCGCCCTGCACGCCGCCGCCCTCGAACCGCAACTGTTCCGGGCCGTCAAGATCGCGCGCATGGTCGTCTCGTGGTCCAACGTGGTCCACACCCGCCCGACCCACAACCAGTTGATCAACGCCGTCCACGGCGCGCTGAGGGTCTACGACCTGCCGGACCTTGCCAAGACCTTGGGCGATAGACTCATCATCGAGGAACGCCTCGATGCGGCCGGGCGCGAGATCGAGTAGCTTCGACTTCGAACACGGAAGGGAGGATCGTTATGGGTAAGATTGGACTTGGAGTAAACCTCGAGTTTGTGCGGCATGATGACAAGCCCTTCGAGTGGGGCGTCGACAAAGCGGCGGAACTGGGCTATGAGTACGTCGAGCCGATGGTCCATTGGGGCCGGGAGCTGCTCAGCGAGGCGGGCTACTTCCACAGCGTGTCCATGCTGGACGACCCGCACCGCCTGACGCGCGCCTGCGAGAACGCCGGCGTGAAGCTGTCCGGGCTCTCGGCCCACTGCCCGTTGTGCAAACCCGAGATCAGCACCGAGTACCTCAAGCAGGCCATCCGCTTCGCGGCCGAGTGCGGCGCGCCGGTCGTCAACACCGACGAGGGGCCGAAGCCGACGTGGACCACGGAAGACGAGGACCACGTGCTGATGCGCTACGTGCTGCACGAGGCCGCCGCCATGGCTCGGGCGCGCGGCATCCTCATCGGCATCGAGCCCCACCAGCAGTACAGCAAAACGCCGGACGGCCTCGACCGCATCTACGGGCTCGTGGACTCGCCGGCCATCGGCATCAACTTCGACACGGGCAACAGCTACATGGCCGGCCAGGACCCGATTGCCTGGCTCGAGCACGTCGCCGACCGCTTGATCCACCTGCACGCGAAGGACATCTCGGTCGAGCGGTCCGATGCGGAGCGTGGCAAGGTGACGGGCGTGCCGGTCGGGTGCGCGTGCGGCGACGGCGTGGTGGACTGGGCCAAGGTGATCGCCGTCTGCCGCGAGATCCCGCGCGACATCGTCTTCTCGGTCGAGTGCGGCACGGTCGAACAGGCCAAACGCAGCATCGAGCATCTGCGTTCGCTGCTGTAGGCGATGGGCGCAGCCGAGGCAAAACCGAACACCTGTGCAGAAACCGGCGGGGAGTTGCCGGTCCGCCTTGACGACCGCCTGGCGCGGCTGCGGCAGGACGTGATGGCGCGCAAGGGCTCGTTCCTGCCCGACGCCAACCCCTTCGAGCGTGACGTGGCGTTGTGGCGCGCCCAGCGCCCGCTCATGTCCGTGGGCCAAGTGCGGGCCGCCACGCTCCTCGAACTGGTCGAGCACGCCCCCATCCTCATCCCGCCGGAATGGCGCCTGGCCGGCGAGCATGTGCCGGGGCACCAGTTCGGACTCGCCAGGAAAGAGGGCCGCGACGAAATCGACCGGATGCGCGAGCTGGGGCTGTCGCCCGAGCAGGTCTCCGAAGTCCAAGCCTGCTATGAGCGCTGGAAGCGGCCCCCGTCGCGGCTGTACGGTATCGGCGAATCGGTCGAGGAGGTCCCGCAGGCGCGGTGTGTGTACTGGGCCACTGGGTGGATCGAGAACCACTCGGTGCGCGATTACGCCAAGGTGCTCGAGATCGGGTTCGACGGCATCCGCGAGCAGATCGAGGCCCAGGTGGACGCGGCCGATATCGCCGACCCGGCCTTCCCACAGAAAGAGAGTTTCTGGAAGGCGGCGCTGTGCGTATGTGAGGCGGGCCGCACGTTGGGCGCGCGCTACGCGGAGCTGGCGGGGCGGATGGCGCGCGAGACCGACGACCCGCCGGACCGCGCGCGGCTCGAACACATGGCCCGGACCTGCCGCCGGGTCCCGGCGCGTGGCGCACGCACCTTGTTCGAGGCCGTGCAGGCCCTGTGGCTGGCCCACATCCTGACGTGCGGCGAGGACGGGATCAACGCCAACTCGATCGGCCGGCTGGACCAGATCCTGAACCCCTACTACAAGGCGGACGTCGCGGCCGGCCGCATCACGCGCGAAGACGCCCTGCGCCTCATGGAAGAGCTGGCGTGCAAAATGTACCTCGAGTACGACGTGCAGGCCATCACGCTGGGCGGCCTTGACCGGGACGGCGAGGACGCCGCGAACGAGATGACCCGCGTCATCCTCGAGGCGACCGGGAACGTCGGGTTCGTGCGCGACGTGTCGGTCCGCCTCAGCGCGAAGAGCCCGCCGCCGTTGGTCGAACAGGCCGCCGAGCTCGTGGCGCGCGGCGGGGGCATCCCGTTTCTGTTCAACGACGACTGCTACGTCCCGGCGCTGGCCGAGCGCGGCATCGCCATCGAGGACGCCCGGGACTACGCCCCGATCGGCTGCATCGAGCTGACCATCCCCGGGCGCGCCAACCCACACGCCGTCTCGGGCTGGTTCAACGCCGCCAAGTGCCTCGAACTCGCCCTCTTCGACGGCCAGGACCCGCGCACGGGCGAACAACTCGGACCACGCACCGGGCGCCTGACCGACTTCGCCGCCTACGACGATCTCTACGCCGCCTACGCCGAGCAGGTCGCGTGTTGGGCGGCGCGCATGGTCTACCACTGCAACCGCGGCGAGCTGGCCCAGCGCGAATGCGGGCCGCTGCCGTGCTGGTCCGTGTTGACGGACGACTGCATCGCGCGGGGACGCGACATCACGGACGGCGGGGCCGTCTACAACTACCACTCGGTCTGCTTCCTGGGCACGGCGAACACGGCCGACTCACTGTGCGCCCTGAACAAGCTGGTCTTCGAGCAGAACGCCCTCGACGCCGGGCAGGTGCTCGAGGCGCTCCGCGCGAATTTCGATGGCTTCGAGCCGTTGCGCAAACGACTGCTGACCGGCGCCCCGAAATACGGCAACGACCTCGAGGAGGTGGACGCGATTGCGGCCCAAGCGGCCAACGATTTCATCACGCTGATGGACCGCCACCGCAGCCCGCTCGGCGGACGCTACTTCGTCCACTTGTTCTCGTTCCTGGCCAACATCGAGTTCGGCAAACTGACCGGCGCCACGCCCGACGGACGCCGCGCCGGCGAGCCGCTGGCCTATTCGCTCTCGGCCCACCAGGGCCGCGACCAGCAAGGCGTGACCGCCATGCTGAAGTCCCTCGCCCGCCTGCCCCACCATCGCGCCGCCGGCGCGTCCGCGGCCATCGTCGACCTGGACCCGAAGCTGGTGGCCGGCGACGACGGCGTGGCGCGCCTCGCGCAGCTCATCCGCACCGCCGTCAAGCTCGGCGTCGGGCAGCTCCAGTTCAACGTGACGACCGAGGAACGCCTGCGCCAGGCCCAGGAAGATCCCGAGCGCTACGGCAACATCCCCGTGCGCGTGGCCGGCTACTCGCAGATGTTCAAGCTCCTCACCAAGGACCTGCAGGACCACGTCATCGCCCGCACGAAGCATAGGGACTAGGCCCGGCCCCCTGCCATATATATGTCTTATAGGACTTATATGACCTATAGGACCTATAGTCCCCGTCCCGCGTTGACCGCCCACCGGGCAGGTGCTAGAGTGGCGTCACCATTGACAAGGTATTCAGGAGTCAGAGACCGGCACTCCGCATTCCGAACTCCTGCCGCAACGCAATTGGGTTTCCTGCTATGAGCGGACACATCATCTGCGCTCCGGGGTCGCTGGCCGACCTCGAGGTGGCCACGACCATGGTGATGCGGGCCATGGCGCGTACGGCGGACGCCGCAGAGTGCGAGGCCATGTGCGACGCCGTGCGAACCCTCATCGAGCTGCAGGCCGAGACGGCCCACGAAAAGCGGGGCAAGGCCAAGTCCCGCCACGCGGAGTGGCTGCGCTTCCAGGTCCAGCAGCGCGAGCGCACGGACCTGCTGCGCCAAGCCGAGGCCGCGGTCGAGTCGTCCGAGCAACGGCTGGCGGCTGTTCGTCTCGAGGACGCCACGGATTCCGGCCCGCCGCGTGCATCCACGGAGCAAGGATACCTGACGCTGAGCGAGACCGCCCCAACGGCCGGCAAGTCAACGGCCATAATCGAGGAGTTGACGGAGATCCTCGAGCGGCTGCCCGCGGCCTTCCGCGAGTCCGCGGACTCGCCATACCCGAAGCTCGTCAAGCAGGGCGAGCGTTTGGCCGCGCGCGTCGAGGCCGGGGCATCGATGGGCCCCGAGGAACTGGCCCGGTTCCGCGACCTGATCGCCCTCAACCTGGACGGTTTCACGAAGCGGCTCGATGCGAAACAGCGCCGGCAGCGCCAGACGGCCCGGCGGGTCGAGGCGACGTTGGACGACCTGCTGCTCTACCAGGAGTTGGCGCGGCCCGCCCAAGCAGCGGAGTTGGACGACCTGGGCCGCCAGTTGGCCGCGCTGTTGCAGGCCGACGACCTGCGCCTCGGGCCGCTCGAGCTCATCGAGCGCAGGCTCGAGACGCTCCGCAAGGAAGTGGACCGATCCGTGGGGCAGGCCGCGTATCGCACCGGGCTGTGCGAATCGATCACCCGCAATCTCGTCGACATGGGCTATGGGGTCCTGCGCGCGTTCCCGGAGGACCTGGGCGAGGGGATCGCAGAGGCCGTGCTGCGCATACCGGGCGGCGAGCAGGTGCGCGTCGCCTTGCAGCCCAACAACCAACTCGCGTTTCACGTCGTCCACGAGCGCTCCGGGCTGGTGAGCGAAGAGGCCGAGCTCGCGTACCTGTCGTCCGGCGAACTGGCCCACCTGCGCCAACAGGAGCACCGCTGGTGCAGCGATTTCCGCCAGCTCCTGCGGCGCGTCGTCGCCGAGGGCTTCCACTACGAGGTCAGCCTCAAACAGGACATACCCGAGCAGGCCATCAAGGTCGTAGTCGTCGAGACCCCCGACGAAGTCCTGGCGCGACAGGCCGAGGAAGAGGAAGTGCGCCGTTTCGGTGACGACAAGAAACGACACATGGGCTGATGCCAACGCTGGAGAGCCGCCATGAACCTGGGCCGCATTGCCGCCTTCACTGCCGTCTGGTGTCTGATGCCCTTCGCGGGCGTCCTCGCAGACGAACCGGCGCCGCGTCAAGTCCGCTATCACGGCATCAGCCCGACGGACCCGGGCGGCCGTTGCGGGCTGCGCAACCCGGAACGAGGACTCCGAATCGAAACGTTGATCGCCGAGCCGCCGGGGGCCGAGGCGTGGGGCCCGGCGGGCCACCTGCGCGACAGTCTTACCGAGGGCTACAGCGACGACTGGTGGCTGCTCGACGCCCAGCGCTACGAGCCCTTCGGACTCACCTTGGCGCAAACCTACTGCTACCTCGACCGGTTCATGGATGGCCCGATCTCGACGGAGAAGCTCGAGTGTCTGCGACGGGGCCTCGGACGCCTGCGGGCCGCCGGCCTCAAGGCGGTGTTGCGCTTCGCCTATGAGAAGCAAACGGGCCAGACCACCGGCCCGAACCTCGAGACCATTCTCGGCCACATCGACCAACTGGCGCCCGTAATCCGCGAAAACGTCGACGTGATCTACGTGATGCAGGCGGGGTTCGTGGGCGCGTGGGGCGAGTGGCACAGCTCCGCACAGAAACTCGAGAAAGACCACCCCGCCCTGGCCGCCATTGTCGCCAAGGTGCTGGACGTGCTGCCGCCACAGCGCATGACCCAGGTCCGGGTGCCAAAGTACAAGCGCTGGGTCCTCAGCGAGCCGGTCTTCGACGCCTTCGAGGTCCTCAGCACCGACACGGCGTTCAGCGCCATACCCGCGGCCCGGATTGGCTTCAACAACGACGGCTTCCTGGCGGGAACGACCTGCGGCGGGACCTGGCCCGAGCCGCCCCGCTTCTCGAACCCCGGCAATCCCGAGTTCGACTACATGACCCAAGAAAGCGCCTACGTGCCCGTGGACGGCGAGTTGTTCTGGGCGGACCAGGGCGGCAAGGTCGAGGGCCTGCGGGCGGCCGTCCGTATGCGGCTGCACCACTACAGCAGCTTCAGCCTCGCCCACAGCTACTCCGAACGCGAGGGCAAGCCCTACTCGATCGACGACTGGATGAAGACGCCGCTGACCGCCCGGCAGGTGCGAGAAGCGAACCTGCCCGTGTCTGACGGCTATTTCGAGGACGGCGATGGGAACGCGGTTGACAGAACGGCCTTCGAGTACATCCGCGACCATCTAGGCTATCGCATCGAGCTCCAGCAGGCCCGGTTCCCGAAGTCCGTCAAGGCCGGCGACACGTTGTCCGTCGATATCGAGCTCATCAACCGCGGGTTCTCGGTCCTCCACAACCCGCGTCCCGTGTACTTCGTCCTCATCGCTGCCGGAGGCCAGGTCGTGCAGGTCGCCGATACCAACGCCGACCCGCGCCGCTGGCAGCCTTACGACCCCGATGACCCAGGATACGCCCCCCTTACGCACGCGGTGAGCGGGACGCTCACCCTCGCCCAGGATCGGCCGCCGGGTTCCTACCTCCTCGGCCTGTGGCTCCCGGACGCTGCCGACACGATCCGCCAAGACGCGCGCTACGCCGTCCGCGTCGCCAACCGCGACGTCCCCTGGTGGACAACGCCCTCCGGCGAGTACGGCGTCAACGTACTCGGCAACGTCACGGTGGCGCCGCGGGGCTAGGATCCGTCGTTTGGCCGGGCGCGCCTGCCGCCAGAAGCTCATCGAGAACGGCGAAGACCTTGTCCTTGCTCTCGGCGGTCACGACGCCGGCGTGCTTCAGCCGGATGCGCCCCTGCGGGTCGATCACAACGACGTTCGGCTTCTTTCGCTCGAAGCCGTAGGCCCTCCCGACGGTCCCCTTCCAGTCGAGTAGAATGGGATACGGCGTGATCTTCCGAAGGATGAATCGAATGATGGGCCTCTCCCACTTGGGCACGCCTCTGCCGACCCCCATGCCCTCGAGGACGATCGCGCCCTCGTAGCGGTCGTAGAGCGCTTGCGCCCATTTCTCCCCCTGCCGTCCGCTCTTCCGGTCGCCCAGGATGAGCGCCGTGGCCTTGGCGCGAGGAAAGGTGAAGGCGTGGCGGTCCCGGAACTGATCTTCGACCTCGAACCCGGGCGCGCGAGGCAGCGACTCCTCTGACCGCGGCGCATCCGCCTCCGAATACGCCGCGGCGGGCCGGGCTTCGTGCTCACCGGCGTCCTCGGCATACGTCGCGGAGGCCACGCACGCGGCCATCAGACACAGCATCGCACACCCTTTGGCACACGCAACGTGCATTGGCCGAGCCCAAGACTTCCGCTCACATGCCAAACCTTGACCGCTCCTCACGTGGCCACTATCCGCCATCACACCAAGACGACCAAAGCTCTGGACTGTTGATTGCGCCGCGCCGCCCGCACGAGCGGAGAGCGCGGCATTGTCGCTGTCATTGCGAGGAGGGCCTCAGCCCGACGAAGCAATCCCCTCGGCCAACGCGGTTGCCTATCACTCGCGGGATTGCTTCGTCGGGCTGAGGCCCTCCTCGCAATGACATCATGGGGGTGGATGTCCGGCACCGAGTCGTCGCGGGCTGGAGCGGATTTGTCAACGGGCCCTCGCGCGCCGCTTCGCGCCTGCGAGGCCCAAGGCCACGGCGCTCAGCGCCAGCGCAAGCGCGTCCCCGCGTAACCCGGCGCGCCAGGGGGGACCCCCGGAGATGCCCGCGGCGCAGCCGGTATCGACCTCGATGGCAACGCCCTCCTGGGTGACGCTAACGCAGACGGGGGAATCCTCGGCCGCGTCGCTGAAGACGCAGAGCGTGGCGGTTCGGGTGTCCGGGGCGGCGTTGGCGGCGTACTCGAGCGTGACGGCGCCTTGGTCCGTACCGTGGCGCCCGCTCGTGATGGCCAGCCAGTCGCCGCCGGCCGTGACCTCGGCGCGCCAGTCGAGAGGGGTCGCATTGCCTCGCTCGATGGTCACGGCAGCCGTGCCCGCGGCAGCGCCGACGGACAGCGCGGCCGGCGACGCCTCGATGACGGGCGCGAGATAGGGGACCTTGACCACCTCGCCGCGTGTACCGAACGTGTTGTGGTGGTGGACAAGCAGGATGCCGAGGGCATCGTGGTCCCACGCGGCCTCGAAGTCATAGTTGACCTCGATGCTTTCACCGTCGGCGTCCGGAAGGGTCGGCCCGCCGGGGAACTGGAATCCCGGCCGCAGCACCTCGTGCCGCATCCAGCGGGTCTTGTCGGTCGGCTCGCGAGGGTAGTCCACCGGGTCGATGGGGTCGAGGGACTCGTGCGGATAGCTGAAGGTCTCGACGTAGAACTGGAACGCGGGGTGTCGCTCGGTCAGGCCCAGCATCGCCACCGGCACAGGCAGCAGCATCGCGTTGGTCATGAACACCGGGATGGCGCGCTCGGACGCACAAGCACCGTTGAGGTAGCCCGCCACCGCGCTCAGGGGCGCTATCCGGAGGTTCTCGAGGTATGAGACGAACACGTCCGAGGGCGCGACGCCGTCCACCGAAGCCAAGTCCCAGTTCCGCAGCCGGTAGTCCGAATGGCCGTCTTCGTTCGTATCGATGTAGACGTGGACCAGGACCTCGTTGGGACTGCCCCACACGTCATGCGTGACGATGGCAAAGTACACCGTCGACCCATACAGGCCCGTCGTGACGCCATAGTCGGAGCACACCCCCACGTACTTGAGGTCCGCCGCGTCCGCAATCGAGGGCCAGTCGTCCGGGAGGTGGCCCGGGGCGGGCCGCTCTTCGGGGCTGACCAGCGTCAGCTCGCACGGCGTCACCAGCGACGCGACGTCCGCCGGAAAGTCGTCCCCCGTGTGCACGCCCTCACCCGCGAGCGCGATG
>Ga0114930_10003246_pt1 | contig 14331 bp, 14 predicted proteins | sample AnhtaG_FD_87300 | JGI IMG/M metagenome (GOLD analysis project Ga0114930, IMG submission 87300) | Deep subsurface microbial communities from Anholt, Denmark to uncover new lineages of life (NeLLi) - Anholt_01485 metaG | ecosystem: Environmental > Aquatic > Marine > Oceanic > Sediment | place... | reverse complement strand
CTCACCACCAGGTAATGCCTCTTATCCCCTATGCGGTACATCAGCTCGCCGATATCTACCAAAGTCAGATAGGGGTGATGGTGGGGAAGGACTCCGAAATAGCCATAATAGCCCGGAGCGGTGACCTCATCCACCTCCTCCCTAACCACTAGCCTCTCGGGAGTCACCACCTCCAGGGCGAACCTTTTCTTCCCCATTGGTTTTACTTCCCCTTCAGGCTCGCAGCTTTCTCCATAGCCTCCTCGATGGCTCCCACCATAAAGAAAGCCTGTTCGGGAAGGTCGTCCAGCTCCCCATTGACTATCTTTTGGAAACCCTTGATAGTGTCCTCGAGCTTTACATATTTTCCCTCTACCCCGGTGAACTCCTCGGCAACAAAGAAAGGCTGGGAGAAGAAGCGCTGTATCTTGCGGGCTCGGGCAACGACGACCTTATCCTTCTCCGAAAGCTCGTCAATCCCCAGTATGGCGATGAGATCCTGCAGGTCTTTATACCTCTGCAGGATTTCCTGTACCGACCGGGCTACCTGATAATGCTCTTCACCTATTATTCTGGGGTCGAGGATGCGGGAGGTGGAGGCAAGGGGGTCCACTGCGGGGTAGATACCCAGCTCGACAATGGAGCGGGAAAGGATGGTGGTGGCATCCAGATGGGCGAAGGTGGTAGCCGGGGCGGGGTCTGTTAGGTCATCGGCAGGCACATAGATAGCCTGTACCGAGGTGATGGAGCCCTTCTTGGTGGAGGTAATCCTCTCCTGTAGCTCCCCCATCTCGGTAGCCAGAGTAGGCTGATAGCCGACAGCCGAGGGCATTCGTCCCAGCAGGGCTGAGACCTCGGAACCCGCCTGAACAAAGCGGAAGATATTATCTATAAACAGCAGGACATCCTGCTCCTCAACATCGCGGAAATACTCTGCTACGGCCAGCGCCGCCAGACCTACCCGCAGCCGTGCCCCCGGGGGCTCGGTCATCTGACCAAAGATGAGGGCGGTCTTGCTTATAACCCCCGACCGCTTTAGCTCCAGCCAGAGGTCGTTCCCCTCCCGGGTCCGCTCGCCGACCCCGGCGAAGACGGAGACCCCCCCGTGGACGGTGGCTATGTTGTGGATCATCTCCATTATCAGAACCGTTTTCCCCACGCCTGCCCCGCCAAACAGCCCGGTCTTCCCCCCCTTGGCATAGGGTCCCAGCAGATCGATGACCTTGATGCCGCTCTCGAACATCTGGGTGGTAGTCTCCTGCTCCTCGAAGCTTGGGGGGTCGCGGTGGATGGAATACCGCTCCTTGGTCTTTATCGGTCCCAGATTATCGATGGGTTCCCCAATCACATTTATCAACCTTCCCAGGTTCTCTTTCCCCACTGGCACAGTAATGGGGCCCCCGGTATCCACGGCTTTCATTCCACGGACCATCCCATCGGTGGAAGCCATGGCGATGGCTCGCACCCGGTTCTCACCCAGGTGCTGTTGCACCTCCACCACCACATCGATCTTCCTGGAGCTCAACTCCTTTTTATCGGTAACTCTTATTGCGTTATGGATGGGAGGTAGGCTAGCATCTTCAAATTCGATGTCCACTACCGGACCCATCACCTGAACTAACTTTCCTACCCTCATCTACTTCCTCCCTTTATATCTCTTCCTCTGCCGTAAGGGCATCGGCGGCGGTGACCACTTCTATGAGTTCTTTGGTTATGGCAGCCTGCCTGAGTTTATTCCTTAAGAGTGTCAGGTGGTCGATCATCTCCATAGCGTTGTTGGTGGCATTATCCATAGCGGTCATCCGGGCGGCGTGCTCGGAGGAAGCCGATTCTAACAAGACCCTGTAAATTTGGATATTGATATGGAGGGGAAGGAGCTGGTCGAAGATCACCCTAGCTGAGGGCTCGTAGATATAATCAATGGGGGAAACTGGTCCTTCAACCTTAAGTCTCTGGATGGGTAGGAGTCTCTCTACCACTACCCCCTGTTGCAAGGCTGACTTGAACTCATTGTAAAGCATATAGACAGCGTCGAGCTCTTCCCTGACATAGCTTCCGGTAATCTCTCTCCCCAAACTGGTGGCGTAGCCATAGGAGATGTCCCGGAAGATATCCACCAACTCTCCCTTTATGGGGTAGCTCCGTCGCCGGAAGTAATCCCTCCCCTTTCTGCCTATCAAATAGAGAAGGGTTTCTTCCCCTCGTCCTTCCTCCAGAAACTCGGTAGCCCTCCTCAATATATTGGTATTAAAGCTCCCGCATAAACCCTTGTCAGAGGTCACAATCATTAGCACTATATTCTTCTCCTCCCTTTCAGCCAATAAGGGGTGTAGGGAGGGCTCCGCCCGTGAGGCCAGGCTATTCAGTACCTCCCACATCTTGCGGGCATAGGGACGAGCTTTCAGTATCCGTTGCTGTGCCCGGCGCAAGCGAGCTACCGAGACCATCTTCATAGGTCTGGTGAGCTTCTGGATGTTGCTAACGCTCTTTATCCTTCGCCTGAGGTCTATAATGCTCGGCACAGGCTACTCCTTTTCATCTGCGGTAAAACCCTCTTTAAACTTATGTAGAGCCTTCTCTATCTCGGCGGTTAAGGGCTCGTCCAGCTCCTTTTTGCTCCTTAGCTCCTTGAGGAGTTTCTCGCAGTTACTATCTAAAAACGGGTATAGCTCTTTCTCAAAGCGGCGGAGAGAAGACACTGGGAGGTCGTCTAAGTAGCCCTTGGTGGCAGCATAAATCAGCAAAATCTGCTTCTCCACCGGTATAGGGGCATATTGCCCTTGCTTCAGGATCTCCGTCAGCCGTTCTCCTCTCTCCAGCTGAGTTCTGGTAGCTTGGTCGAGGTCGCTGCCAAACTGGGCAAAGGTGACCATCTCCCGGTATTGAGCAAGCTCCAATCTCAAGGTGCCGGCTACCTTCTTCATCGCTTTTATCTGGGCCTTTCCCCCCACCCGAGAGACTGATAAGCCCACATTGATGGCAGGACGCATCCCTGCGTAGAACAGATCCTCCTCCAAGTAGATCTGCCCGTCGGTTATGGAGATGACATTGGTGGGGATGTAAGCGGATATATCCCCTGCCTGGGTCTCCACTATGGGGAGGGCAGTTAAGGAGCCACCACCCTTCTCTTCGTTAAGCTTGGAAGCTCGTTCTAATAAGCGGGAGTGGAGGTAGAATATGTCCCCAGGGTAGGCTTCCCTTCCCGGGGGCCGGCGGATGAGGAGGGAGATCTCCCGGTAGGAGGTTGCATGTTTGGAGAGATCGTCATAGACGACCAGGGCGTGCTTCCCCCTGTCGCGGAAATACTCCCCCATAGCGCAGCCACTGTAAGGGGCGATATACTGAAGGGAAGCTGATTCGCTGGCAGAGGCGGAGACCACGGTAGTATATTTCATAGCACCATGGTCTTCAAAGGTCTTAACTACCTGGGCGACGGTGGATTGCTTCTGACCGGTGGCTACATAAATGCAGTAAACATCGGTATCCCTCTGATTGACGATAGTGTCGATGGCGATGGCTGACTTCCCGATCTGGCGGTCGCCGATGATAAGCTCCCGCTGACCCCTACCGATGGGGATCATGGAGTCGATTGCCTTAATGCCGGTCTGCAGAGGCTCTTTAACCGGGATGCGGTCAACCACCCCAGGAGCTAACCTCTCCAGGGGGCCGAAATGCTTGGCTTTTATGGCACCCTTTCCATCCAGCGGCTGCCCCATGGGGTTGACTACCCTTCCGAGCAGCTTTTCTCCGACCGGGACTTGCAGGATCCTTCCAGTGCGCTGCACTACGGTCCCTTCTTTAATGTCGCTGGTCTCACCCAACACTACCACCGCTACATCATCCTCCTCCAGATTCAAGGCTAATCCATAAACTTCGTCGGGGAACTCCAGCAGCTCACCTGCCATTGCCTTTTCCAGCCCAAATACGCGAGCGATGCCATCCCCAGCGGAGATGACCGTCCCCTCCTCGCTTACCTCTATTTCGGGGCGAAAGCTATCAATCTGCTGACGGATAATCCGACTTATCTCATCTGACTTTATCTTCATTCCTTAACCCTGCACAAGCCTTTCCCTTAATAGTTGAAGTTGCTTCTTGAGGCTACCGTCATAGACGGTATCCCCAATTTTTATTATAACCCCTCCGACAAGGGAGGGATCAACACTGCTTTTTATCTCCACCTTTTTGTCGAGGAAAGCCGATACCCGCCGGGCGATCTTTCTGGCCTGCCCAGCAGAAAGGGGGAGGGGGGAGATGACCTCCGCTACCACTACCCCTTCCAATCTGTCTACCTCTCGCTCAAAAGCCTCGCACATCTCCTCCAAATATGGCAGCCTCCTTCTGGAGGCTAACAGGTAGAAAAAGTTTTTGGTAACCTTTTGGTAGTCGACGACGGATAAAAGCTCCTCTAACAGCTTCTGTTTGCTTACGGGGGTGACCTTCGGGTCGGAGAAGAAGTCCTGCAACTCGGGATGGGCCTTAAGTATCTCCCTGAAGGAACCCAAATCCTTCTCCACCCGGGGGAGGAGCTTATCCCTTCTGGCTACCTCAATAAGAACCTTTGCATATCGCCTGAAAAGGGAACGCCTGATCATTGAAGCTCCTCCATCTCAGCCAGATATCTCCTAATTAGGGCTTGCTGGTCTTCATCGGTAATGGTCCCCTTCAATACCCTCTCCGCCTCCTCGACTGATAGCCTAGCAGTATACTCCTGGAGCCTCCGCTTAGCTAACTTGACCTCGCTTTCTATCTTTTGATGGGTGGCTTTCAACAGCCCCTCAGCCTCCTTTTTAGCCTCGGATAGAACCCTCCTCCGCTCCCGTTGGGCTTCCAGAAGGAGCCCCCTTTTCAGAGAGGAGAGGTCCTCATCGAGCTTGGATATCCTCCCCCTTATCTCCTCCAACTTGGCTCGGGCTTCCTCCCTCTGACTCCTTGCCTGGGCTAAATCCTCCCTCATCTTTTGAGACCTCCGGCGCAGGTATTTGCCTACCGGCTTCCTCAAGAAATAGACCAGAAAGGCTGCAATGATGATAATGTTGCCCAGCTGCCAAAGGGCATTACTCCAGGGCGAATGAGCCTCTGCCTGCGAAAATAGCCTCTGAGAGAGCATCATTCCCCCTATCAAGCCAACCTCTAAAAAGGACAAGTCCCAGCGCATCTCTCTATCCTTCAGGGAGGCTTTCACCTTTTGCCCCCCCTTCGTCTGACAGAGAACCGGGGAGCCTCCTTCCCAGAAGGTTCTCTGCTATTTTAAGGGCAAACTCATGGCTCATCCGCTCGAGATCCCTTTCTACCTCCCGAACCATCTCCTCAATATCTTTCTCTGTTGAGGAGAGAAGTCTCTCTGCCTCAGCCCTGGTGGAGGCGATAATCTTATCCCCCTCTCGACGTCCCTCCTGCACCCGCTCCTCCTTCAGCTGTAAGGATTCTGCTCTGGCAGCTGCCATAGCCTTCTCCCGTTGTTGGGTGAGCTCCTCCACCACCTTCAGGGACTGCTGCGCCTCTTCTTGCGGACCGACGACCATGGACCTTCGTTCTTTCAATATCTTGAGAAGGGGCTTGAAGAAATAGTGGTCCAAGATCAACACCGAGATGAGGAACAGTCCTATTATATAGACAATAGATATGTCGAGCTTAATCATCTTAGTAGGAAAAGGAACTCTATCCCATCAGTTCATCCATAAGCCTCCGTCTCTCCGCCTTATCCGGGATAGAGGAGATCATCTTCTTGGTGCAAGCCAGATGAAAATTAACAATCGCCTCTGAGATGATAGGATAGAAATCGGTAACCTCGGTCTCCGACTCCAGGGTCAGCTTGGTCTCTGATTGGCTGCCGACGCTATCGTCAAGGCTCAAAGACAGTATCTCTTCCCCCCGGATGTACTCGTAAACCTCGAGTCCACCAGATGGAGAAACGTGGAGCCTCTCTTTAAACTTATGCTCACTAAGAGACCCCTTCAAAAAATCTGTAAGTATCCTCGTCACCTCTCTATCGGCTAACAATTCGTATCTTCTTTCCATAATTCCCTCTCGGATTAGTTTGCTCCATGCAAATCTTCATCCCCTGGCCGGGAACTATGAGGAGCTCTCTTTCAGTTCCTTTTCAGATGGATGCTTTCTCCCTGAGCCCCCTTTCTGGAAAAGGGGAACCAGTATAATGGGAGCCATTAGGGTGGTGACCATGGTCATTAGGACAGCAACCCCGAAGATGGTCTTTCCCACATCCCCCACCAGCACATTCTTGGCTAAGCCCACCCCGGCGATGATAAGGGCGACCTCACCCCGGGGGAGCATGCCTATCCCTATCCGAGCGCCACCCCTCATATTAAACCCTACCCCTAGAGCAGGGAGCGAACAGCCGAAGACTTTGCCAATGATAGCCAGAATGGTGATCACCAGCCCAAACCCCAGGGCTCCTTTAAAGGAGCGGAAATCTACCATCATCCCCATAATGACAAAGAAGATGGGAACCATAGCATAATATACCGGATTGAGCCTCTCTATTAGAAGCTTAGCTACCGGGGTATCCGACATGGCTAAGCCAATGGCATAAGCCCCTATAATCATGGCTAAGCCGAACATCTCGGCAATGGCAGCGGCAAAATAGCAAAGAGATAGGGCTATGACCAAGGCAGCCCCATCAGACTTGAACCACTCCATGAAACGGGATATCTGCTTGCGAAAGATGAGCCCCACCGCCATAATCCCCAGCCATACTCCCACCGCTTTAGTGGCTATCAGGGCTACCTCTCCACCGCTAAACTTCTGCCCTACCCCTCGGGCGGTCAAGCTGACTACTACCGCTAAGATCAGAATCCCCAGAACATCGTCCACCACCGCTCCGCCCATTATGGTCACCCCCTCGGGGGTATCCAGTTTCTTTATATCGCTCAGGATACGGGCGGTAATCCCCACCGAGGTAGCGGTCATTATCGCCCCCATAAAGAGGGCTTTCCCGCCAAAGATAGAGGTATCATAGCCGAACAATACAGTGGCATAAGCCCCAAATAGGAAGGGAAATACTATCCCTCCCAAAGCTACCATGGTGGCTGGAAAAGCATAGCGGAAAAAGGAGGGTAGGTCTGTCTCCAGCCCCGCCATAAAAAGGAGGATGACCACCGCTACCTGGGCGAAGGCATAGATTTCATTGGATACCGGTACGTTGGTCAAAACACCAGCCTCTGGCGGGGGGAAAAGAGCTCCCAGCCCTGGGATCTTAAGATACCCGCCCAGGGCATAGGGTCCGATGACCATACCCACTATGAGCTCCCCCAATACAGCGGGCTGTTTGAGCCACCTCTCGCAAACCTCCCCTGCAATCCTGGCTAATATCAGGATGACCGCTAATTGAAACACCAGGTGGGTTATGATCTCCATGATTCCATGTTCCACTTTCAAACCTCCTCTTGCTCTATCAATACTATTTCGAACCTCTGAAAACAGAGGAAATCACCCTCTTTCTCTTCGTAAGCGGACTTCATCCTCAAGCCTTTTCTGGCAAAGTTAAGCCTTTTTCCCTTACATAGACCTCCTTTCCCTTCCTCTCAATTACCCTGCCTATTATTTTAGCCGCTATCCCCGCCCTTCTCATCTCCGCTGCCATCCTGCCTGCCTCGTTGGGGGGGGAAGCGACGAGCAATCCTCCCGAAGTTTGAGGGTCAAACAGAAGAGCCCCCTCTTCTTCATTCAGGGTTGGCGCCAGCTCGACCCTCCCTCCACAGAAGCTACGGTTACCTAAAAGCCCAGGGGAGGAGACAACCTCCCCCACCAGCTCCAGCGCCTCAGGTAAGACCGGTATCTCCGGGAAATAGAACTCCAGGGAGACCTTGCTGGCAGAAGCCATCTCACAGCAGTGCCCCAACAGCCCGTAGCCGGTGATGTCGGTAGCTGCTGATACTCTATACCGCAGCATTATTTCCGACGCCCGACGGTTGAGCTCCATCATCACCTCGGAGACCCTCTTTGTGGTCTCCAGGGAGACCTTCTGGAACTTGATCCCCGTGGTAATAATACCTATCCCCAGGGGCTTTGTCAATATCAAAAGCTCCCCCACTCTGGCTGCTGAGTTGGTTATAATGCGCTGAGGGTGAATGGTGCCGGTGATGGCGTAGCCGAACTTCATCTCCTTATCCTTGATGGTATGCCCCCCCAAGAGGTGAACCCCAGCCTCCCTTAACTTTGCCATCCCCCCAGCCATGATGCGCTCCAGAATAGCTAAATCTCCCTTGGGGGGAAACCCCGCTATGCAGAGGGCGGTCAGGGGCACACCCCCCATAGCATAGATGTCGCTCAGAGAGTTAGCAGCCGCTACTGCTCCAAAGACCCAGGGGTCATCAACCACCGGGGTAAAGAAATCAACCGTCTGCACCAGGGCTAATTCCTCCGACAGCTTATAGACACCAGCATCATCAAAGTTGGCAAAGTTGCATAGCACCCTTTCGTTAATATCAGGAGGGAGCTTACACACGACCTGGACCAGGTCGCTGGCAAAAAGCTTAGACCCTCACCCTAAGCCGCTGACCATCTCGGTCAGTCGTTTGGCTCTGTCTTCCATCCCTGATGACCTCCTAAAAAAGATATCCTACTTCCCCTTGCCTACTTGGGCAGAGATTCCGCTCTCTTCTGCGGTGCTTCCCCTTTCCCTTTGAGGTCGCCCATCTGACAGTTCCCCTGAAAGAGTCCCCCTTCCTCTATGATCAGGGTGGAGGTGAGCACATCGCAAAAGACTCGCGCGGTAGAGTGGATCTCCAGCCTGGCATCCGCTTTAATGCTACCTTTGACCTTACCACTGACGGATACGGTGGAGACCTCTATCTCACCTTCCACCTCAGCAGGCTCCCCTATGATCAGCGTGTTTTTGGAAGAAATCTTCCCATTGAATCTGCCGTCAATCCTCATTACATCTTTAAACTTGAGGGTCCCCTCAAACTCGGTCCCCTCGCCCAGGAACCCGTTAATCTCCCCAACTTCCATCTTTTTCTCTTTCATCTCCCCAGCCTCTCAAGGATATAAATGGTTATCTCACCAATCGCCCGAGGAGATCAGGAGGGAGAAGAGTCGCGGGAGGTCTTCGTCGGAGTAGTATTCTATCTCTATCCTCCCCCCTTTCCCCTTCTGGCGGATGGAGACCTTTGTTCCCAGCCTCCTCTGGAGGCGTTCTTCCGCAGCCCTGATGAAGGGATTGGGCGCCAGCACCCGTGGCTTAGCCTTTCTCCCCTCCTTCAGGCGCCGGACCAATCTCTCCGTCTCCCTCACCGAGAGCCCCCCCTTCTTTATCCTCTGGCAGACCTGAAGCTGTGTCGCCCGGTCCTCCAGGGATAGCAGGGCACGGGCATGTCCCATGGTGAGCTTCTCAGCCAGAATCTCCTGCTGAATGCTCTGGGGGAGTTTCAACAACCTCAGATAATTGGCTACCGACGAGCGGTCCTTACCCACCCGGCGGGAAACCTCCTCCTGGGTGAGGTGGAACTTATCTATGAGCATGGCGTAAGCCCTCGCCTCCTCCAGGGGGTTCAAGTCCTCCCGCTGGAGGTTCTCTATGAGGGCCAACTCCAGAAGCCTCTCCTCCGGAACATCCTTTATCACCACCGGCACCTTTGTTAAGCCGAGCTTCTGGGCTGCTCTCCACCTCCTCTCCCCTACAATTATCTGATACCTCCCCTTGGTGGGGCGAACCACTAGGGGCTCAATGATGCCGTTCGCCCGGATGGAGTCCATTAACTCCCTCATCCCCCTGTCACTGTAGCCCAGGCGGGGTTGATGGGGGTTGGGGGATAGGAGTTTGATGTCCACCTCCTTGGCTCCGACAGCCTCCTCTAAAGGGGGCTGAGGGATAAGAGCATCTAATCCTTTACCAAGCGCCTTCCTTTTCATTTCCGATAAATTCCTTAGCTAAATTAAGATAGGCTTGCGCCCCTTTCGATGCCAGGGCATACAGGATTATAGGCTTGCCAAAGCCGGGGGCCTCCCCCAGGCGGATGCTCCGGGGAATGACTGTCCTGAAGACCTTCTCCTTAAAATAACGGCGGATCTCCTCTGCCACCTGCTTGCTGAGGTTGGTCCGCTCGTCATACATAGTCAGCAGCACCCCTTCGATCTCCAGCTCGGGGTTGAAGACCCGCTTGACCCTCCAGTAGGTATCCAGAAGATAAGACACCCCTTCCAAGGCGTAGTATTCGCACTGAAGGGGGATGAGGATGGAATCGGAGGCTACTAGAGCGTTCACTGTCAACAGACCGAGGGATGGGGGGCAATCGATCAGGATGAAATCGAAGTCCTCCCGGACAGGTCTTAGCGCTCTCTTCAGTAGATACTCCCTTTTCTTCACCTCAATCAACTCCACCTCCGCCCCGATGAGGTCGCGTGCTGAAGGGACGAGCTTGAGAAACTTGAGCTCCGTGGGGAGAACTATCTCCCCAATGGGTCTCATAGCCAGCAGAGAATGGTAGACATGCTCCCCCTCCTTGGGGGGTGAGAGGCCGAGCCCGCTGGTGGCGTTAGCCTGAGGGTCGAGGTCCACCAAGAGGGTCTCCCTCTCCGCTGCCGCCAGACAGGCAGATAGGTTGACCGCGCTGGTGGTTTTACCCACTCCCCCCTTTTGGTTAGCTACGGCGATTACCCTCCCCATAGGCTCATAAAGCAATTCCTATTAAGGGGTTAAATAACTAAAGCTTCTTCTTGAAAGGATAGGATAGCACAATTCCCCCCCATTTGAAAGGGGAAAATGTTTCACGTGAAACAGCCGTCATCCCCGTCTCACCTCCACCAGAAACCCTTTATCCCTGGTGGGTAGCGGGGTCTTTCCCCCCAGGGTAAGCCCTCCCAGCTCCAAGCGGGCGAGTTCCTGACACCCCTTCTCCCCCAGGAAGAGAACCACCCTCCCCTCTGGCTCCAGCGTCTGACGGGCAAAGCCCATCAGATCGGGAAGCCTTCCCCACCCTCGTGAGGTTATGTAGCGGAACCGACCCGGAGGGGGGAGACAACCCTGAAATTCCTGCAGGGTCACCGGCATTGCCCACACCTCAGAGAGACCCAGCCTCCTGACCACCTCCTTGAGGAAGTGGACCTTCTTGCGGTGAGGCTCTATAAGATAGAGCTTCAGCCGGGGGCGGAGGAGCTTGATGGGAAGGGCGGGGAACCCCGCCCCGCTCCCCACATCCGCCCATAAAGAGGGGGAATCGGTCATCTGAAGGGAGGCGAAGAAGGACTCCACAAAGTGGTAGGTGATGACCTCCTCCGGCTTCCTTATGGAGGTCAGGTTTATCTTCCGATTCCACTGCAGTAGGAGTCGGAAATAGGTCTCCGCCTGCTGGAGGACTGCCTGCTGGAGCTCCAATCCGACATCCTTAGCTCTTTCCCTGAGGGTCTCCTGAAACCCCATGCCACCCTCTTTTGATCTTTTTTAGATAGATATTTATTATGGAGAGTGCCGCCGGGGTCACCCCCGGGATACGGCTGGCTTGCCCCAGATTGCTGGGCTGGACCTCCTGGAGCCTCTCCACTACTTCCCGAGAAAGACCGGGGATCTGGTGGTAGGGGAACTCCCTGGGGATGCGCCTCCCCTCCAGCCTCCGCAGCTGCTCCGCTTCCCTGAGCTGCCTCCTGATGTAGCCCTCATACTTCACCTCGCTCTCCACTGTGCCGACTACCTGCGGGTCGTCGGTGGAAAGGGAATCTTGGGGAAGGAGGGGTTTGAGGTCGGAGAGGCGGACTTCTGGTCTTCTGAGCAATTGGGCGAGGGTAGTGGGTTTGGTAAGGTGGTATCGGTCCTTAAGGTGGGGGGTTTTCTCCTTATCCCCTGACGGGGTGTTAACGAGGGTGGTGGTAAGATACCTCTTTAGGGAGGTGATCTCCTCTTTCTTTTTGAGGAACCTGCGGTAACGCTCCTCATCGATAAGCCCTACCCGATGCCCGTAGTCGCTCAGCCGGAGGTCGGCGTTGTCGACCCGCAACAGGAGGCGGCACTCTGCTCGGGAGGTGAACATCCGATAGGGCTCCTGGGTCCCCTTGGTCACCAGGTCGTCTATCATTATGCCGGTGTAAGCCTCCGGTCTTTTGAGGATCAGGGGCTCCCGTCGGGCTATTTTGAGGTAGGCGTTGATGCCCGCCATAAGCCCTTGGGCAGCCGCCTCTTCATAGCCGGAGGTCCCGTTTATCTGCCCGGCAAGGAAGAGACCCTCAACCCTCTTGGTCTCCAGCGACGGCTTAAGCTGGGTGGGGTAGACAAAGTCGTATTCGATGCCGTAGCCCGGTCTCATGAACTCCGCCTCCTCCAGACCGGGGATGCTTCTGATAAACCTCTTCTGGACCTCCACCGGGAGGCTGTTGGCGACCCCATTGGCGTAGATTTCGTGGCTGTGGGACCCTTCGGGTTCCAGGAAGACCTGATGTCTCTCTCTGTCGGGGAAGTTGACCACCTTCACCTCGATGGAGGGGCAGTAGCGGGGACCTATACCGACGATCTTGCCAGTGTAGAGGGGGGAGCGGTCGAGGTTCTCCCGGACGATTTGGTGGGTGCGGGGGGTGGTATAGCCGAGATAGCACTCTATCTGGGGGCGGTCTATCCCCTCGGTGGTGAAGGAGAAAGGGACGGGGACGGGGTCTCCGGGCTGGGGTATGAGGCGGCTGAACTCTATGCTCTCCTGCTTGAGTCGCGGGGGGGTGCCGGTCTTCAGCCTCCCCATAGCGAGACCCAGCCGTCGGAGGGAGGCGGAGAGCTCTACGGAAGCGGGCTCGTTTGCCCTTCCCGAAGGGTAGCTGACCAGCCCTATATGGATGAGACCGTTGAGGAAGGTCCCGGTAGTCACTATGACCGCCTTGGCTCTGACCCTTTCCCCATCCTTGAGCTGTACCCCCACTATCTTCCCTTTATCTACCAAAATGTCGGTCACCTCACCCTGCATGAGATGTAAACCCTCCTGCTCCTCAAGGAGGCGCCTCATCTCCAGGCGGTAGGCGACCCTGTCCGCCTGAGCCCTGGGCGCCTGAACTGCCGGTCCTCTGCTCAGGTTTAGCATCTTGAACTGGATGCCGGTGTGGTCGATGACCTGCGCCATAACCCCCCCGAGGGCATCTATCTCCCTCACCAGGTGCCCCTTGGCGATCCCGCCTATGGAGGGATTGCAAGACATCTGGGCAACGGTGTCCAAGTTGATAATATAGAGAGAGGTCTTCAGCCCAAGTTTGCTGGTAGCCAAGGCTGCTTCGCAGCCGGCATGCCCGGCACCGATGACCACCACATCGAAGTCTTCGGAGAAGTTGGTAGTCATTATTTATTTTAGGGGTTAATTATTAACAATATTATTTCCCAATGCAGAAGTTAGCGAAGATGTGGTTCAGGACATCTTCTACCGTGGTTCTACCGGTTATCTCACCCAGCTTCTGATAGGCTCGGTTGAGGTCGAGGAGAAGGAACTCCTCGGACAAGCCCTGTTGGAGGGACTTCAGGGCTTGGGTGGTTGAGCGTAGGCACTGGGATATTATCTCCTTGTGCCTCAGGTTGGTCAGGAGGGGACCTCCTCTCTGGGGGAGGGCACCCCGGAGGATGGAGGTGCGAATCTTATCCTTCAATTGAGGGAGCCCTTCCCCTGTCTTCACCGATATTCTAACCATCTTTTGGCTTGGGATGGAGGGGAGAAGCTTCTGGAGGTCGATGCTGGTGGGGAGGTCTATCTTATTAATTACCAAGAGGAAACTCCTCTGTCCGATCTCATCTATAATCATCAGGTCCTCCTGGGCAAGGGGGCGGGAGTTGTCCAGCATGGCGATTATCACATCTGCCTGTCTGATGGCCTGGCGGCTCCTTTTGACCCCCTCTTTTTCGATGAGGTCGACGGTCTGGCGCATCCCGGCGGTATCGATGAAGTTTATCGGTATCCCTTCGATGTTCACCGATTCAATGAGGATGTCGCGGGTGGTGCCGGGGAGGTGAGTGACGATAGCCCGCTCCTGTGCCAGGAAGTGGTTGAAGAGGCTCGATTTGCCCACATTGGGACTTCCCACAATTGCCAGGGAAATCCCCTCCCGGAGGATCCTCCCCTGGGCGTAGCTCTGCTCCAGCTGGGAGAGTTCTTCGGTGAGCTCCTTTAAGTGGCGCTCTATCTCCTCGGGGGTTATAAAAATGTAGTCCTCATTGACGAAGTCTATGGAGGCTTCGGCTCGGGCTATAAGGTCGAGAAACCTCTGGTCGAGGGAATGGAGGCGGCGAGAGAGCTCCCCCTGGATCTGCTGATAGGCGAGCTCAGCCTGGTAGTATGTTTTGGCGTTGATGAGGTCGTTGACAGCCTCAGCCTGGACGAGGTCGATTCTCCCGTTAAGGAAAGCGCGGTAGGTGAACTCCCCCGGTTCTGCCAGGCG
>Ga0114930_10003244_pt1 | contig 14333 bp, 9 predicted proteins | sample AnhtaG_FD_87300 | JGI IMG/M metagenome (GOLD analysis project Ga0114930, IMG submission 87300) | Deep subsurface microbial communities from Anholt, Denmark to uncover new lineages of life (NeLLi) - Anholt_01485 metaG | ecosystem: Environmental > Aquatic > Marine > Oceanic > Sediment | place... | reverse complement strand
TCCGTGATTGGTGACTGGTGACTGGTGAATCGAGTATTGAGCAACGAGGCATGAGCAACGAAAGTAGCTGGCAGGGCAAAGGTGAAGGGCCATTCACGCCAGATGGTATTTTTCGCATCGAGAGCAAGCCGGCCCAGGTCGCTTTGGAAAAACGTGAATATCGATTCAGTATTGACATGCTGAGCAACCGCTGCACTTAGGGCACCATCGGCCAAAAGTTTTTCCAGTGTTCTCTCGACCGCTTCTTTCGTCACAGGCTTAGTCAAATCAAGCTGAGAAATTACAAGGTGAGTTGCAGCGCCGATTAGCCGGGCCTCAGGCGGCTTGGCCAAATCAGGCTTTGCCGTAATAAGAGCTGACGGCTGACGGTCGAGGGCCCGCGAATAGTCGAACCTTACGTATTCATCGCTGCGATGAGTTAGCTCTGTCACAGAACTCTTGGCAGGCAAAGACGGTGCTTCGCTAAACCGATACTGCCAGCTCAGCGACTCTTTCACCCGTGAAAGGAGTTTTGATTCTCTTTGTTTCAAGGCCGGCTTTCTGGAGGTTTTACGGGTCCGGCTCAATTTGTTCCTCTTCAGGTCGATAATGAATTTGGAAAGCTGCTGTAGCTCGTTTTGGCCATAGAGTTTCAAGCTGAATAAATCACTATCTGCAGCTTGATCCGCAAAGCCGGTTTCGAAAGCGCTATGTAGGCTTCTTTGGCGAGACAGGCCGTAAAGAATCCAGTCCAGCGGACTCTGGCAGGCTCGAAGCTGCCAGTCGGGAATCGGCTGGCCAGCAAAGAAGAAGCCGTTGGAGATGAGATCGCGGCAGTGGCTTTGCTTTTGCGAAGCAGTTAGGACAAGACGGTCTCTGGCACGCGTTGTTGCAACGTAGAGGATACGCATTTCTTCAGCTAATGCCCTTGACAGCTTCTGCTCAGCTATAACCTGGTGTGCAAGCGAGCGCAGCTTGCTGTTCGACTCGCGGTCGATAATCTGCAGGCCGAGTGTTTCGCCGGCACTGGCAACAATGTCCGCGTGAATGTCTCTCTTGTTGAATCTGCTCTCCAGCTCAGCCAAAAAGACAACCGGAAATTCAAGGCCTTTGCTCTTATGAACACTTAAGATGCGAACGGCATTACCCGCCGCGCTTTCTGGCTCAGCGGGCGCCCAGTCCTGGCCCACCTCCAGCAGCCTTTCAATGAACTGGACAAAGCGCGTAAGTGACGGGACGCCACCACTACTGGCAAAGCCTTCGAACTGAACGGCCCTGTCATGCAGCTTTAGAAGATTGGCCCGGCGGGCCTGGCCGTTCGGAAGAGCCGAAACAAATGATAAGAAGCCGGTCTCTCGATATATCTGCCAGATTAGATCCGCTAGCTTGCCTCGTCGGGCAACGGTTCGCCACTGCTCGATCCGACCCAAGTTTTTTCTCAATTTGTCCGCCAGTTTCGTGTCCGGCCCGGAATCGCAATAGTGCAGCACGCAATCGTAATAATTGCCGGGCTGCTGGCCGCTATTAGCGTGTATTTTTATCTTCGCCAGCTCGGTGTCACTGACCTTGAAAAAAGGGCTTCGCAATACAGCAGCCAATTCGATGTCCCGCTGGGGATTGTCCAGGACCTTCAGCAGGGCTACAACATCACTGATTTCAGTTGCTTCGAAATATCCCGCTGTAGCCTGACAGCTCACAGGGATGCCTGCCAACCGCAGCACTTCGACGTAATCATTTGCCTTTTTGGCCAGTGAGCGCATCAGCACCACAATGTCACGATATTGGACATCTCGCAGGCCACCCTGCTCCTTGTCGTATATTTGAAATTCGGGCTTACCGGTGTCCGCCCCTACCATTTGTCTGATACGCTGGGCAATCATCGCAGCCTGACGCCGGCGGGAGCTGACAGCATTCAAATCTTCATCTTCACTCATCTCGCCGACCTTTTCACTGTCCGAATCCTGGCTCCGGCGTATCTCGTCAAGTATATGGAACTCGACAACGCTTCTTCCGCCATGTATGACCTGGTCCCCGGATACATCCATACGTGCGGGTTTCAATTGAGCCGAGTCGTCGTAGTCGATGCCGGCAAAACGCGAGCCGGTCATAATACGCGAGAATATCGCGTTGACAAAATCCAGAATGCCTTTGGCGGAGCGAAAGTTTGCATTCAGATCGACACGCAGCCCGTTTTGCGCGTTGGCTGCGTCAGCCGAGGCTGACGTGAGGTCCTTTATAAAGATCTCCGGCTCAGCGCCTCGAAAGGCATAAATGCTCTGCTTGACGTCGCCCACAACAAAGCCGTTCCCTGATGAGCTGAGCATCTCGAGTATGGTCTGCTGGACAGGATTGATATCCTGATACTCGTCAACAAATATGTATCGGTACCTGCGCCGAAGCGTGAGGGCCGTCTCCGAAGGTACTACATTATCGTCCGAAGAATCAGCATCGGTTAAGAGCTTCAAGGCGTTGTGTTCGAGGTCGGCGAAATCCAGACAGTTGAGGGCCTGCTTGGCCTGGTTGTATAAGCGGTCGAATTTCTTAACAAGCTCAACAAGCACCTTCGTCTGCAAGCCGGCAGAGCTGCTAACTCTATCAAGATACTCAGGATTCAGAACCGCCAGTTCAGAAAGCTTGGCAAAAGAATCGATGGCTTTCTTGGCTGTCTTTCTTATAAGTTCGGCAAGTGCTTGCGGCACATCTTTGGGCTTGGTGACCCACGGCTTGGCAAAAGTCCGTATCTCTTCGGCGCATTTGTCCCATTTGCCGGATTCCAAAAGCTCGATACATCGCCCAATTGGCCTAATCATAGTATCCTGGCACTTTTGAGCCCAATCACCCTGGGCACTGGTCATTCTATAGAGCTTCTGAGCGTGACGAAGCTCAGAGTGGATGCGCTGCAATCTGTCTGAAATGATTTGCTTTTGTTTTTGGCCCAAATTGGTAGTAAAGGGGTTTGCAGCTTCGGCAAGCTGACCTGCCCTTTCACACCAGCTCTGGCGTGAAACGACGCTATCGAGAAAATCGCTCAGCTCTATTATCCTTGCGAGAAAACCGTCATTGGCTCGAAGGTCCCGCCGATACAAAAGCTGCTCGAGCGCTTGCCGCAGGTTGCTCTGCTGCCAGGCCCAGTCGATGGTTTTTTCGAGCACCTCTGCCTTGAGCAATCTGGCTTCATCGCTGTCGATTACACTGAAGGTTGGATCGAGGCCGAGTTTGTAAAAATACTCTGTAATAAGCCGTTTGCAAAACGAATGTATCGTACTGATATCAGCACCCGGAAGCAGCATAAGTTGCTCTCGGAGATGAGCATCCTTGCGCTTCAGCAATTCAACTCTCAGTTGCTCGGCAATTCGGCGGCGCATTTGCTCGGCGGCCATGTCGGTAAAAGTCAAGACGAGAATACTGCCGACATCGGGACACATAGATTTGTCGGACACGATACCGGCACATCTGCCGGACAGGACCTCTGTTTTGCCCGTGCCGGCTGAGGCGGTCACGAGAACGTCACTGCCCCGCGCGGCGATTGCCCGCCGTTGCTGTTCAGTCCATTGTATCTTCTTTTCAGCCATCGACCGTCCCGATTTTTTCAAGGACCTGAAGTTTATTTAGTGACTCCAGGAAACTGTAATCATTTATCTGCCAATCGAATCGACAAACAGACCTGTACTTGCAATAACTGCATGGAGCTTTCCCGCTCAAACGATATGGTCTGACGTCGATCTTGCCCGATGCAATTCCGTCCGCCAACCGGACTATTTTCTTTTCAGTGAATTTTGTAACATTATCGAAGCCAGTAGGTCTTAAGGCCCCTCTTCCTCCATAATGGCCGTATGGCTCCCCATCTTTTGTAACATAGAAATTATAAAATTTGCTATCGCGCGAAGCTTGCCCATCAAGCTGCTCAGCAAACTCACCGTTGAATATACCCTTTGCTTTATGACCGAACTTCGGAGGCTTGGCCAGTTCATCAAGGGTGGCTGCTGGGATTTCCGCCTCGACCGGCAGGTAGAATGCGCCGACTGCACCTCTTATTTCTGAGTTTTTTGCGTTATGAACGGCCAGCAAATAAATCGGCAGTTGCATATCCAGACCGTGGTAGAATTTTGCCCAGTTGAAGGATTGGCTTCTGCGCTTGTAATCGAAGACTATCACCAACTTTTCACCGCTGATCTCCGCAACATCAAGCCGGTCAATCTTGCCACGCAAAGACAACAAACGACCGTCTGGAAGGGTAAGCTCATACTCGCCAAGCACGCCTCCATCTTGGCCAAAAGAGACTTCCGACAATCTCGGTATAAAACTGCCGGCTCGCACCATTTCTGCAATTGCCAAAACAAAATCCTCAAGGTATTCACTGGCAGAGTGAATGACGAACATGTTGTGCTCAGAGTGACGTGCAAAGTGCGATATAAAGGAATCCTCTGCTACAAGCTTTGAAATTTCTTCTCGCAAAAATCTTAGAACCTGTTCCTCCTTCACCGTTGCAAAATCTTCTCCTGCTGCGTTAAGCCGCTTCAACAGAACATCCAAAACACGGTGGTAAAAATTGCCCACGTCCAGCGGCTCAAATTTGAATTCTTTCCGTTCTCTCAGTTCCAGCGTATATCGGCTGAAATACTGATATGGACATGCAGCAAAAGTGCTCAGCTTCGTTGCAGAGCTTGTTATCCGCCGGGTGAAAAGCTCTTCGACTACGTCACTATCTAACTGTGCGGAATTGTCATAATTGATGGCAGATGCCACAGTTGAGCCAAGCTCGGCAAGCTGATTGTCCGAGCAAATATCATCTAACAGCCTTTCAAGCTCGTGGCTATCATCCCTCTCCGGCATCAAAGCATCTCTACCGAGCTGGCTGCAGAGCATATTGGCAAGCTCAGGCTCATTATGAACCATCTCAACGTTCGTCTGCTCGCCCGCAATCGATTCCTCGCTGAGATTGTCAAATAGCCCTTCCAACTCAGCTATGAATTGCGAGCGAGGCACGGCACTTCCCTTCTCATCAGCCACAGGATATGTAATGCAGAGGAATTCTGACGGACGGGTAAACGCAATGTAAGCCAAATACTGGCGCTCGGTGAGCTTTTGATTTGCTGTCGGTGCCAGCGGGAAATCCGCTGACTCGGCGGTGGTGCGGTCATCGTCGGTTAGTATGCTATCAAAGCTCACCGGCGCGGGAAACTTCCGTTGTGTGGCACCTATTAAGAAGACAGCTTTCAAATCGGGATGTCGGCTGCGCTCAATAGAACCGACAAGGACCTGGTCCAAAGTCGGTGGAATGAAAGCTAAGGTCAATTGTGAAAAGGTGGAATTGACAATCGCGAGATAGTCCTGACAGGTCATCTGTTGACCCGCAAAGACCGCGACAAGCTCGTCAAAAACGTTCAGGAGCCTATCGTAAAATTGCCGATATTCATCAACTGTTGCGTAGTCTTTTTGTGCGGCAGCTTCTTCAATCCAGTTGCCAAGTTTCTGACGAACCTGTAAAGCGTCAAGAAAATCAAAAATAATCTGTGTGAATTCCTCGGCGGCTACCATCTTTGCCGGATCATCAACTGGGCAAAGCCTGTCCCGAAGTTTAAGTAAAGGGCCAACGGCCTTTAGCCGAATCTGGTTTATGCGCCGCTCGTCGAATTCTTCATCATCCTTGCCCGCAAAATGCCACAGCCTGTCCCTTTGCCAGTCATCAGCGTTTATTCCAAATGCAAGACAGTAGTTCTGCAAAAGGTCAACTTCACAGCGCTCGATTGGCACAAGATCGGTTTTTAGATAAGCAAAAATATCGCTGCTTGAAAAGCCACCCGTCACCACCTGCAGGGCTGAACAGATAAGCTGAACAACGGGATGCTGGTTCAGCGGTTTTCGCTTATCAATAAAGAACGGCACGCGATAGTCGTCAAAATACGCCCTTATATAGTGTTCGTAGGACTCAATATCCGACGCGATAACTGCGATGTCACGATATCGACAACCTTTTTCCTTGACCAACTGGAGTATCTGTCTTGTGACGAATTGGACTTCAGCCCGCATGTTCGGTGCTGATACGGTGCGAATATTATCTGCCGCTGGGATCCTTGCTGGTTTCAACGCAAATATCTCCCGTTCGACATGAGCAAGCTGGGGACAAGCAGAAAATCTAACCGTTCTTTCGAGGATCATCGGCTTGGCTAACTGCAGTCGGCACTTCTTTACCATCTCGACAAGAGCAACGTACGTGTTCTCAGTCGGAATAAATAAGCTGGTTGACTCCAGCTTCTCAGGATTGGGATTTGCCAAATCGATATTTGACGGGTCCAGACAAAGGGCGATTTGTGCATCCGCAGCCACCTTCAACAGCTCAGTGAGCATCGCAAGCTCGGCTGTCGTAAAGCCGGCAAAGCCATCGACCCATAACTTCGCCCCTCTGATGAAGTCTGCTTTCGACACCGCTTGGCACGCACGAGTCAGTTGAACGTCAGGGTCAACGAACGTGCCCTCGATGAACTGCAAGTATTCGTTGAGGATCAGCCCTATATCGCTAAACTTCAGGAAGGCCAAATTATTGCGCTCGTCTTTCTGCAATTCATCCAGCAAGCGGTCAATATCTTCCGGCGTCTTGGCATACTGGTGCAGCTCAATGATAGTCTGTGCCATTTGCCGGCCCAGCCCGGGCCAGTTCGCCGATGAGTGAAAGACCTTCAGCTTACTGCTGTTGTCACGCAGAACCCGGTGCACTATCATTTGTTGGCCGATGCGCGAAAGCTGAGGCCTGGCTACATTTTTGCCCAGCAGCAGGAATTGCAGCCGGTCAAATGAAAGCACGTGTAGTCTATGGTAGCCGGCTATTCTCTCATCGGCTAAGATCGCCCGCTCAGCCTGATAGGTGGCCTGCTCGGGCACCAAGAAAATCAGCCCGCCTGCGGCGGGTTCGCCGGGCTCCAGCAGTGCATTAACGATTGCTTTTACGCAGTAGCTGGTCTTTCCCGTCCCACTTCTTCCAAGAATAAATTGAACTGCCATAGGAACCATCCCTGATTTGGAGCCGTTCTTTCAACCTTCTTTTACCACAATCCGCAATCGTTTTCAATTTGCTTTACTTTAGCTGGTTTGTATACCAGACACTCGTCCGCCCCCCACAGGGAAAAGTGTCATCGCCGGTGCGGCTGGTAAGTATGAGATGCTTAGCCACCGATCGGTAGTCAAGGTTCTACCCTTTCCCCCCTTCTGATATGCAAAAACGCGTGTAAGGCCCACAGCAGCAAGCAGGATTAAGCGGCCAAGCTTGGCTTTAGCGCTTTGTTACCCCTACCTCGAGTATACCGATATCCAACGGTTCATCGCTCCTTCTCTCGGGCATCTCGGGCACTTCAAAGTAGTAATTTATTGACCCGATAAGCTCTTCTCTTCCAGACAATCTATCTTTCGGCCTCTCATATACGCTCACGCGCAGCTGATACATTTCAGCAGGCACATCGTCGACCCGGAACGAGCCATCAGGCTCTATCACTACCGCGTAATGCCGTCGCTGTTTTAGGCGCTGCTGCCACGTCTTGATGAATGCCTTACCCTCCTCGGATTCCTTCCACGCCTCACGCCAGGCTTTTATTTCCTCTTGGGTCATTGTGTCGTAATTCTCTGGAAGCGGAAGTTCCGGCATCTTAAGCGCCACGCTACCGCTTGCGTAAGCCCAATCGACCGGCTCAGGGTAATCGGCAGGAACCACCAATTGGCCCACAACGGGCCGACCTGTCCCGCCAATCGTAACCGTCACTGTCTCGCCCGGCATAACATCAACTGGCTCAGCATGGCTATAAGCGGTTCCCCCTCCGCTTAATTGAATCTCCCGGCCAACCCTGACTCTTCCAGGTATCACTCGTTCGAATACAAACATGCCTTCAGCGTCAGTAACGCCTTGGTAACGACAGCTAAACCTTGGCGCGTTAGGTTCATAGGGCATGTCACAGTACAGCGACATTCTTTCGCGCGCACCTGGCCGACTGCCGATACGAACCACCCCTTCCACGCGTCCCCAAGGCTCAAGCGTTATCTGTCCGGCTGTTTCAAGTTGCTCACCTGTAATCTTGGCGAAACCTTGGTCATCAAGTACCATGAGCACGTACGGCTCGGCCTGCTGTGGAAAAGCGAACCACCCATCGGTCTCGCTCTCGACAACCTGCCTCTTTGTCTTTTGCTGGATCCTGCCATTCCGCATTTCCACAATTCGCGAGGCTGGACAAAGCACCACTTCGACTCCTCCAACCAGCTCGCCATTGGGTAGGCAGACTACGCCGCTCGGTCCCTCACTTTTCTCCAGTCCAAAATCAATGACAACATCTTCCTCCTCTTCCGAAACCACGCGGGAGACAGCCGGCACATACCCAGCAGCCTCAACCCGAATCAAATACCCGTATCGAGGTTCATCGAAGTGGACCTCGTATTGGCCAGCAGTAAATGTTTTCGCGGAACGGCGGTCCCAGGATGTCTGGCTATCCTCATTCCAGTTTGTTCCACATATCACTTTGAATTCACGAATCGGCTCATTGCTTATGGCATCTACTACCATGCCGCTAAGCTGCAACGCACGATACATCACGACCACGTACTCGTCATCTGACGCAGACAGTGGCAAATGGCGGACGGACATATAGCCTTTCTTGCCCATATCAAACTGCACTTCGTCCGGCGGAGCGTCTTTCCATTCGAAGCGGCCCTGGGAATCAGTGTTTACCCGCCACCGCAGGGATCGATGCCCTCGCCACGTATCTGCCGCCACAAAAGCACCATCACGCCGCTCATGTCACGTAGCGCTTCTACCGAAGGCTTTGCGGTCGTACCATATACCTCGTCATCGATATATTCAGGGTGGCCCAGGCGAATCCAGATGTCGTCAAGCTTCGCAGGCACAATATCACACCGCCAAAAGCCAATAGCATCTGTTTGTACTTTGTGGTCCCAAATCCAAATGTATTGAGTCTGGCTTTCGTCACTGCCCGGCATTAACAGATACACCGTAGCGCCTTCTATAGGCTCACCTTGTTCGTTTTGAATGAATCCACCTATCGAGGTGCCCGGCTGAAGCGCCAGCCTATAGTCTTTGGGTATGCCGAGGGCAGGCTCATCCTTGCGAAACTGAACTCGCATAGACACAAAACCTTCTTTGTGCACATCTATGCGAACAAAATTCGGCTGTTTCTTGCCAAATTGGATCCTGCATTGGCCTTGTTCGTCTGTCACATCGTTGCTTTCTTCACCGTCAACGGTGATATGGAGCTCAACGCCGGCTATTGGCTCAGCAGTTAGTCTGTCTACCACAAAGAAGTCCAACACCCGTCCAGTCGCAGCCGGCACCTCCATTGCCCCTATGTCATTCACATCCGATTCAACGGCGCGTTGGTCCAGCTCGGTCTTTATCCGGTTTCTTATTTTTTCGATTGGTTCGGCAAATGGATTCTCTGTATAACCTGGCGGCAGTCTTTCTTCAGCCAATAGATACAGTCTGTCCAGCTCTGGCAAAGCTCTTTCGTCGCCGATCTGACCCAGATACTTGGCAGCGAGAACCTTGCTTGCAAACTGCCCCTCAGACAGCATGGCCACCAATCCGTCAATATCACCAACCGCATACGTTTGCTCAATCCACTCGAATTCAGCCGCCAGTCTCTGTCGCAAATCAGGCTCTCTCACAATCGCTTTTTTGTCTCTAACAGCACTGGTCCATATTAGAACGGCTACTGCCAATGTCGTGATCACTAAAGCCACAATGGCCGCCAGCTTTGCTATTCTACTTCTCAGGACTACTCGCCAAAGGCTGGGTGCACCGAGGGTCGGCCGCTCTCGCACGGATTCTTCAAGGGCGGCAGAAGCGTCAGCAAGGATACGCCTGTCCAGCTCAGCGCTGGTACTGACATATAGTCTTTCAATCGCAAGTTCCATATTGTCTGCGGGATTCATATCTTCAGGTCTCCTCTCAAAACCATCCGCAGTTTATCAAGTCCATACCTGTATCTGCCTTGGACCGTACCAAGCGAAACGCCCTGCAGGTCAGCTATTTCCTTGAATTTCATCCCCCCTTTCAAACGGAGGATTATCACTTCTCGCTGTTCCAACGGCACTTCAGCCAACGCCGCAGCCAGAAGCTGTGACTCTTCGCTCAGTATTGCTAATCGCTCTGGATCAACGGAATTTGAGTTGCTTGGGTTAACTTGGCTAAGTTCAAGAACCTGACTTTTACTTCTGCGAAATTTGTCACGAACACGGTTAACAATGCTTGTAGCCAAATATCCGTGCAGACTGCTACGAAGCTGAAGCTGGCCAGCGGTCCCGGCAAAGGAAACAAAAACGTCGTGTAGAACATCCTCTGCAGCGCCAATATCATGCAGCAGTGAAACCGCGATGGTGAGCAGGCTATCCTTGTACTTTTCATAGATCCAGCGCAGCGCCTCTTTATCCCCCCGTTTGAGTCGCCACACCAGACGTTCATCCTCCAGCATCCAGAGTCACCTTAACAAGTCTCAAAATCAGCATTTGCCAGTAAGTATGACGAGTTCACTGCCCATTTTAATATAAAAAATATTCGCTTTCTTCAGGATTTGTCTTGGGACGCCCGAAAGGCACGATTGCCCAAATATTTCCTTGCTTTTCGACGAAAATGACGGTAGAAGTTTTAGCGACAAGAATCGTTCAAAGACAAAACGCAGCCGGATTCGACCTGGAAAAACCGGGAGACTAAATCGCAATGCTGGGTGTTCTTTTTGGTCAAGGCGAAGTACTAATAATCGTCATTATTGTGGCCGTCGTGGTTTTCCTGCTTGTCCGCGGCCGCCGAAAACGTTGATATCTACCGTCTAGCTGACAATGCTCTAATCCGCTACATCTTCAGCCCAACTCTGTTTCGCCCGCTGTTGCTTTAACAGGCTTTGCCGCTTCTTTTCCTCTAAGCGTCTCTGGCGAGCCCATTGGGGCACTTTTGTTTTCTTCCGTGCGGGTCGGGTCTTCAAAGCCTCTCTCAATAATTCCTGCAATCTCCGGACGGCAGCTCCGCGATTTGCCTTCTGAGTTCGAAACTTCTGCGAAGCAACCCTTACTACACCATTCTTGTCAGCCCGTGTTGCAAGATGTTTGAGTATTCGCCGCTTCTGCACGTCAGAGAAGCCCATCGCGTTGGCCACGTCGAACAAAAGCGTCACCCGTGTGCTTACCTTGTTGACATTTTGCCCACCGGGTCCGCCGCTGCGAGACGCCTTGAAAATAAGCTCATCCTCGCAAATGGATGTATCACCTATGATCTGAATCATGAAATCTGCCTCAAATCGCCCAGCTTCATATATGACCTCAGTCTACCAAATACAGCAAGCCAATCAAGAACTGCGCCGATAACGATGGCATCTTTTTGTCTTGAACCAGAGCACAAAGGCCCTATAGTATTGACGCGGCGACGTTGTTATGTCGGAAAAATAACTGAATCTTAACTTGTAAATTCTGGAGATATAAAATGGAAGCCAGAAGCGCGAAAACAACTGTAAGAGTAAGCTTGGTCGTCTTGATAGGCCTGCTCGGAGTCTCGATGCTCTTTGTGGCCACTGGCTCAGAGCCGACCGTAGCCAGGCAAGCTGCCAAGCCGGACATCGAAGAATTAAGGGCGGGCAAGAATTTCATCCCCACCAAGGTTTACAACGCCAAAGAGGATGAGCGGATTCTGAAGCTTTTCGAGGGCTTGCGTGTCGCTGACGTTTCAGATGGTATGGACAAGGTGGGCCTGACCAATGTTGGCCTGATGTCGCCGGAAATTCACGCCGCCTGGAAGGATACCAAGCACTTCACCCACCGCTTTATCGGCATCGCAGTGACCGTCCGATACGTCCCGACGAATAAGCCCCCGGCGCCGCAGATGGAAACCAAGGCGTTCGACCAGTGGGTCGATAACTGGTACAGCAGGCTCTCCAGCGAGCCGTTTGTCCCGCTTATTCGTAAGGGTACAGCTCTGGTTTTGGACGATGCTCCAAACTCTGATGTCGGCTCTATCGGCTCGAACAACATTATGGGTTGGAAGCTGCGCGGATGTGTCGGGGTCGTCACCGCTTCCACTGCACGCGATACCGATGAGATTGCCGCCGAAAAGGTACCGCTGTATTTCAGCAAACCAGGCAGGGGTATTCGCCCGGGCCGTAACGAGGTCGAATCTGTAAACCGCCCTATCGTCTGCGGCGGTGTTTTGGTCGAGCCGGGCGACGTTATAGTGGCCGATGGTGACGGCGTCATCGTGGTACCACGCGAACAGGCAAGAGAGGTTGCTGAATACGCCAAAGCAACGCTCGATGGAGATAAAGCTGGCCGACGCACACTATACAAGAAGCTTGGATTGCCCCTTGACGATTCAGTCAAATAACAACAAAAAGAGCTTTATATCTGTGTTTTTTGCGGGAGAGTATTATGAGAAGAGAATATGACTTTAGTAAAGGTGTCAGAGGTAAGTACGCCAAGAAATACAAAGCAGGGACCAATATAGTCTTGCTGGATCCAGACGTAGCTAAGGTATTTAAAACACCAAGGTCGGTAAATCAGGCGTTAAGGTCCTTGGCCGAAATCATCAAAGCTCAAAAACAAAAAGCATAACGGCAACATCGGCAAGAGCAGATGCCTATGTGAGTAGATTTTGATTTCTTCACTGGTTCTCACAAGAGTGGTAATGAAACAAATATTAGAAACATATGGCTACTTTTATTTGTCTTTGAGTTTCCTTATTTTCCCGTCCCTACTTCCCCGTTGAAATCAGAATTGGCTCAAGAATCGCAGGTCGTTTTCGAAGAACAGGCGGATGTCAGTGACGCCGTACTTTCGCATGGCAAGACGCTCTACTCCGAATCCGAACGCCCAGCCGGTATATTTTTCGCTATCTATCCCGACGGCATCAAAAACATTTGGGTCAACCATACCACAGCCACCCATCTCAACCCAGCTTTCTTTGCCGCTCTTATCTGCTAAGAGCAAATCAACTTCGCCGCTGGGCTCTGTGAATGGGAAGAAGCTCGGCCGAAACCGCCACTTCGTTCCGGGACCAAAGAAGGTATGGATAAATTGCTCGATGGCGGTTTTCATATCCACCATACTGATACCCTCGTCAACGACCAGGGCCTCGAGCTGATAAAACATGTACATGTGCGTAGCATCGACGGTATCGGGCCGATAGACCCTGCCCGGCGCAACGACTCGAATTGGGGGCTTCTTGCGCTCCATAACGCGTATTTGAACGGGGGATGTGTGGCTGCGCAAGAGCATATTGTCGTCTATGTAGAAAGCATCGAATGGGTCTCTTGCCGGGTGTTCAGGGCCGATATTCAATGCGGTAAAATTATGCCATTCGTCTTCGACTTCAGGACCATAGGCCACCGCAAAACCCATTCGGCCAAATATGTCCAGCAGTTCGTTTATGGTTTGTGTAATGACATGAGTTTTGCCAATGTTAACGGGTATCCCCGGTAGCGTGACATCTATTAGTTCGGTCGTCTGCTTTTGTGACTGCGATAGAGTCCTCTTGAGCTGCTCAAACGCTTCGGTGACGTCTTTCTTTATTTTGTTTGCGAGCTGACCTGCCCGCGGCTTCTGTTCCAGCGGGAACTCGCCTATTCGGCTGAGCATCCTGGTAATCTGGCCTTTGCGAGCCAGGTACTTTATGCGGAAATCTTCCAGAGATGCCAGGTCAGTAATCTTTTTTAAGCTCGTAAGGGCGTCTTTGCCAATCTTTTCAAACTGCTCAAGCATCTTCTTGTATATCGTATTGCGTATATCGTATTGCGTATTGCGTGGTTCGTACCCCACGGGCGGGACATGATTCACGATTTTGTTGCAGCTTTGGCAGTCTCAACGATTGAGTCAAAGCCCTCTGGGTCAGCAATGGCAATTTCGCTGAGCATTTTTCGGTTCAGCTGAATATTGGCTTTTTTGCAGCCGTTGATGAACTGGCCGTATCTGATGCCTCGCTGCCTGCAGGCGGCGTTCAAGCGTGTAATCCACAGACCTCTGAAATCCCGCTTTCGGCGTTTGCGGTCAACCCGAGCGTTGACGGCTGCCCGTACGGTAGCTTCTTTGGCCAAGCGATACAAGCGGCCTGCGGAGCCACGATATCCCTTTACCGCTTTGAGGACTCGCTTCCTCGCCTGGCGTCTTGCAGCTCCCTTTCTAATTCGTGGCATATCAGCTTTCCTTTTGAGGAATTCCGATTATTTAGTTCCTGTTGCGGAAAGAGCACTTGTCATTCCTGCGAAAGCAGGAATCCAGCTTTTTCGCCGTAGACCCCTGCTTTGGTTTCCCGCAAGGCGGGGTCCCTCGCAGGGGTGATCCGCCTGCGGCGGACCAGTTTCGGCTTTCCGCAACAGATACTA
>Ga0114930_10003243_pt1 | contig 14336 bp, 7 predicted proteins | sample AnhtaG_FD_87300 | JGI IMG/M metagenome (GOLD analysis project Ga0114930, IMG submission 87300) | Deep subsurface microbial communities from Anholt, Denmark to uncover new lineages of life (NeLLi) - Anholt_01485 metaG | ecosystem: Environmental > Aquatic > Marine > Oceanic > Sediment | place... | reverse complement strand
CGCCTTCAGGCCCAGGCTGTGATCCCCGCCCCCCGCGACCGCGACGAAGCCCGTGTTTGGCGAGGGCACATCGCACTGGCCGTGCCAGTTGTCTCCCCACGCGACGATCGAGCCGTCCGCCTTCAGGCCCAGGCTGTGATCCCCGCCCCCCGCGACCGCGACGAAGCCCGTGTTTGGCGAGGGCACATCGCACTGGCCGTGGTAGTCCCATCCCCACGCGACGATCGAGCCGTTCGATTTCAGGCCCAGGCTGTGATAGCCGCCCCCCGCGACCGCGACGAAGCCCGCGTTCGGCGCGGGCACATCGCACTGGCCGAGGTAGTTGTGTCCCCACGCGACGATCGAGCCGGACAGCCGATACTGAGCGATGACATGCTTCATTTCGCGGATAGTGCGGGCGTTGTCACCGTCGAGGGGATCACCTGTCGGCACGCCCTCATGCAGGACATCCGGATTGGAGAAGTGCGCCACCCGCGTATGGTGTTGCCCGTCCGGGAAATAGTCGCCAGACTGGTAAGTCATCACGGAGCAGTATCTGTTGCTGTCGCCGCCGATCCAGCGCCAGCCCGCGGAATAATCGAACAATCCCGGCCCGGGTTGGGTGGTCTGCTCCTTGTGATGGTGGCAGCCCATATTGTGCCCCGTCTCGTGGATATGAGTGTATGTCGAACCGGCTTGCTGAACACGGACTAGAGAAAACCCGTAGTCCGGTTCGCCAGAGGCCGAGCTGAGCAGCCATCCCACTCCCCCGACATCCTCCACCTGAGCAAACAGCGTCACCAGGTCGGCGGCACGCCCGTTGCGCCAGACGTGAACCTCATCCATATAGCCGGGGATGTAGTATCCGTCCCAGTAGTCACCCCAGGGATTGAACGTAGGCGATGCAGTGAGTCTCCGCAGATCCGCGCTCGAGTTGCCGCTCTCCGAATAGCTCACCTCTGCCGAGTGCGCAAGAGTGAAGCTCAGCAAAGTGTTGCTGTTGTCCAAAGCAAGCTGTGCCGTTGCCATGGCCTGCGCGATGACGTTGGCCAGGCCGCCACCGTGCGTATTCGCCCAGTTCTTGGCCGCCGGGGTGTAGGCGACCATCGTGTCAATGGTGGCCGGGTCCAAAGGGCCGCCGGCTAGAATCTCGCCGAGCATCTGGACCTCCGCAGCTTCCTGAGCTGTAGGAGGCGGAGGAATGGGCGTCGGCCCGTCTTCCAGCTTGTCCAGTCGCGCAATATCCACGTCCAGCAGGAAATGGATGTTGTCATGCGGTTCGCTCTGGATGATGTAGCGCTCGCCTTTCGCCGGGACACGGATGGAGCCGAGACTGCGGCCTTCGGTTGTCGAGATAAGCACGTAGCCAAGCGGATGATTCTCGATGCGGCCCCGCACCGTGACCGTGCCGTTGATGTTCACACTGACTCGGTCAACGCGGGCGGCATAGATCTTGTCGTGGAAAAGGTTGAGTGTAAGCGTGTCCCCTTCGAGCAGGCCGTCCGCGGCGGTGATGATCGGACTCAGGGTTACCGCGCGCCATCGCACGGCGGGCGGGCTCTCGGGACCCAAACAGTTCTCGGCAGTGGGGGATGAGATATCCACGCGAGATGCGTCAACGATGAGAGGATAGTCAGCCCCGTACGTCGGCGTGGCACATCCAATAACGACCAACGCCAGGATAAGGGCGAATCTGGTGAGGGTGATCATCGTGCGTCGCCTGTACATTGTGCTCCTCCTTGACCGGACACAAGTCGTCCAGATATGACACCGGTTTGCCGTTCGGAAAACCGTGTCTCAACCGCCGTGTGCCTCAGACGGCTGTTCCCACATTGGCTGAGTGCGGCACTGACGTGCCACATCTTTGGAGTGCGTCCCGACAGGTCGGGACGCTTTTTGATCGAAAGCGGTGCTTACGCCCCGCAGTCCATAGTGCTGAACTTCATAGGGGATTCGGTTATCGTTCCTCTCAACAGTATACGCCGACATCCGCAGGCAGTCAATAAGTTGCCCAAAAACTGGTAGAAATACCGGGAAGGGAGGGATTGGATGCTGGACACTGGCCCCCGGCGGCTGTTCCTGCACCATGATACTTCGATCCCTCGATGACTCTGTCGTCGAGGGCCCGGCCAAACCTCGACGAGAGACTCGTCGAGGTATCGAGTCAAGGGCGAGGCATTCCACCCTCCCGCTTCGACTTCGCTCAGGGCAGGCCTAGCTCCTCCCTGGAGGGAGGGGGATTTCGATGCGGCGGCTGGATACTGGCTACTGGATGCTGGCCTGGGCGGGTTGGAAGGTTTTCACTGACGGCTGACCGCTGACTGCCCGCCTTCGCCAAAGCTGCGGCGGGTCGGAAGGTTTTGACTGACGGCTGGCTGCTGACTGCTGGCTACTGGCCGCCGCCTCATCTTGGCGTTGCATCGGGGAGGCCGCCGTCTACGGGGATCGTCGCGCCGGTCGTCGGCGTCTGGCGTGATGCGAAGAAAAGCACCGCATTCGCCACGTGATCCGCGGTTACCTTTGCCTTCAGCAGGTTTCGGCTGCGGTAGTACTCTTCGAGGCCCTTCTCATCGAGGCCTCTGGCTTTCATGCGCTCGGGGCCGATCTCCTGCCACAGGCCCGACTTGCGCGCTCCATCGGCGAAAACCGCATCGGGCGCAACCATGTTGACGCGCACCCCGATCTCCGCCAACTCGAGGCTCGCGATGCGCGCGAGTTGATGGGCTGCTGCTTTTGTGGCGCTGTATGCTCCGAACTTCGCACCGGGCGCGAAGACATTCTTGGTCGAGACCAGGATAATGTCCCCGCCAGTGCCTTGGGCTTCAAAATGCCGGGCCATTTCGCGGAGAACGAGAAGAGTTCCCTCAACGTTGACCCTCTCCAGCTGCCGGAATGCCTCTAAGTCCATTTGCGCTAGCGAGGAGACCATGGCTACACCGGCGTTGATCACCGCGATATCAATGCTGCCCCAAGTCCGTACTATTTCCGCGATCCCGTGGGACATAGACTCTTCGTCCGTAACATCAATGGGAACGCCGATCACCCGATCCCCAAATCTTGATCTCAACTCCTCAACCATGCCGTCAAGGTTAGGGCCTGTAAGGTCGGTCACCGCCACGCGGCACTGCGCGTTCAGGAGTCCCCGGCAGATGCCGGAGCCGATCGCCCCGGCCGCTCCTGTTACCATGGCAATCTTGCCGCTCAAGTTATATGTGCACGTCGGCTGTTCGTTCTGCATGTTGTGTTCCCAAGTGAGCCGTGGGGTGATGGAGTACTGGAGTTTTGGAGTATTGGGAACCCACCACTCCACCACTCCAGCATTCCTATCTGCCGCTTCTCTATCCGCGCAGAGCGTTCAGCATGAAATTCGCATTCTCGACCGGCGACTTGCCGTCGAATACCGCGCTTCCGGTCACTACGATGTCGGCGCCCATCTGTGCTACCTCGGCAATGTTATCGCGTTTGATGCCGCCGTCAACACCGAGGAGGATTTCCCTTCCTGAATCCGAAATTATCCGCTTGGCTTTCGAAAGTCTGCGCTCGGTGGATTCGATGAACTGCTGGCCGCCCCAGCCCGGATTGACGGCTAGAAGCATGATCAGTTCCACCTGATAGAGCAGGGGTTCGATGACCTCGAGCGGCGTTCCGGGATTCAGGGCAATCCCTCGTATCAAACCCCTCCGCGGATCGTTGGCGTTTGTCATTTGCCCCAGCGCCTGGAGGACTCGGTGGATGTGCGTACAGGATTCTACATGAACGGTGACCATGTCGGCGCCTGCTGCAACGTAGTCCGAGATGTTCTGCCCAGGGTCCTGTATCATGAGGTGTACGTCCTTGAGCAGCGGCGTCTCAACGGCCTTGATGAAAGGCGGCCCGACCGTCAGCATCGGACAGAAGCATCCGTCCATGACGTCGAAGTGTATCAACTTGACGTCGGTCTGCTCGAGGAGCGCCACCTCTGATCCCAGCGACAGGAGATCCGCTGTGAGTATCCCCACGCTGATCGTCGGCGTAAGCTCTCTTAGGATTGCGAAAGCAGTATTAGCCGGCATTCACGTGTCTCTTCATCAGATGTAGGCATCTCCTGGTCGGTTAAGCTAAGCCGATCCATTGGAGGGACGCGTTCGTCTTTCGGCGCAGAGTAGCATGCATGGCACCGATATGGTGCTGGACGTGCCGGATCTGCCCGATAATGCGATCGGCTGGTGTCCAGATCTTGCCATACACCTTCTCCTCTTCAATCAGCAACTCAAGCGTGAGGTTGTTAAGGAAGTAGTTGCACTCACCCTCAACCAGTCGCAGATATCCGGCCATTTGCTCACGTGTGATAACGGGCGTAGCGCCTTTGACCAGCGCCTGGGCCTCAGATGAATGGAATGGGGGTTCGTCAAACGGTCTGGATAAGTCGCGAACCCAGGCATTGAGCGAGAATATTGAGTGATATGCTTGCTGCCAGATGGGGGCAATACCGTCATCGACTAACCAAACATCATCGGGGCATTCTTTGATAATGTCGTGGAGCATCGCGATCGGTTTCTCGAGTTGCCGGCGCAGGATGTCGATCAAGGTCGGTTTGTGTGGAATTGACTGGGACACCGACACACCTCCTGAAAGGAACCTTCTGTTCTGAATTACCTATGTCGGACTCGGCAACCCCAATTGTTGACGATTCCTCAGCACATGTGGGCGTCTCCAGACGCCGATACTCCCTCGCCCCTTCGTGGACAGGGGAGAGGTCGCGCTCTGGAGAGCCCTCCCACATCTAGTCTGGAGAATGGTTACTTCACCAGCGCCTGGGTTGACTTAGTCGCCTGGTAGAACTCGTACGCCTCTTCCGGCGTGGCGCGCTCGTGCACGACTTTCCGCACTGCCCGGATCATCGCAATTGGCGACTCGGCCTGGAAGATATTCCTGCCCATGTCAACGCCCAAGGCTCCCTCCTGCACCGCTTTGTAAGCCAGCTTCAGCGCATCGAGTTCCGGCAGCTTCTTCCCGCCCGCGATGACGATGGGTACCGGGCAGGACGCGGTTACGGTTTCAAAGTCTTCGGGCACGTAGTAGGTCTTCACGTACGTCGCTCCCAGCTCGGCGCAGATCCGGCATGCCAGGCGCATGTATTTCGCATCCCGTACCATCTCCTTGCCCACCGCCGTGACGGCCAGGGTGGCGATCCCGTAGCGGTTTCCCATGTCCACCAGGCGCGTCATATTGTGGACCGATTGAGTTTCGAACTCGCCGCCGATAAACACCTGAACCGCCATCGCGGCGGCATTCAGCCGGATCGCATCCTCTATGTCAAGCGCAATGTGTTCGTTCGAGAGTTCTTTCAGGATACTCGGACCGCCGCTTGCCCTCAGAACAATCCCCCTCGTGTACGTCGGCGGAATGATCGAACGCAGAATACCGCGCGTTAACATCAGCGTGTCGGCGTAAGGCAGCAGTGGAAGAATGTTGACGTCAACGCGCTCCAGACCCGTTGTCGGCCCCTGGAAGTATCCGTGATCAATCGCCAGCATGACCGTTCGCCCGGTTTCCGGATTGAAAATGTTCGACAGCCGGTTCTTCAGTCCCCAGTCAAGCGAGTTTGAGCCCTTCAAGAAGAACGGCTCGCTCTTCGCGGGGATGTCCACGAAGAAATTCTTTTCCTCTTTGACTTTGTCGGCCTCAGGCATTGTTCGCTCCTCCGCTTTGCATTTTGCATGCTAAGAATGCAGGCGTACACCATTCTTCCCGGCAACATACACTATAATACCCTTGCCCGCTTTTGTCCAGCCCATAGCGGACCGGGCAAGATTTCACGATTCTGGATAGAGGTGTGTAGCCTAGAACCTGTTTCAGAAGTGCGGAATCGTCCTTCGATACGCCCTTCGATACGCTCCGCTACTCAGGAATGACGGATTATGCGGCTCCGATTGCCCTGAGTGTTCGCCGTAGGCTACTACTCTGCGAAGTGCTTTCGCTACGCAGCACGAGTGAGCACGCCAGGGACGGGGACAAGCCCCTGGGCTACAGTGATTATCAACAACTGTGAACTCTTTCGCGGAGGGGCGATCTCCCTCCCGGGAATTGCGGCGACAGAGGTCTGGCAGTCAGCGCCGAAGAGGGAAGTATTGTCAAAGCGCGCGTCTCACCTGTATACTGCTCCCATGGGCTGATTGCCGTGTTCGTGTATTTGAGCAAGTAAAGCGTGGTGAGTGATCTGTGAACACAAAGCAGCGTATGCTTCGCGTACTTGCCGGCGAACGCGTGACTCCTCCGCCGGCTGTGCTCCATAGCTGGGGTGATTACAAGGTGGAGTTCGCCGGCCACCATCCCAAGTTTCAGTATTACCAGGGCGGCCGCGAACTCTACGAAGTGGAGAAGGCATTCTACGAGCGTTTCAGGCCGGACTGGATCCATCTGGGTTCCGCTGCTTGGCGAGGGTTTTGGGATCAGCCGCGAAAGGTTGACGGGAGACGGGCGTTCATTCGAAGTACGGACGGCAAGCGCTGGATCGAGATCCTGGACAACTACCTCCTGGCCGACTACAGCGACGTTCCCTGGGCTCAAGACGCCCCGGAACTTCGGCTCGGGTCACGCGCGGAGGTAGACGACTACTTCGCCGCGGCCCAGTATACCGAACAGGACATTCTCGACTCCGGCCGATTCGAGCATATGGAGATGGTGTGCCGGGAGTATGGCGACAGAGTGCTCGTTGCCATCAACGATGGGGCTCCCGGATATGGCCTGCCTAACCATTCCTTCGAGGAGGCAATGATCGCCTGCATGGAGAAGCCCGATTTGGTGGCCTACTACATCTTCAAAGCCTGCGAGGCGTTTCTCACAGATGTTCGGGCGGCGAAGGCGGCTGGGGCGCACGCATACATCTTCTCCGAAAGTTACGGCGGAAGCCTGGATCTCTTGTCTCCTGAGCAGCACGAGCGGCTTGAACTGGATACCAAGCGCTGGTTCTACTCTGAGGTCCGTAAGATCGGCATACTGGGTATCGGGTACTGGTTCGGGGATGTCCGCCCGAACATGCGCTTTCTCAATAGTCTGGACATGGTCGGGCTGCTGATAGAGGAGGACAAGAAGGGATTCGTGCTCGACCCCGTTGAGGTGAGAAAGCTGCTCCGGCCGGAGATATGCCTGTTTGGAAACGTGGACAGCACCCTGATGCTGCGCGGCAGGCCGGATGACATCCGCGCTCAGGTCCATCGTCAGATGCAAGCAGCCAACTACGGCACTTTCGTTGTTGCGAACGGCAGCCCCCTCATCATCGGCACCCCGCGCGAGAATATAGACGCTTACATGAAGGCCGCCAGGGGGTAATTGCAGTTCCCCGGCCGGGTGACTATTCCTCCGGCGGGCCTTCCTGCAAGGCGCCTGTGGCGTCTGCCGTGCCCAGGCTCACTGGTTCCACAGGCACACGGACGACCGAAACGTCGTCCACCCACAGCCGGGCCTTCGCGTGCTGGCGCATGGCGTATACCAGAACATCAATGCTCTCGGTGTCGGCGGGGGCAGTGTACGGCAGGCGTATTCTCTGCCACCGGTCGCCGACAGTTGCGGGCACCCTTGTCCAGTCTACTACCTTCTCGCCCTTATTCGCGTTTATGCGGATGCCATGGAGTGCCGGAACGTCGCGCGGGCCGGGGAACTGCCTGGCGCGTAGCCAAGCGGAAATCCAGAACTTCTCGCCGGGCTTCGCGGGGAAGCTCTTTACGAGACTCGATGTCTTGCAGTCGTACACCATCGCGCAGCGCCGCCCGCTGTGCGGCGATTCTTCACTGATAGCTACTGAGCCCTTCTTAGGCCCATGGTCTATCAATTCCGGTTTCGTTCCGCTTTCGAACCCTGGATCGTCCAGCAAGTTCGATAGGCCCACCAGGCCCGGCAGAGCCTTCCATGCCGCCATCGCGAAAGCCGCATCTGCCGAATGCGCGATCACCGGGTCGGCATCCCGCATAAGTCGCATCCACTGAGCTGTGTCCTTGGGATTTGCCCGATAGGCCGCCTCAAAGGCCTGGTCAATGGCCATGTAGACCTCCTGGGGTATCACGCCGACCTTGATCTCGTCGTACGGCCGGCGGTAGATCATCGTCCACGGCTTGACTGTCGGGCCTTCCATGACCCTTTCCTTGACGACGGCCTTCTTGCGTGCGAGCCTCAACACTTCTCGGGCCTGCGCCTCGGCCTCGACGGCGCTCTTCGCATCCGGGAGCGACTTTATGAGCCAGTACTCGTGATCGCAGAGGCGCACGAAGTTGAAGATGGATCTGACGAGCGCAATGCGCTCCTTGACCTTCGAATCTTCGGCCTTCGCCTCGGCTTTGAGCAGCCAGTCCCAGGCCTTATCCGCGCCCTCGGGCGTGAGCACCTGGAACTGCTCGTAGTTGTGATCGAGGTCCAGGTCGCTGCGATCCGGTCCATAGGGATGCGGCGGAGAAGTCTCCTTCAGCCAGTCCTCGTAGTCCGCCTCCAGTGTCTCGTAAAAAGCCCGCATCTCGGGCGCCGATTCCACAAACATATCGGAATAGTACCTGGCGAGGATTTTGTCCTCGTCCAAGCGCGGATCCCACTGCATATCGGCGCAGACTATCGCCGCATGGGCATCCAGCGGATACGTCGGATTGAACTCCTTGTAGTAGCCGCGGAAGACGTTCGTTCCCACCATGTATCGAATCCGCCTGGCCTCCTGGTGAGGATTGATCTTCGGGATCGTGAACCATCGGTCGTCGTGGTACCCGTAGTGGCCCATGTTCTTCGCGCCTGCGGCCATCCAGTCGTCCCAACCCGGATACACTCCTCTTCCCATTGCACAGAAATATGGCACCAGGTTTGGATGGAGTTCGGCCGTCGTCGGGGGGAATCGCACAGCGCCATAGGCCAGGAATCCTATCAACCGGTCGGGATGCTTCGCCGCCACCCTTTCCGCGACGGCATTCATGAATTTCACATATCGGTCGGTCAACTGAGTAGTGTTGACGTCGGCATCAGGCGAGTCCATCGCTCGGCACTCGGCGCACTCGCAGTGGCCCGCGCCGTCATTCACCGCCAAAGCATGGCAGATGCGGTAGGGGGCGCTGTCGAAGGCTTCGGTGATCTTGCGCGCGCAGATCTCCACGACCTCGGGGTTGCTGACACACGGCTGCCAGTGGATCTTGCCCTTCGGAATCACGCGGACTCCGTTGATCTCCGGGAAGTACTCCGGGTGAGACTCGCCGTATTCCTCCGGCGGGATGAGCTTGAAGAAGTTGTGCATCATCGAGAGATTGGTCCCCAGGCGATACCAGAAAAACATCCACGGCCATTCGCCATCGCGGGTCAGCTCCCAGGCCTTCGCGTTGAATCCCACGTGCCGGCTTATCAAGTACGGCCAGTCCTTCCATGTAATCTTGGGGATGGTCAGCGTCGGCCGAGGTGTATATACGTCTCCGATGCCGCCCGGCTCCGAGGGCCAATAGCGGCGGATGCCAACGTACTCGCGGATGAAAGAGACGACCCCATACACCGTGCCGAGTTTGTGCTCTCCGCGAATGACCAACGTGTTCTTGTCAACGGTCTTGACGAGGAATCCATGCAGGTTGGGGAGCGTCAGAGAGGCGTACTTGATCGGCGGCAAGTCGAGGCGAACCTTCTTGCCGACCTCGGTTTCGCCGATGTAGATCGCCGGGCCGGAGGCGGGCTCGCGCTTTATCTCAAAGCTTGCGCCGGTTACGAGATCGAGATACAGTTTCAGCAGCTTTGCCGACTTCTCCACGTAAGTACTGGGTGCTGCAGGAATCACGATAGAGCAGACCGCTTTGCCGTCCCGCGCGACCACGAAGTAGTCCGCCTCGCCCACCTCCCGCGGAGGCGGCCAGTTGAAGTCAATCTCCTGCACCGGCAGAATGGTCGGGTGCCAGGGCTCATCGGCAAGACAAGGCAGAGCCGTCGTTGCGAGTAGCGCCAGAGCCAGAAAACGTGTAACGAGCCTCATGAATACCTCCTGTTGCGCTTCATAGCCTTACTTCACTAGGATGGTTGCCAGTCCGTTCGCCGCGACCGTGACGTTTACCTTGTTCTCCTCAATCGTCAGCTTCGACTTCGGATCCTCGACCAGGTTGCACGCCCAGGCTTGTTTGAATCTCCCGGCAGGGAGCGTTACCGTGGCCTGCGTTGTCGTGCCGGCGACTTCCCGCAGGCGAATGATTAACCCCTCTCCGGACTCAGCCTGCTTCACCGCCTGGATGATGACATTAGATTGATTGACCGAGCAAAGCGATGTAGGGGCCGCACCTGTGGCGGCCCGTCCGTTCTCGCAAACCCGGGACAGAAGCGGATTGCGGACCGACTGGCCGAAGCGGGCGGCGGCAACGGGGTCATACTTCGGCATGCTGGTGAGCGAGAAGCGGAATCGCAATTCCCCGCCCTGGGAGGCCTTGTAGTTCGTGAACCAGTAGTTGTTGAAGACGTAGGCGTACAGGTGGCCGTTTTCGATGGGGAGCGGCGACTGGAACGTCTCCCGGTTGACGTCCCCGATCGTGATCAGCGGGCTGTCCACGGCCGTCCAGACCACCGCGTACCTCTCGTCTGCAGCGGCGACGAAGTCCTGCGCGCAGTACCACTGCATACAGGCCCCATCGAGCATGTCCGCTTTCGGTTTCATCACGCCGTTCGGGAGTTCAACATAGAACTCCGGCTTGTTCAGGGCGAACGGGAAGGCGAAGTACCCGGCCTCCTTGTCGTAGGTCGGCTCCTTGTTGAGCGTGTTGACGAAGTCAATGCGCTTGATCTTGTCGTAGAGGATGACGTGCGTTATCCACTGAGGCGTCTTGTACGCCGAGCCCGTGATCGTAATCGTCTGAACTCCTGGGGGGTTACGATATATCGCCTCCGCCAATTGGACGACCGCCAACGTTTTCGAATCCCGGGTGACGTCCTTGGCGTCTTTTCCCTGCCCGGCGATGTAGATATACTGGTTGATGCCGTAGGGGGCATCGGGGTCTACCAGTTCGATGCCGAGTTCCTTGTCCAGGAGGCTCTTGACGGCGCCTGTGGACGGGTCTAATTCCAGGCGGTAGAAGCGGTTCTCCAGTTGCGGACAGGCCTGACCCCCCTCCCTGCCTCCCCCCGAAACGGAGGGGGGAGTCGTTTCGCCCGTCTCCGTTTCGGAGAGGGTTCGGGGGTCATGTCCGCCTGGCTGCTGCCCGCTGACTGCTGCCATCGCGTATACCTTGTAGCCGACGGACGGCACATCCTCTGCCCAGAATTCGACCGGTCTGCCGTCCGGCGTCTTGGTCTGCACGGGGCCGCTGACCGGCCAGCCCAACGGATTGAATACGACGACCGACGGCTCCTTGACACTTGCCATTTTCGCTAGGTTGTCCAAGCCCTGCCGGACGACGAGATTGGCGCCGCGGGCGGCCTCTTGTGCGAACCTGGCTTTGTATTCCCACTGGTGGACCGTCTGCTCGGACTCCGGCTGGGAGATGCTGCAGTGCGCGCCCCAGGTATGTTCATCGTAGAGAATAGCATTCTTCCAGGCGACGTCGAAGGCTGCCCTGGGGTACGCGGACCCGGTGAAAGTAGAAGTCAAACAGTGAAGCTTCTCGGCTGCCGCCAGATCTTCCTTTGCACGCCGGACGATGGCTGTCTCCAAAGCCGATGAGCCGGCACCGTCCTCCCAGTAGACGCCGCCGTCGCCGGAGATGGTTGGGATCTGGCTGCCGAAATTCGACTCCATGTATTCAAAGAACTCGGGCCCCCGGCACAGGATAATCTTCGGGTATGCATATCGTTTGTTCCACTCGTGCACGGTCGAAGCCAGACGCGCAGCGAGCGGCTGATTATCACCGAATCCGCCGAACGCGAGAACGGCGTCATAGGGGTAGGTGTCTCGGTCGAAGCTCTTGAGGTAGCTGCCGACTCGAGTCTCAGCCTGCCGGATGTCGGAATGGAGTCCCAGGTGAGCCGCATACGCGTATCCCGGCGAGAGCCATGCGAGCACTTTGCTTCCATCGGGACCTTGCCAGTAAAACGGCGATTTGTCGAACAGCCGATTGAAGGAATTCCCGCGCGTCAGGTTGAGCCCGGCGCTGAAGTACTTGATGCCGGCGCCCGCCAGGACGGTGGGCAATGTCCATACCTGCGTCGGCACGTCGCTGCTCATCGCGATGTCGAACGGGATGCCATACTTCCTGGACATGGCGCGAGCATAGTAGAGGTCGCGGATCAACTCCTCGTGCGAGCAGATGCCGGTGAGCATGTTTCCGTACACAGCCTGGCAGCCGATCCGGCCTTCTCTGGCCCGCGTGATGAACTCGGTTCTTCTATCGTCCGGCATCATGGAGAGGTACTTATCCTGCACCCAGGCGGCTTCGGTGTTCCACTTGAAGTCGGGGTATCTCGCACACAAGTCCAGAGCGAGGGACATATTGTCGTTATGCCGTTCGATCACCCTTTCCTGGAAATCTGTATAGCCGACGTCCACGTGGGTGCTGGGCTGCACATACAGCTTCCAGTGCCTCTGCGGCCGCAGCTCGTGCGAAGCGGTCTGCCTCTTCCAGCCGGATCTGATGGTGACCTCGAGCAGGGTCGGCTCGACGGTTTTATCAATGTACAGCTCGCAGTGGGCGGCCCCCAGAAGGTCCGGGCGGAGGAATGCTTTTCTGGTTGTCCCGCCGGCCTTCACGGTTGCCATGCAGCTTCGGGAACCGGGAGCGAACTGCGCCACCAGCTCGATCACCTGTTTCAACTTCAGCCCGCGCCGGACGAACCGTATTGTGGGGGTGAGTACTATCCGTTCGACGGTCGGCTCCGGTTCGGCGACCCCCGGATCGTTAGTCAGGCGCAGGGCGTCGTAGAGTATCCAACTGCCGACGGTACTCCTGAGAACTATCCTGTTATCACCGTTACGGAACACGGACGCCGGCAGCACCAGGTCGAAGGTGTATTCCTTGCCTTTCGAGGCAGCCGCCAGCGCTTCATCGCTCGTTCCCTTGGGAAGTTTGAGGCGGCCCCGCCTGCCGTTGAGCGTGATCTCGTAGGTTGGGGGCGCACCGCCGTGGGTGCTCACCAGATCGATCGACAGCACAAAGGCACCCTTTGGCTGGGCGGGAAGCTCAAAGAGGATGATAAAGGGATGCACTCGTGAGCCCGCCCAGGGATCGGCGGGCCCGGGGTGGATGAACGGCCATGCCTTCGCAGGATCGTGAGTTTGTGCGTCGAAGGTCACGTCCTGGGGGAAAGCACGCGAATACGCGCGGAACTCGTGCGGAATGGCAAACTCCTGGTAGTTGTTGTCGAACCGGCCGATCTGCCAGACGACCCTCTCTTCAGCGTGTGCAGCGGCCAGCACAAACGCGGCAAGGATTGCGGTCTGGATGGCGGTGGTCTTCATGGCGATGCCTCCTGATGTACAGTTACGCTAGGGGGTTAGACAAAGAGTGGGCTGTGTCCTGCGCGGTCAGGCGGAGGTGGGTTGAAAAACGCACGGCGGAGCAGAGATAAGAAATGGGGAAGCTTCAGTGGGCGGGGTCCTCCCGTCCAAAACGACCTACTCCACCGGCAGCGTGAAGGTAAACGTGCTCCCCTGGCCGGGGTCGCTTTCCAGCCAGATCTTGCCGCCGTGTGCCTCGACCGCCAGCTTGCAGAAAGTCAGGCCAAGGCCGGTGGAGTAGCGCTTCCGTGACTTGTGCGATTCCACCTGGGTGAACTTGTCGAAGATCTTCCGGTGATACTCCTTGGGTAATCCCTCGCCGGTATCGCTCACGTGGATGGCGACCGCCTTCCCTCCGTTTGCCACTCGCACATCCACGGTGACCCTGCCGCCGGGCGGTGTGTGTCGTATTGCGTTCCCCAGCAGGTTCACCAGAGTCCTCACCATTCGCTCGCGGTCAATGGCAGGTGCCGGCAGCCCGGGTTCGATGCCGACAGTCAACGTCAGCTTCTTGCGCCTTGCGAGGATTTCGACCTGGCTGCATGCCTGGTCAACCAGCTCGCGCACGACGGTCGGGCGTCTAAGGAGACGCGCCTTGTGCTCCTCCAGTTTGCTGATATCAAGCAGGTCGTTTATCATCTCCAGGAGGGTCGTGCCTCCCGAGATTGCCAGATTCAACAGGTCTCGCTCGTCGGAACCCAACTTGGATTCGGCCGTCTCGGCGAGCGTTTTGGTGGATCCGATCAGGGCGCTCAGAGGCACGCGAAGGTCATGCACCACCATGTTCGTCAGGTCCTTCGTCAGCCGCTCGGATTCACGCAGCTGGCGGTACGCCTGGCGGAGCTGTCGGTTGGCTTCCTTGATGGCGACCGCGCTGTCAAGCGCCAGTGCGGCCTTTCCGGCCAGCGTGGCAAGGAGTTCCACCGGCTCGGGGTGCTCGCCACCAGCGGTCTGG
>Ga0114930_10003242_pt1 | contig 14338 bp, 10 predicted proteins | sample AnhtaG_FD_87300 | JGI IMG/M metagenome (GOLD analysis project Ga0114930, IMG submission 87300) | Deep subsurface microbial communities from Anholt, Denmark to uncover new lineages of life (NeLLi) - Anholt_01485 metaG | ecosystem: Environmental > Aquatic > Marine > Oceanic > Sediment | place... | reverse complement strand
TTTGCTCCTATTGTTATAATTCGGGATGGTAAAGTGGAAACTTTTAATGAATTTGAAAAAGACTGGAAACAAAGCTTTCTTAATGCAACGAAACATTTTATAGAGGTTGTAAAAGGAAACAAAAAACCAATTTTTTCTGGTGAACAAGCCAGATATAATTTAAAATTCAACTTAGCTGCTATAAAATCTTCTGAATTGGGCAAAGAAATATCAATGAAAGAATTCCCTTAAATAAATTACAGTTCGTATTGATACTTAAATTTTTTATGCTCTAATCCTTCTTGAATCCCTTTTTTAAGATCCATTCTTAGACTTTCAAGATATTTAGCAAATGTTCTTCCGTCCATTTCAACAGGCTCTTTTATGCTACATGAACCATTTTGCTCATTTTCTGGTGTAATTTCATCCCACCTTATAATCCTCTTCTGTTGAGTCGATACAAATGGCATTTTAGCAAAAATACTTAGATTCTTCCCTTGTTCGCCAGTATAAATTGGGTCGCTATTTTCTTGAATAGCACTAATAAAATGTTCAGTAGAATTAATAAAAGAATACCTCCAATCTCTTGATAATTCTTCTCCATAGGTTTTGACCTCGCCACCACTATACACAACAATAGGAGGATATTGAGGCGTTTTAGATATTATATTTCCCCCCGAAGTACACTGGTTTAACCACATCATGCCTTTCGTTCCAGAGATTTCAATGAATTCGTCGCAATCGTAATAATTACTTGGATAATAAACATTAGGAGCAAGTGTAAACTGCATTGAACCGTATTTAGGGGGATCATCTAAATCTTTGCTAGGATATTTCCAAAAAATGAGACTTGGTGAATCCATTACCGTCGTAAAATAATCGATCCAACTATATAGATCTTCAACTTTCTCTTGATCCATTAACCATAACGCCATTGAAAATTTGTGAATCCCATCATCGTATATCCAAGTACCCCCTCCGCAGTTATCGTAATTACTACGCCATTGATGAGACCTCGTTTTTACGGGCATACTTGGCCCTCCCGTTTGAACTGTATTTATTCTGAAATTTAAAGATTCACCTATTATTCCTTGATCTAATAGCTCTTTTGCTCTTAAATAAACTGGATAAAACCTAAAGTTTTCAAATAGTTTAAGTTTCACATTTTCTTCGCTACAAACACGAATCATGTTTTCACAATCTGTAATATTATGTGCCATCGGTTTTTGCACTGAAATTCCGGGAACTCCTGCCTTTGCACAGTATTCTGTCATTGGAGCGTGAAGATGATGAGGTGTTAAAATTTCTACGATATCAAGATCTTCGCGATCAATCATTTTCTTATAATCATCGTATATCGGAACTGTTCGTAAGCCCCATCTTTCTAACTTTTTACCCGCAATTTTTAAAGATGTGTCACTTACTGCTACGAGCTCAGTTTCTTGGGAACGAAGGTATCCTAACACGTTTAAATTTGCGATATCACCACAACCAATTATCCCTACTCTCAACATGATAGAACAGAAGTCAAGTATTTAACATTATTTTATTATGTTTGCATAATTGTGGTATATATCCACACTTTAGTTAATTTTATTCCGTTAGTTAAAAATTTCTTTCTTTCCTTTCCAAATTGCGTTAAACCGTTTCTTTTCAGATTCTATGAATTTTTTCTTATTAATAACTTAAGTTTTTGTCAATTATAAATCTAACAAATTTAGTTAGTTTAATTATGATTTCTAACATTTCTAACCTTAAAATCTTTAAGATTTCTAACTTTTTTTGTTAGAGGAAAAAAATAGCTATTTAAAACGATTTTTAATTAACTTTCATGCCTTCTATTGATTTCTATTAACATCACTTCTAAAATAAGCTAAAAAATAGGTATCATACATAAAGGAAGTTCATGATCTATAACGATTTTCAGTGGGAGCGCTTGGAGAAAGTTAAAGAATTAAAAGCAGAAGAAAAGGCGAAAATAGAAAATAAATTTCAATACAAAAAGATGAAGTGTTAATTACATTTATAAATTTCAATAGAATAATCCTAAGACAAATTTATTATTACTGTAAGTGGGCTTCTAGAATCCTTGAGATTTTAGCTGTGAAATTTTAGCTTTCAAGTTTATTTGTGTTTCATTTTCTAATCCTAATTGCTCATAAATTTCAAGAGCACGTTCGAAATTTTGGACTGCTTTAGAAGTGTCATTCAACTCATCATAAATCAACCCAATCCACCCAAAACATTGGGCAAGTTCAGGCAATTCTTTTAATTGCTCACAAATGTCTAAATTTTCTTCAAAATACTTTAACGCTTCCAAATAGTTATTCTGATCAAAATAAATCATCGCGATGTTGTTAAGACTCATAGCTTTCTCTCTCAGATTTCCTAATTGATCGATTATTTGAAGTGACTCTTTATATCGCTTCAATGCCTCTGGATAGTTCTTTTGATTATAATATATCCCTGCGATGTTGTTAAGATATGTAGCTCTCCCCAATAAGTCTTCTAATTGCTCGTTTATTTGAAGTGCCTCTTCATATCGCTTCAATGCCTCTGGATAGTTCCCTTGGTCATCATAAATACTCCCGATGTTGTTAAGAGAAACAGCTTTTTTGCGTAAATCTCCTAATTGCTCGTTGATTTGTAGTACTTCTTCATACCGTTTCAATGCCTCTAGATAGTTCCTTTGCCCATAATAAATCACCCCGATGTTGTTAAGATTAGTCGTTTTCTCACTCAGATCTCCCAATTGCTCGTTTATTAGGAGTGCTTCTTCATACCGCTTCAATGCATCTGGATAGTTCCCTTGTGCCTTACAAACCGACCCGATGTTGTTAAGAACAATCGCTTTCCCGCTTAAGGTTCCTAATTGCTCGTTGATTTGTAGTGCTTCTTCATACCGCTTCAATGCCTCTGGATAGTTCCCTGTTTCTCTGTAAATTTTTCCGATGTTGTTAAGATTAGTGGCTTTCTCACTTAGGATACTCAATTGCTCGTTGATTTGTAGTGCTTCTTCATACTGCTTCAATGCTTCTGGATAGTTCCCTCTTTCTCTGTAAATCTCCCCGATGCTGTTAAGAGAAAAAGCTTTTTCGCGTAAATCTCCTAATTGCTCGTTGATTTGTAGTGCTTCTTCATATCGCTTCAATGCTTCTAGATAGTTCCTTTGATCATGATAAATCCTCCCGATGTTGTTAAGATTAGTAGCTTTCTCCCTCAGATCTGCCAATTGCTCGTTTATTAGGAGGGCCTCTTCGTATAGCCTCAACGCTTCTGGATAGTTCCCTTGTGCACTAAAAATCTCTCCGATGTTATTAAGACACCTAGTTTTCCCGGACAAATCTCCTAATTGCTCGATTATTTGGAGTGCCTCTTCGGTCCTCTTCAATGCCTCTGGATAGTTCCCTTGTAATTTATAAATCAAACCCGATGTACCTAGAGCAAACGCTTTCCACCCTTTTTCCTTCTCATTTTCAGCAATACTAAGAATCTCTTCCAAAATAGACAATGCATCAGTAAATCTATCAAAATCAAAATAAATTTTAAATGGAATATATAATCCTGTTAATTTCGTTGAAGGCTCAAAATTATTGGAAAGCCATTCATAAATATTGATAGAAAATGTATCAGGACTTATTTCTATTTGAGTAGGAATCAGCCCTTTTACCATTCTCGTGGTATTGACATCCACTCGCAACACTTGTCTTGCATAGTTCATCTTTTTAATATCAATAAGAATCTGATCAACTTTCTCTAAATTCTCATAATTTTCAATATCCTCTTTTTCAATCTCGTAAATTTGTTCTTTCCCATTATCATCGTGAATATAATTAATCCAAATGATATTTTGAATATGTTCCAAGGCTTTCAATGTAGGAACTATATCAAAGTCATCGCTTCCCGAATACCCCATCACTACTAAGGAGCGACCTTTGGTGAGATTTATAAATGCTGGCTGTTTAAAACTTTCAAGTTGGAACACATTTACCCCTTCTTTATTTGCACCAAACGCTTGAATAGTAGCAATTAGTGAATCTCTTGTGGGATCACCCGTTACTATATTCTTTGTAGAACCATGTATTTTATAGAGGGCTTTTGATCCATTGAGATATAATTCCTGTGGATTGCTAAATTTTTGAAAATCTTCTTTTGTTATAACGACTTTAATTTCATTTTTAGGTACACTTGATTGTTCTAAGGCATACTCTATTAAGAAGTCAAAATTAGTTGTAAGGACAGACTGTCCCTTTTTCATCATTTCTGCCAAGAAGAAATGCTGAAGATTCGGTGTATCGCATAACCCGTAAAAATCAATGACTCTTAGCTCAGGATCCAGTCGTTCACTAAGAATTTCTATTAATTGCTCGAATCGTAGTCCTTCTAACTTCTTAATTTTATCAATTTCCGACTCAGCACAAGTATATCTAATGATTGCTTCCATCATCGTTTTACCATCAGGTAAGCACGATGGGGGGTCAATTGAGCACCCAGCTCCAACCAGGAAGGTCAGTTTTGCCTCTAGAGTAATTAAATCTTTAATATTAAGATTAGTGAGTTTCAAGATTTCGATTTCTCGCTCTAGTACTCTTTTAGTTAAATAAGAAATTATTATCTAAATAGTTCACTATATTCAGGAAGAATTTTTTGCTTAAAATTAAAAAGTTTTAGATGGGAGTTTCAGATAATAATTTAGCATAGTATTTTCGCATAATATATTTTATCGACACTCTAGTAACAAAACGACAAAAAATAAATCTTTAAATAAATTGATAATGTAACCTAAACTATAATTTTATTATTAAACGAATAAAAGGTAAAAATATAAAATGGTTGACCCGAATTTAATTAAAGAATTAAAAGAAATGAGAGAAAAAGGTGCTAGTAAACCTTCAGACGCTCTCAAATTTTTTGAGTTTGCCAAGCAACTTGCTGAAGAAAACGAAGATTTAAAAGAAGAGTTGGAAGACATTGATACCATGGTGGTTCAACTTGTAATGACTGACGTTGATTATAAGTATTGGGTTAAAATGGGAGATGGAACTGTTGATTACGGTGAAGGAGAGGGTGATGATCCAAGTGTCACCATGTCGGCGACAGGAGCTACTTGGGCAGGATTATCTTCTGGCGAGATAGACTCTACTAGCGCGTATATGTCTGGGGATCTAGTTATAGACGGAAACCTTCAAGATGCTATTGCATTTGGAGAAATTCAAGGGATAGCAACAGAAGAAGGTGCAGAATATCTTAAAAAATAAATTTTTAGCTAATATTTAAATACTATTTCTTATCTTTTTTTTCTATTTTTAAACCAAGAATTAGCAAGCAATTATTCAAAATATTCAACTTCTCCTTCAAGATAAATATCCCTAGAAGAACTACCAATTAATATTTTAAAAGTACCTTTTTCAACTACCCAAGAATTTTCTATCGGGTGATAAAAAGATAAATCATGCTTATTCAACTCAAACACGATCGTTTTCATCTGACCAGAGTTAAGATTAATTTTTTTAAATCCCTTCAATTCTTTTAATGGTCTCTCTACGCTAGATTGAACATCTTGTATGTACAATTGTACAACTTCCTTTCCATTTATTTTCCCAGTATTAGTGATGTCAACGGATACTTTAAGTACGTCATCACCCCTTATCTTTTCCCTGTCTATCGTTAAACTTTCATAGGTAAAAGTGGTGTATGATAATCCATAACCAAAAGGAAAGAGTGGGGCAATATCCCTTGCGTCAAAGTGACGATATCCAACGAAGATGCCCTCGTCATAGAAAACCTTATCGTTTCCCGGATAGGTTCTCTTGGAAGCATGAGCTGGTGAGTCTGATAACTCTTTTGGAAATGTCATTGTAAGTTTTCCTGAAGGATTTACATCTCCAAATAGAACGTTTGCAATAGCTGTTCCAGCCTCCATCCCTCCATACCAAGCTTCAATAACAGAAGGGACTTGATCGATCCAATCATCCATTGCTATAGGGCTTCCATTGATGAGCACTACAATAGTGTGAGGGTTCTCTTGCATTGTTTCCTGAATTAATTTAACTTGTTCTAAAGGAAGACCTAACGCGTCCTTGTCTTCCCATTCAGAGTCCATTCCATGATCGTGATTAAGTCCGGCGAAAATAATTGTTCTATCAGCCTCTGAAGGTTTATCAATGATCTCCAATTTGCCCTTACATTTTTTCCTTAAACCCTCAAGAGGAGTAATCTCATATGGAGGATAATTAATTGAACTACCCCCCCCAGATAATATGTCCCCTCCTTCAATCCCAAAGTTCGCATTTGGTCCAATAACAGCTATTTTTTGAATCTTATCGATATTTAATGGAAGTAAATCTTCATCATTTTTCAAAAGAATTATCCCCTCTTCAGCAATCTTGCGAGCTAATGCTTGATGTTCAGGGGTGTTTATACTACCTCTGGGTAATGTTTTTTCATCGTCAAATAATCCTACTAAAAACATAACTCTTAGCAATCTTCTAATATTCTCATTGATATCAACTTCGGTGAATTTACCTTCGTTGAAGGCTTTAGTCATATTTCTTTTATTAAATTTGTTTGCTGTAGGCATCTCAAGAGATAATCCCGCCTTAACACATTGTTCTGTGCTTGTATAGGCTGTTGCGTTCCAATCTGAAACGGTAAAACCTCTAAAACCCCAATTGTCCATCAATCTTTCTCTCAATAGATTGTGATTCTCTGAACCGTAGATTCCATTAACTTTGTTATAACATGTCATGAATGACCATGCGTCAGCTTCTTGAACGGTTGCCTTAAAAGCAGGCAAATAAATTTCTTGTAGAGCTCGCTCGCTTACTTCGGAACTAACTGTTTTCCTGTTTTTTTCTTGGTTATTACATATATAGTGTTTCACGCACGCCGCTATCTTTTGACTTTGAATTCCCTTCACAGTAGCAACAGCTAAAACTTTATTTAAGTGTGGGTCCTCAGTTTGATACTCAAATGTCCTTCCATTCATAGGAGTTCTTTGGATATTAATCCCAGGAGCTAGTAGCATATGTGCACCGCCTTCTCGAACTTCCTTAGCTACCGCCATTCCAAATTCATATGAAAGTTTAGAATCCCATGTAGCGGCCCTACAAATAGCAGATGGAAAATAAGTGCTTTTTTTTTCCCCCATTTCGTCAAGTCGAACGCCGTGAGGCCCATCGTACATCGTAAATGACTTAACACCCAACCTTTTAATTGGTTTCGTGTGCCACATACGCCTTCCAGAACATAGCTTAAATTTTTCCTCAAGATTTAATCTACTTAATAAATCTTCTACCCGTTTTTCCAAATTAATGCTACTATCCATAAACGGTAATTTTTGGAGTTGTTCTTCTGAATATATCTCATTCATAATACTTGTCTCTCTATCGTAGGTAACTCGTAAAATGTAAAATAAAAAATAACTTTATCTTAATAAAATAACTTATGTTTCTATCGAATATAACACTTAATATTAGAATTAATCGGATTTTATTTTTAATAAATCAAACTTTATCTCGATTAAAAAAAATTAAAAGGAACTGATTTCTATGAACATATTATTAGATCTACTAATTGTATTGTTAGCGTATATCTATATTTTCGCTACTATTCTAATACCCGTCCAGTTGAAAAAAAGAGACAAAATTACTAAATTTCAAGCTCGAAAAGCCGTACATTTATTTGCTGGGTTAGCGGTTTTAACAGCACCCCATTATTCCTGGCCATGGTTTGCTGTTATAATTGTTAGTTCAATGACACTCTTAACTCTTCTAAGTTCAAAAAAAAGCAATGTGAAACAATTAAAAGAGTTATACGATTCAATCGGAGAAGAAGCAGAAGAAAAAGTAGGTTACCTCCAAGGACCATTTCATTACTGCCTATCAATTACTATCTTGATCACTATTTTCGTTATTGTAGCCCCAAATCAACTGTATTTCCCTATAGCGGGAATATTATTAATGATTATTTCAGACACCCTTGCATCGATAATTGGTAAAAAATACGGAAAAAGGAAAATAAATCTGCCATGGTTAAAAACTACACGCTCTTTAGAAGGATCTTTAGCTTTCTTTATCAGCGGATTTATCCTGTGTTTTATTGCGTTTACTCTTTTAACTAACCCACTGACTCAGATCCATCTTACAATTGAAGTAGCGCTTTTGTATTCTTTGATTACTAGTGCTTTAGCAACGACAGTTGAATTAGTATCTCCTTCAACTTGGGACGATTTAACAATCCCAATTGCTACAGTGGTTATAGTGTTCTTGCTAACTTTAATTTAATTAATAATTAATCCCTTTCTAAAAGCTAGATTTCTATGGAAAAATTACATAAAACCTTCGACGTTATTGTTGTTGGTGCGGGGACGGGAGGAAGTACTGCTGCCCGGTTTGCTGCTGAAAAGGGATTAAAAGTCTGTCTTATCGATAGTAAAGACAGAAAAGAAATAGGTAATAAAATCTGTGGGGATGCGGTTGGATCTGAAATATTTGATTTTCTCAAGATTAAACACCCAAAAGATGATGAGCTTTCCTGCAAAATCAAAGGCGCTAAATTATATTCTCCCAACCTAAAGAAATGCATTGATCTAACCGATCCAAAACAAGCTGGTTATATTGTTAATAGAATAGAATTTGGTCAAAGATTACTTAACGAAGCATTAGATGCCGGCGTGGAACTATTTATTGATAATACAATGGCTTTAGATTTATTATATAGTCAAAATACTGTTTCCGGGGTAAAAGTGAAACTAGGGAATGGGGAAAAAGTGGATTTACGATCCAAAATTTTAATAGACGCATCTGGGTTTCATTCTCCCCTTAGAAAAAATGTAAAAAGCACTTTAATAGAGAAAGAGATACTAAAGGAAGATAGCATCCTTTGTTACAGGGAAATAATAAAGTTTTCTCCTCAAGATCTAAATATAACTAATCCCGATTATATTTCAGTCATTTTAGATCAAGATAAAGCACCGGGGGGATATATCTGGTACTTTCCGAAAAATGAATCATCTCTCAACATTGGTATCGGAACATTCATGAATCTTAAAGGCAAGGTAAAAGACTTATATCGTCAAAATGTTTTTAACGAATTCATAAAAACCTCAAAATACGAAATAATTTCGTCAGGTGGAGGTGTAGTGCCTGTTAGAAGGCCTCTTTGGTCGTGTGCTGATAATGGAATTATGTTCATCGGAGATGCTGCTTGTCAAGTTAACCCCCTTCATGGAGGTGGGATTGATCCTTCTATGAGAGGAGGTCTTTATGCTGTCAATGCGGCAATAAATGCAGTTGAGAAAGGGGATTATTCTGTTAAATCATTATGGAATTATAACCATAATGTTATGACTAGTTTTGGTGCAGAATTTGCTTCTTTAGACTTATTAAGAATGACTCTCCAAATACTCCCAAACGAAGATCTAAATTTTGCTTTACAACAAGACTTATTGAGCGGTGAAGAAATACTTGAAATTTCGTCAACTGGAGAATTTGAATTACCATTACTTAACATTGTAACAAAAGCCTTTAAAGGAATTTCCAAACCAAACCTTTTATTGGATTTAAATTACTTAAGAATACGGATGAACGAAATATCAAAACTTTACAAGAACTTTCCAGCAAACATTGCAAATTTTGAAGAATGGAAAAGGCGAGCCATTCAAGTTTATGATAAAATTTTGAAAATGTTAATAAATGCTAAAAAAGTAAACAAGTACTGAGAAGTGTATTATAATTAATTATATTAAGTGAATTATATGGTCGATGTATTAACGAGTAACGCTTTAAAAACAAGCATTTACGAATTATTAATTAATAAAATTAATCGTGATGGAACTCTTCATTTTTCCTTAATAGATCCAGATCCTACCAAACAAAATCCCACCAAAGCAGGAAAAATGGCACTGTTCGCTGAACAAGCAGGAACTGATGCAATTCTAATTGGTGGAAGCACGGTATTTGATCAAAAATTTGTTGATGAGACAATATTAGCAATTAAAGATAAAGTAAATCTGCCAATTATTATCTTTCCGGGAGGAGTTGCAAATTTATCAAATAAGGCAGATGCTATTTTATTCATGTCTATTTTAAATTCTGAGGATCCATATTTCATCGTGGGACAACAAGCAATAGCTTCATACACGGTAAAAATGTCTAACCTTGAAACACTCTCTACAGGTTATCTAATTATCGAGCCTGGTGGCACTGCTGGATGGATAAGTAGAGCAAAACTTCTCCCAAGAAGTAAACCAAAATTAACTGCCGCTTATTCCTTAGCAGCTGAATATTTTGGTTTTAAATTTATTTATTTAGAAGCAGGTTCTGGTAGCGAAAGAATTCCTGCTGAAATTGTTCGACTTTGTTCAAACATTTTGAGTATTCCAATAATTGTGGGTGGAGGAGTGAGTTCTAAGGAAGATGCTCGAAGCTTTGTTGAAGCCGGGGCAGACATCATAGTTATGGGGACATATTTAGAAAATCAGGTCTTAAAAGACAACGGGAACTCCTTAAAAACTATTATTGACGAAATAAAGGATGCTGGGAAAAATAGTAAAAAAAAATATAGTATGAAATAAAAATAATTTAGTTGTTTATTTATGAGATTTAAAGACGCTGTTGAAATAATACGACCTATTAACTGCTTAATGGGAGCTTTAACGGTAATTATAGGGCTACTAAACACTCGCTTAGGCATTCCCTTGGATAGATTCTTTATTAATATTATTTTAGGTGTGTTTATATATATTTTTATCACAGCTTCGGGCATGGTTATCAACGATATTTACGATTTAGAAATTGACAAAATTAACAGACCAGAACGCCCTATTCCAAGAGGTTCAATAACTTTAAAGCAAGCCAAAATACTCTTTATTATTTATCTTTGCTTCGGACTATTTTTTAGTTTATTAAGCACCATCTTTTTTAGCCTAAGCATACTAAATTTTGTAATAGTTTCGTTTTTCGGATTTATTGGATGGGTCTACGCTAAATGGGGTAAAAAGAGCGGATTTCTTGGAAATCTTGTTGTGGGTATCTCTTTTTCGATTGGATTAGTGTATGGAGCAGTATTAAATAGTTCATTTATTCCTCCATATATTTTGTTTTTCTTTATTACAGCATTCTCTCTTTTAGTCTCTCGAGAAATTATTAAAGGTTGTGAAGATATTGAAGGAGATAAAAGTCAAGGTGTTAAAACATTAGCTATTAAGATTGGAATCAAAAACTCAAGAAATGTCGCAGTGATTTTTGCGTTGGTAGCTATAATTTTCTTTGTTTTACCTGTTCTAACTAACATTCTAAATCCAATCCTCTTCCTCATTTTTATGGTTTTAGGGATAATTGAAGTTGCTTACACTCTGGTTTTAATGCTTACTTCAAAATTAGAAAAAGGAGATTTAAAAAAAATCAGCTTATTGCTAAAAATTGGGATGCTTATTGGTCTAATAGCTTTCTTGTTCGCAAGTATAGGTTAATATATTAAAAGACAGCACCTCTACTTTTAGTTCCTAGTTAAAAAGATTAATTTAAATATCCTGTCAATTTCGTTGTTTTTAATAAAAGATATCAGCATTTCCTTATTTTCTTCCCTAATTTCATATGGAAATGTCTCAATCAATCCCCTAATTTGAGTTAACCCTAGATATTTCCTCGTATAGTCTGCTTTGGAATATTTATATGTAGTTAAAAACTCACTATCCAATTTCTCCCTAAAATGTTCTAGAATTGTATTAAAGTAGTTCCTTACTAGAATTTGATCTTTATATGTAAGCTCAGGTTCGAGAAAAATTTGAATGGGATGAGTTCGATAAGTGTTTCCCGAAACAAATATCCCGTCAACTCCAAAATGTTCCTTAATAATACCTAATCCTGCTCTTCCATCAATAGAACCAGTATCAACAGTTCGAGTATAAAGAATATTATTAATTAGCTTTTTTTCTAATTTATCACTTACATTAATAATCAGTTTTTTATACTGATTATTTTCATACCTGTTAGCATCAATAACCTTAATTTCAACGGGACCGGGATTATTAATGACTTCTTCTTTTTGCAGATAATAACTTACTTTCAGAGGATTATGAAAACGATTTTCTTCTATAAACTCTTCGAATTCAGAACCAGCACGGTATTTATATTTTGGTTTTAAATAGTATTCTCTCTCTACAAATTCGTTTTTATTTTTAAATTTTAAGCCTTTAAAAGATTGAGGATCATCTTTGGAAATTGATTTTCTTTTAAAAAAACATATGCATATGTTTGTACCAGTAAATTCGAACATCGAAGTTTCAAATATAATCATTTTGGCAATTTTGTAATGCTTTAAGAAATCTAACCGAAATTTGTTGGAAACAGAAGCGCCGTATAAGAAATTAGTTGGAATAAAATAAATTAAATTCTCAATCTTGCTGCGTAAGTCATTCATCATCGCAATTTGATATAAATCTTGATACCCTTCGTTTTCTTTTTCAAAATAGTATAGATACTTCTGAGTTTCATCATGCTTCCTAATATAGCCTAAGTAGAGATAAGGTGGATTAGTAATGTGAAATATGGGGTATTTTTGTTGTTTTAAAATCTGTGGATAATTTTCAAGGTTGTCGCGCGTTTTGATATTTTGTTCCGCAATTTCCCTAGAAATCCCGTATCTTTCTGCATTTTTTATACACTCTTGAACCATATCTTTTTGAACATCAAACAAATAAATATGACTTTGAAAAAAAGACTCCCGCTCTCCAGTCGGAATTTCGTTTAATATCGGTAAAATCAGATTACCCTCGCCGGCATAGAGATCGACCCATAGGTAATTTTTCAAGAGATCCTTAATTTCAGGAAAGATATATTTATTGAAAATATCGATAGAAGTTAGATGTAGACCAAATTTTCTCCTATTTGCTTTTTCATTAGAAAGTAAAGAATTTTTCCCCATATCTATAGCGTTAAACTCCTATTTTTTCGTGATATTAAACCTAATTTTAACTTATTTAAAGATTACTTATAACAAGAAAATTGGTCTCCATTTTTTTTAATAGAATATTAGCATTAGTAATAATAAAAATATTAGATTCCTATCTAATAAAAATATAATTAAATTAAAAAAATGAGTATCATGAGTGAATCTGAGAATAAACTAATAAAAAATTATATAAATTCAGTGAAACAAAAACTACCTGAGTGGTTAAAATGGAAGGAAGAAGAATTAAAAAACGTATTAGACGATATAGAAGCACAGCTATACGGTGAGGCAAGAGCGATATCCGGAGGAGAACAATTAACTGACGCAGATATAAAAGAAGCCATAGGACGAATGGGTACACCTGTAAGCATAGCTAAACTGTATAAAAATCGAGGTACACCTAAATTCTTTCTAACGCAAGAACTATTTGATTTTTATCTTAGATCATTATTCGCTTTCTTCGCAATTATCATTCTAATCAATATAATAATCGCAATCTTTAAATTCTTAGCTGTTTTTATCAATCCCGCCTTATCCTTCTGGGAGGCATTAGGTAGCATGTTTGGTGGAATATGGATTGGTTGTTTAATCGCTGCCATCGTAATTACAATAGTGTTTGTATATTTTTCTATGGAAGGATTTTTACCCGAAGATTTCGGAATAATCCCTAAACGCTTAGCTATCATTTTTCCATTCACTTTTACTGAAAAATCTATGGCAGAAACAAGAGCATACACGAAACAACACATCGAAGAAGCTAGAATGCTTGGAAGAGAGAAATTAGCAGCAGCTAAGGCTCGAGTAGAAGAAAAAATAGCTGAAAGCAAAACCATAAGGGAAGAAAAGCGAGTTGAAGCCAAATTACTTCGAAAACAAAAATTAGAGGACGCTAAAGCATTAAAGAAGCAAAAATTAGAAGACGCAAAACAAAAGAGGTTGTTCAAAAAAACACAACCAGTTACAATAGGCGAGTTAATTTTTGGAACCTCCGCGGGTATAATTTTTGGCTTACTTTTGATTATCCAACCTTTTTCAGTCACGGGATTAATGCTACCAGCTTTCCTCGATTGGCTAAAATTGTTAGGATTATTAATTTTTGTCACGGGCTTGTTTGATTTAATCAGACTCGTAATTGGAGTAAGTAATTACACGGGACAACAAGTCTTTTTGATATTAGGAGCTATTTATAACATTTCTTATATTCCTGTGTTTTTGTTGCTTCTTAACCAACCAGGAATATTCCCGATTTCGTTGTTTTCTGGTGGTAATATTCCAATTATTCCCTCTGATCCATCAAATATTATATACATCGTTTATTTCTGGGTTATAATTGTCATTATTATTGGCATCATTGGTGGAATGATAGGGAAATTCGTTAAAGTAAGTAGATATTCTAAATTAAAGG
>Ga0114930_10003240_pt1 | contig 14341 bp, 13 predicted proteins | sample AnhtaG_FD_87300 | JGI IMG/M metagenome (GOLD analysis project Ga0114930, IMG submission 87300) | Deep subsurface microbial communities from Anholt, Denmark to uncover new lineages of life (NeLLi) - Anholt_01485 metaG | ecosystem: Environmental > Aquatic > Marine > Oceanic > Sediment | place... | reverse complement strand
GTATCTACCACCAGGGTGAGCTGATCAAGGTCTTGGGTTACACACGTTAGACTACGAGTGACCAACAGGTCTTTGCAGTTTCAAGCATTAAGACGACCGACCAAGAGGTCTTTGCAGTTCTCAGTTAGGTAAGGGGAACCCGAAGGCGGATGTGATCCTCATCACCCACGATCACTCCGACCACTGTTCGCCGGGGGACGTAGCCAGGATACAGGGAGATGACACGGCCATCGTGACGGTTGCCGCCGCGGCCGCCAAGTTGAAGGGTGACATCCGAATCGTGAAGCCCGGTGACAGGGTCACGGTGAAGGGGATCAAAGTGGAGGCCCTACCGGCCTACAACCTCAACAAGTTCCGCAGCCCGGGAGTGCCCTTCCATCCCCAGGAATCAGGCTATGTGGGCTTCGTCATCACCCTGGATGGCCAGCGCATTTATCACGCCGGCGACACCGATCACATCCCCGAGATGGCCGACCTGGGGGAGATAGACATCACCTTTCTGCCCGTAAGCGGCACCTACGTCATGACCACCGATGAGGCAGTGGAGGCAGCCAGGACTATCAATCCCAAGGTGGCCATCCCCATGCACATAGGGAGGGGGATCGGCTCACTGGAAGCTGCCAGGGCTTTCCGAGAAAACGCGCCAGTCGAGGTGGTGATCCTGGACATAGAGTAACAGGATCATGGCGAGGGCTGCTTCTCTGCCTCTGTGTCGAGAAGCAGCCTTCGCTTTGGGACCTGATGCAGCGCGATCGAAACATTACTTGGATGCGAATTGTGTCGGGTAATCAGCACCAGTGACTGAAGGATCCCAGGGGCTCACCCGACCCGCCCTCGGGTTGGCCGCCGCGAAGCGGACGAAAGCTTTCATTGACGCCTTTCCTCCTGCGGTAGGAGGCTTCGTTGCCTGTCCCCTGTGCCTGGCCACAGGACAGGCTAGCTGTAGGTCTATGAAGCCACCCTCAAGAACCGGCACTACCCTGTCGCTGGACATTGACCCAGGAGGATATAAGATGGACAAAAATCAGGAACTGAGAGAGAAAGAAACCAGGCTGTGGCGCTTCCTCAAAGAATTGGATCTGGAAGGAGTCCTTATCTCCAAACGATCCAATTTCGCCTGGTTCACCGGCGGAGGGGATAACCACATGTTCCTGGCGAGCGAGTTAGGGGCGGCGTCCCTCCTCGTCACCGAGGAGGGTAAGTACCTCCTGGCCCATACTATGGATGGCGACCGGATCATGACAGAGGAGATCCCTGGCCAGGGGGTCGAGTTGCGAGCTTATACCTGGTTCGAAGGTCGGCAGAAGACCCTTGAAGAGTTGACGAAGGGCCGGCGTATTGGGTGTGATATCCCCACGCCAGGTCTGGAGTTCATAGACCGTTCTTGGCGGGAGATCATCTTCCCCTTGACGGAACCTGAATTAGAGCGGGCTCGGGGGGTTGGCCGTCTGGCTGATGAAGCGATGAGCCAGGTTTGCCACGCCGTGAGGCCCGAGGACACGGAGATGAAAGTGGCAGGCATGCTGGCCAAAGCCTACATAGAGGCAGGCATGGCCGCCGACGTTCTCCTGGTAGGTTCTGACGAACGTCTTTACAAATACCGCCACTGCCTGCCTACCGATAAACCTATTGAGAAGCTCCTGTTGGTACACGTAGCCGGCCAGAAGTGTGGCTTGCATGCCAATGTGACACGCATGGTGCACTTTGGCTCCGTCCCGGCCCAGCTTAAGGACCGCCACAGGGCAGTGAGCTATGTCCATAGCGTGATTCTGGCCAACCTGAAGCCCGGCGACTGTTTCGTTGACCTGTTCGATAAAATCAAAGCCGCCTACGCCGAGTCTGGTTACACCGATGAGTGGCGTGGACACTTCCAGGGAGGGGTGGCTGGCTACGAGGCGTGCGAGCCGTACCTTCTTCTGGACCCGAGGGCGGTGATCCAGGTCAACCAGACCTATGACTGGTTACCAACGGTGCCCGGCACCAAGAGCGAGGAATTGAGCCTGTTAGCGGAAGAGGGTGCCGATTTGATCTCCCTCGGCTCGGATTGGCCGACACTCTCCTTTACCATCGGGGCTCGGACTTTCAAGACGCCAGACATCTTGGAGCGCCTATGAGGATTCTCGTCAGGACAAACCACGATGAAAACCATTCTGTGTTACGGCGACTCTAATACCTGGGGTTACAATCCCGCCACCGGCGGCCGTTTCTCAAGGGACAAGAGGTGGACCCGTGTGCTCGTGCAAGAACTCGTGGACGGGTATTACGTCATCGAAGAAGGGTTGAATGGAAGAACCACCGCCTTAAGCGATCCCATTGAAGGGCCGCACAAGAATGGCAAGGAGTACCTCGTTCCCTGTTTGGAGTCCCATCAGCCCCTTGATTTGGTAACGATTATGCTTGGAACGAACGACTTAAAGAAGCGTTTTTCGCTTTCCGCTTTCGACATCGCCAATGGTGCTGGAGTTCTGGTGGACATCGTCCGCCAGTGGGGAGGCTGACCGATTTTGCGGAGATGTTTGAAGGTGCTGAGGCCAAGTCGCCTCGACTTGCCGAGCACTTCCGGCCAGTCGCCGGGGAGTATGGGTGTGAGTTCTTGGACATCTCGGAATCGACTGTCCCCTCGGACCTGGACGGGATCCACCTGGACGTCAGCGAACACCGAAAATTGGGCCAGGCCGTTGCGGCACGGGCCATGGAGATGCTCAAATAAACCATGATCCCTGCACAATAGGCAGGACGTTCAAGGGTCTGGATACCCCAGTGGCATTGTAGCCATAACTTACGTCTTTACAATCTAAACCAGAAGGAAGCTGATAATGAAAGCATCTGTGTGCATCGAGATGATCTACACCGAGTACCCCTTCTTAGAGAGCATTAAGAAGGCGGCGGAACAAGGCTTCGACGCGGTCGAGTTCTGGAACTGGGATAACAAGGACTTACCGGCGATCAAAGCTGCGACCGATCGGGCCGGCCTTGCCATCGCTTCGTTCCAGTCCAACCTGGGCGGCACGCTGATCCACCCCGACCACCGAGAGAGCTTCGTGGCCGGAATACAGAAGAGCCTGGATAAGGCTAAGGAGATGGGTACCGCCCGTCTGTTCCTGCTAACCGACGAGTTGGGCGAGGATCGCTCGGTCCGCTTCCAGTTCCCGGAGCTGAGCGCGGAAGCCAAGTATCAAAGCGTCCTGGAGGGGCTCAAGGCGTTAGCCCCGCTGGCCGAGGCGGCGGGGGTCACGCTGGTGCTTGAACCTTTGAACATCCATATGGATCACCCCGGCTACTTCCTGCATCACTCGGCCATTGGCTTCGACCTGGTGCGGGCGGTGAGCAGCCCCGGCATCAAGCTGCTCTACGACATCTACCATATGCAGGTGATGGAGGGGAACATCGTCCACACCCTGACCCACAACCTGGATGTGATCGGCCACATTCACGTGGCCGACGTTCCAGGCCGCCACGAACCGGGCACCGGCGAGCTCAACTATGTCAATATCTTCAAGGCCCTTCGAGAGGCGGGCTACGACAAGTACGTGGGCTTCGAGTTCGAGCCGACGGTGCCCAGCGAAGAAGCGGCGATGGCAAGCTTAGCTTTGTTGAAGGGTTGAAAAATGGAGGATCAAAGCAGCATAGCGCATCCCATAAAAGTCAGCCCAAATGGGAGATATTTCGTTGACCAGAAGGGCAAGCCGTTTTTCTGGTTGGGCGATACGGCCTGGCCTCTTTTCGCCCAGTATTCCAAAGAGGAGGCAGAAGTGGCTCTAGAAAACCGCAGCGCCAAGTTGTTCACCGTCATCCAGGGCGTCCTGGCCTGGGGTGGCGGAACGGGAATGGAGAGCAAAGCCCCCGGGGCCAACTTTGCCGGAGACAAGCCCTGGCTGAACGACGACCCTTCTACTCCCAATGATGCCTATTTCAAGCACGTGGACTATCTGGTGGAGTTGGCCCAGCAGAAAGGGTTGGCGCTGGCCATGCTGCCCACCTGGGGCTATTACGTCTGCGACGTCCAGACCATCCACACGGGTAACGCTCGGGCCTACGGGCAGTGGCTGGGAGCCCGCTACAAGGACGCCCCCAATATCGTTTGGGTCAGCGGCGGTGACCGCATCCCTACGCGCTACGAGTCGGTCTACCGGGAGCTGGCCTTGGGCCTCAGGGAAGGAGACGGTGGCGCACATCTGATCACCTACCATCCGTGCGGGTGGAGATCCTCGTCCCAGTTTTTCCATTGGGAAGACTGGCTGGATTTCAACATGATCGAAACCTGGACTGAATGGTACAAGGTGCATCCAGCCGTCATGAGCGACTGTGTGCTCACCCCGGTCAAGCCCGTGGTACTGGGCGAAGGAGCTTACGAGAATGGGCCGGAATACCCTTTGGGGCCCATTACGCCCCTGGTGGTCCGCAAACAGGCATGGTGGACTTTTCTGGCCGGCGGCTTCCACACATACGGTCAGAACCAGATGTGGCGGATGGAACCGGGCTGGCTCTCGACCCTGGACACGCCGGGCTCTTTCCACATGTCGGTCTTCAAGAAGATTGTCACCGCGAGGGAATGGTGGAAGTGGGTGCCCGATCAATCTGTGTTCGTAAACGGACCAGGCAGCGGGCCACAGTTGAACGCTGCTGCTCGTTCGGTGGATGGTGACTGGATGTTGATCTATCTCGCCGGCAAAGGCAATGTGACCATCCACACCGACAAGATCATCACTTCCGCCCGGTGCAAGGCTACCTGGTTCGACCCGCAGACGGGAGAAGCTACCGAGGCAGGCACTTTCCCGACGGGTAATATGGGATCGGGTACCTCTCCAGAATGGACCACCCAGACGTTTACCCCGCCTTCCACCAGCGAAGACGCGGTACTGGTTTTGGAGGCCTGTTGAGACCATTCTGGTGCTCTCTGAGCGGTCGAAGAATTAGAAGAAAGGATGGAAAAAGATGGACATTCCACGTGACATACTTCTGTTGATGTACGAGCGGATGCTCAAGATCCGCCATTTCGAGACCAAGGTCATGGAGTTGTTTGCGACAGGGGATATGCCCGGCTTCGTTCACCTCTACCTGGGGGAGGAGGCCGTGGCGGTGGGTACGTGTGCGGCGTTGAACGACGACGACTACATCACCAGTACTCACCGCGGTCATGGGCACATCATCGCCAAAGGCGGGGACATGAAACGCATGATGGCCGAGTTGTACGGCAAGGCCACCGGCTACAATAAGGGCAAGGGCGGCTCGATGCACATCGCCGCTCCCCAACTGGGCATCCTGGGAGCCGATGGCATCGTAGGCGGTGGCATCCCCATCGCCACCGGGGCAGGCCTGTCCTCCAAACTGCAGAAGACAGGCCGCGTCACTGTGTGTTTCTTCGGGGACGGGGCCTCCAACCAGGGCACCTTCCACGAGGCGATCAACATCGCCTCAGCGTTCTCTCTGCCCGTGGTCTATGTCTGCGAGAACAACCTCTACGGTGTGGGCACCCGGCAGGGCGACGTGCGTAAGGTAGAGGACATCGCCGACCGGGCTGTTGGTTACGCCATTCCCGGCGTGGTGGTGGATGGCAATGACGTGCTGGCCGTCTACGAGGCGGTGAGCAAGGCGGTGGAACGGGCTCGTGCCGGTGAGGGGCCTACCCTCATCGAGTGCAAGACCTACCGCTGGCGGGTGCATTTCGAAGGTGAGCCGGACACCTATCGGGACCCGCAGGAGGTGGAGGACTGGAGAGCCAAAGAACCGCTCCGCCGTTTCAAGTCCAAGCTGCTGGAGGAGGGGATTCTGACCGAGGAAGAGGTCCAGGCCATTGAGGAGAGAGTTGTGGAGGAACTGGCGGAAGCGGTGCGCTTCGCCTATGAAAGCCCTGACCCAGACCTGACCGAGGCTCTTACCGATGTGTACGCCGAGCAACTGCTTCCAAACCTGTGTGAAGGAGGATCACACTCATGAGAGAGCTTTCATATGCCGAAGCTTTGGGGGAGGCCCTCCGGGAAGAGATGCGCCGTGATTCCAAGGTCGTCGTTTGGGGATTGGACGTAGGGCCCTACGGCGGAGCCTTCGGCGTCACGAAGGGCCTATATCAGGAGTTTGGACCGGAACGGGTCATTGACATGCCCATCTCGGAAGCCGGCTACGTGGGCGCAGGCATTGGTGCGGCAATCACGGGCCTTCGTCCGGTGGTGGAGCTACAGTTCTCCGACTGGATCACCATCGCCTCCGATCAACTCATCAACCACGCCGCCAAGATGCGCTACATGTTCGGCGGGGTGTTGAAAGTGCCGATGGTGTTGAGGGCCCCGGTAGGAGGATACATCTCGGCCTCGGCTGATCATTCCCAGAGCTTTGAATCCATCTTTGCTTTCGTGCCTGGCCTGAAGGTAGTGCTGCCGGCCACTCCTTACGACGCCAAAGGGCTGCTGAAAAGCGCCATTCGGGACGACAATCCGGTCATCTTCTTCGAGCACAAGCAGCTCTACTCAGTCATGGGAGAAGTGCCTGAGGAGGAATACCTCATCCCTCTGGGAAAGGCAGACGTTAAGCGGGAAGGGGGCGACGTGACCGTGGTAGCCTATGCCTTCATGGTCCTCAAAGCCATGGCTGCCGCCGAGAAGCTCGCTGGTGAAGGTATCAACGTTGAAGTGGTAGACCTGCGCACGATTGACCCGTTAGACGAGGACACGATCCTCAAATCGGTGGCCAAGACGAACCGTCTGGTCATCGTGCAGGAAACCTGGCCTCGCTGCAGTGTCAGCTCCGAGGTGGCAGCGGTAGTGGCGGAGAAGGGATTTGATTTCCTAGACGCCCCTATCCTGCGGGTCACGAGCGAGAATGTACCTACTCCCTTCAGCCCGGTTCTCGAAAACTACGTCCTGCCCCAGGAGGAGGATATCACTGCAGCAGTGAAGAAGGCACTGGCCTAACGGGTCACCAATGATCAGGAATGGGAAGATGGTCCGACTTCTGGAGGACAAAATCGCCATAGTCACCGGGGCGGGCCAGGGGATCGGGCAGGCTGTTGCCGAGACCCTTGCCGAACATGGGGCGCACGTCGTTGTGGCTGACATCCAGTTGGAGAATGCCCAGGCTGTGGCGGAAGGCATCACGGCCAACACCGGCCGGCGTGCCATCGCCGTGCGGGTGGACGTGACGGACAAGGCCAGCGTAGAGGCGATGGTGCAAACTACCATCGTCAAATTTGGGCGGGTGGATATCTTGGTCAACAACGCCGGCATCCTGAAGCCGCACCTCATCGTTGATTTCCCAGTAGAGGACTGGGATGCCATTTTTGCCGTCAACGTCAAGGGGACTTTCCTCTGCTCTCAGGCTGTGGTCAAACAGATGATCAGGCAGGGGGATGGCGGGGCCATCATCAACATCTCGTCGGCTTCAGGGAAGAAGGCGGATCGCGAGGAGTCGGCCTACTGTGCCTCCAAGTCAGCCGTGATAGGGTTCACCCGCTGCCTGGCTTTGGAGTTGGGGCCATACGGTATTCGCGCCAACGGCATCTGCCCCGGGGCCACCGATACTCTAATGCTGCAAGAGTTGTGCGCCACTGTGCCGGGCCTCTTTGAGAAGTTGAAAGGCAAGACCGTGCTGGGGAAGATCGCTGCTCCCAAGGATCAGGCCAATGTGGTTGTTTTCCTCGCTTCCGATCTGGCGGGGCACATCACTGGCGAGTCCATCATCGTCTCCGGCGGGGAACTCATGGGGCAGTAGAGTGGGGGGAACATGTTAGGATTACGCTTCACGGGTCAGCGGAGTCTCTACCTGAGGGAGTTCGCTGATACGGAGCCTAAGGGCTCGAAGGTCGTGCTGCGCGTCAAAGCCTCAGCCATCTGCGGCACCGACCGGGAGGTCTGGGAGGGGGAAGGCCAGCAGGTCATCGCCGGCCATGAGGTGGCCGGGCAGGTTGTGGCAGTGGACACACCCAGTTGGATCAAGGCGGGCGACCGGGTGGCAGTGAATTGCCACATCACCTGTGGTCACTGCGAGCACTGTATGAATGGTGACCTGTACTTCTGTCCGGAGCTGACGGTCATTGGCTTCGACCGGCACGGTGGCAACGCTGAGTATCTGCTCATACCCGAATCCAGTTGTATGCCCCTGCCTGATGATCTCTGCTATGAGGCTGGCGCGCTGATGGTGGACATGCTGGGCACATCCTATCGCGCTGTCAAACGGCTGCGCCCTTTACCAGGCGACACCGTGGGCATCTTCGGCGCTGGCCCCATCGGCCTGGCAGCCTTGCTGGTCTCGAAGCTGTATGGGACAAAGGTGATCTCCATAGACCTGAAGGAGTACCGCCTGAAGATGGCCAAACGCTTAGGGGCAGATCATGTCATTAACGCCCGGCAAGCCGATGTCTTGGAAGCTGTCAAGGAGCTGACCAATGGCCGGGGGATGGACGGTGCTTTGGAGTGTGTTGGCAGTGAGGTGACCACTCAGCAGGCCCTGAATGGGGTGAGACGTCGAGGCAAGGTGGCCTTGGTCGGGGTCAGCCACAAAGTGACGGTCAATCCCTGGGCGCAGTTCATCCAGCGGGAGTTGACCATGTTCGGTTCGCGCAATTTCAACCTTCGGGAATACAATGAGATGGTCGCTTTGGTGCAACGTGGCCTGCCCATTGAGGAGATCATCACCCATCGCTTCCCTCTGCAGGAGGGGAAGAGGGCCTTCGAAGTCTTCGGTAGCGGACAGTGCGGCAAGGTGATCCTCAACCCTTGAATGGAGGCGACATGGCTTTCAAAGTGATCATGCCCAAGCTGGGCCTGACGATGACGGAAGGTACTATCATTAAATGGTTCAAGGCTGAAGGCGAGCTGGTGCGCCAGGGCGAGCAACTCTACGAATTCGAAACCGACAAAGCGGTCATGCAAGTAGAGGCCAAGGTGGATGGTGTGCTGGGGAAGGTCTTAGCTGGTGAGGGAGTTGCTGTGCCCATCGGCGGTACGGTGGCCTGGATCGTGGCGCCGCGGGAGGAGGTTCCCCAAGAGGCCCCTGAGAAGGTCCCCGAGGAGGTCTGTGACTCGAAGGCCCCTGTGTTGGTGGTGACGGCTCCCTTGGCCGAGGCTGGAGGCCGCGAAGGGGGCGAGCGGGTGAAGGCCTCGCCGGTGGCGCGTCGGCTGGCTGAGGAGGCGGGGCTGGACCTGACCACGGTGCAGGGCACCGGGCCGGGGGGCCGAATTACCAAGAGGGACGTAGATGAAGCCCTGGCCCGCATGAGGGAACTCGCGGCAATCTCAGAGGTCGCCGTTGAAGGGCGGACGGTCTTGATTCCCCTCACCGGGCTGCGGGCAGTCATCGCCCGGCGCATGGCCGAAAGTGCCCACAGCACCGCCCCGGTCACCCTGACAACCGAGGTGGATGCCGGGGAGTTGGTCGCCGCGCGAGAGATACTGCGGGCCGAGATCGAGGGGATCTCCTATGACGACCTGTTCATCATGATCGTCGCCCTCGCGCTGCGAGCGTTCCCCTTCATGAACGCCCGGCTGCAAGGTGAGACCATCGAGCAGTTGACCGAGATCAACGTGGGACTGGCGGTGGACGCCGAGCATGGGTTGGTGGTGCCAGTGATACGCAACGCCGACAGTAAGCCGCTCCGGCGGATCGCCCAGGAGCGGCGAGAACTGGTGGAGCGAGCATGTGCTGGCAAGGCCACGCCCGACGACCTCACCGGCGGCACCTTTACCGTCACCAACCTGGGTATGTACAGCGTGGACACTTTCACCCCCATCATCAGCTTGCCAGAGACGGCCGTAATGGGCGTGGGGCGCATCGCCGAGCGTCCATTGGTCCGCCAGGGCCAGATTGTGGCTCGATACACCGTCTGGGTGAGCCTTACCTTTGATCACCGTCTGGTGGACGGCGCCCCGGCAGCCCGCTTCTTGCAGCACATTGGCCGGCTCATTGAGCAGCCATACCTGTGCTTGCTCTGATCAGCAGGCCAGCAGTTCTCGCCTGAGGACGCTGACCACTGACGACGGACCGCCGACCGCCGTCAAATACAACGTAGCGGAGGCTCTTTCGGTGGTCTGGGGTCAGTGGTCTCCGAAAACGAACTTTGGGAAAGCCTGCACCTGACAAAAAGGGACAACGATCCATCCCTATTCGCTCAACGGCGCGAACTGCATCACCCGGTGGTTGCCCGAGTCCACGACGTAGATGCGGCCCTCCCTGTCAACGTCAATGCCGATGGGCAGGGCAAAGCACTGGGTGTCATTTCCATATTGGCCGAAGGTAGCTACCAACTCCCCATCTGCGGTAAAGACGATCACCTGATTGCCCTCAGGGTCGGTCACGTAGACCCGCCCCTGCGGATCGGTAGCGATATGAGGTTTGTTGACCACCGACTGCCCGAACCAGGCCTCCACCGACCACTGGGCCAGGGGCATGAAGAGGGAACTGAACTTCTGAACCCGCTGGTTCCAGGTGTCGGCGATGCAGATGTGGCCCACGCTGCCGATGGCAATCCCCACCGGCTCATCCATCTGACCCCGCTCGATCCCCACCCCTCCCCACTGGCCCAGGAACTCCCCCTCTGGAGAGAACTTCTGCACCCGTTTGTTGCCTGTATCGGTGACGTAGACATTCCCCTGAGCGTCAATGGCGACGTCCCGCGGACCCCAGAATTGACCCTCTGCCCCCACGGCCTGTGCCGTCTGAGCGAAGTTACCCCACCCCCGCAGGAAATTCCCCTCCGCGTCAAACACCTGGACGCGGTGGTTCCAGGTGTCGGCCACGTAGACTTCTCCGTTGGAAGCCACTGCCAACCCCCAGGGCTCCTGAAATTGGCCGGGACCGCTGCCCTGAGCTCCCCACTGGTGCAGGAACTTACCCACCCCGTCGAAGACCTGCACCCGATGGTTGCCCCCGTCGGCCACGTACACCCTGCCCTCTGGCCCCAGGGCAACACCCCGCGGGTCCTGGAACTGCGCGAGCCCGCTTCCCTGGGTTCCCCAGGTACGGATCGCTGCCAGGGGACGGCGGACCTTTTCGTAGGGCTCTTCTTCCACAGGCGCAGTTACCACAGGTCCCACGTGATAGTCCCACAGGCTGTTCGCCACATCCTTGCGCACGTAGACATAGAAGATATGAATAGGCGTCCACTTGGCGGTGGATTGCTCGTACTTGCGGTAGAGGATAATGTCCCACCACTTCTCCCGTTGGGCTGGATCGCTGAGAATGTCCCACAGTCGCCTGGGGGTCAGGCCCTTGTAGTCCTCAATGGGCCACCACACCAGCCGCCTCTCGAAGCGGTAGTAGCGATTGCCGAGGAAGGGGCGCACTTTGCTCTCATTCTTGTCACCGACGATCACCACTGGCGCGTCCAAGGCCTGGCGGGTGGGCTCTGCCGCGTAGAAGGCCCGATTGGGATAGTCCTTGAGATACCATTCCAGTGGCCAGGTGGAGTCGTCGTCGTAGGCCACTTTGATCTGCTTGTCGCCCACTGTGCGGCGGGAGAGCTCCTCGATCTCCCCCATCACCAACTTGATGTCAGGTGTGCCGTGGGCGTAGAAGATGAACTCCTTGGCGTAATCGTAGTTGATGTAGGAGGCCAGCCAGGCATAGCGCATAGTGCACAGAGCCAAGAGGGTGAAAAGGGTGGCGAAGACCACCTGGAGGCTCCTCCGTCGCCCCAGACGCTGGATGTACAGGGACAGGATGTATGTCAACAGTCCAGCCATGACCAGTGCCGCCAGCCATTGTCCCGTCCGATTGAGCTTGCTCAAGGACATCCCCTGGAAGGGCCGGATACGAAGTAGGGTGATCAAAGCCACAAGCGTGGGCAGGAGCAGCAGGGCCACCAGCCAGCCGCCTCGCTCTTTGATCTCCCCCCAATCAGCTCCCTCGATCACCTTTCCCACGAAGCGCCCTGCCAACAGCGCCAGGGGCAGGACCAGGTGAGTGGTCAGCCAGGGCATCTTCTCCCCGGCCCAACCGTACAGCAAAAGGGTGGTGATGACCCAGTAGGCCAGGAAGCTGACAAACAGTCCCCAGTCCCTAGTCCGAAGTCCTAAGTCAGGATGCTTACTTCGGACTTCGCACTTCGGAGTACGGACTAGGTAGTATGCGAGACCGCCGAAGGCGAACAGCGATGGTAGAAATTCGTACAGCGGTAGCAATAGTAGAATGTAGTAGTACCAGGGTTGGCCGCCGCGCTGCACGCCATGTTGGCCCAGCCAGTAGGAGACGGAGCCGAGGACGCCGGTGATGAGCCCCTTGGGGTTGGTGAAAAAGGTGGTGAAAAGCAGGCTGAAAATGATAGCCGCCAGGATGAGGCAGTTGAGCAGCGCACGAGGGCTGATCTCGCTCAACGCTTCAGTCAGTTGCCGCCCGGTGCCCCGTAGCTGCCTCACGGCCAGAACTGCGGCGATGAAGCCTGCTACCAGGATGGGGTAGGGCAGCAAGCCCACACTGCCCGTCGCCTGCAGCAGGCCTGCGATCCCCAGCAGGATGATTACCGCTATGCCTCCCAGTCGGAAAATCACCTGTGCCTGAGCGGGCCGAACCCTCTCCCAGATACAGGCTATCACCAGAAAGCTCAGGCCGATGAAGCCAAAGATGTAGGATGTCTCTTTGGTGCACAGGGAGAGGGTCAGAGCCGCGGTTCCTATGTACAGCCATCTGACTCTCCGCTCATCCACGAACTTGAAGAGCGCGATGACCATCAACAGGGTCCAGACGCAGGCGAACATGTCGTGGCGCAGGTGGCGGGAGTAGTGGAGCAGGACCGGAGAGATCAGGAACATGAGTGAGCTCGCGATGGCCCCCGTACGCCCCAGCCACTTGCGGAGGAGATAGGGAGTGGCCACGAGGATGGTCCCAAAAAGCGCGACCGACATACGGGATGTATAGTCACTCACCCCGAAGAGGAAGTGAATGAGGGCGTTGATGTGATATAGAAAGGGCCCATGCATCATGGGATCGTGGGAGTAGCCCTCTCCCCTGTAGAGCTTCCAGGAGTAAAGGGCATGGAGGCTGTCATCATGGCTCATACCCCGAGCGCCCAGGTCCCAGAAACGGGTGCCCACCGCGATGATTAGAATAAGGGCCCAAATTGCCGTCTCCCAGTTGAGGGAGGGGACCTCTGAAAGTGGCCTCTCCAGAGATTCCGAGCGACGAGTGCGAGCTGTTGGCATGATGTTTCCTCCATCGTCATTCGTGTTTGCGAAGCGCCAAACGCATCTTGATGAGCGATGCGAAGCACGAATACGCTGTTGTTGCCGAAGGTATCATATCGTTTCCTAGGGCTCTACTTTATAGATTGACCCATCGGCACCTCTCATTCGGCACCTCTCATTCGGCACCTCTCATAAGGAGGCGAAGTGGCAATCGCCCTTTCAGTTCCCGCTCGGATGGCAAATACCATCGCCAAGTAATGGTGTTGAAATATACAGTACTCCATCTCCTTTCTCAAGCTGGTCTCTCATTTCGACCAACTCACATAGATAACTATCATTGATCTGCCGAGTCCCAGCATGTACTTTGAGGGGAATCCTCGAGGCAGCCCTCGCTGTGAGAATGCATATGGCATCAGGCCCATTTGTAAAGATAGGGATTCCAGAAGGGAGCCTCCTGATTCGTTGCACAATTTCGGAGTGTTGCCACGCTTTGCTGGCATATCCTTACACGTCATTATGGCTATGGACGACCCAAATTGTCCCACGGACCAGATAAGATCCTGCAAAAGCCAGGCATATTATGACGCATGCAACTTGGACGAAGCGTATTCCTTTGGCGGAATGCAATAGCCTATGCGCTACACACAGAACTAGAACTAGTCCTGAAACGTATACTGGTGATAGGATGCGGTTGCCAAGTGAAGTACTTGCGTCAAAGAATGAGATCGAGACAGTCAAAAACACCCCGTAGACGAGACTGAAGATAAGCAGCAAGCACGGCGCTCCTGCAAGACATTGTCTGACGGAGTCGCTTCTATCTAGCTTCCTTTGCCTCCGCAACAGCAGAATACTCAAGATCGACAAACCCGCAACTGTCACTAGCAAAAGAATCCCCCTTATGACAGGCGCAACACTCCGAGGCACAAACCACGTCGAAACAGTGGAAACAGCAGACTTGACATGGCCGAAGGTGATGGGATGAAAAACCGTCTTTCTATCCATCATGGTATCAGCAATGTAGAAGTTCCTCATGGCCCATAATACCATCGGAGTACAGCTGGTAGCGTCAAGAATAGCGATGTCAATAATTCTCCTGTGGCGTTCTTTTTCCTGATGTCCCTTAACAATTAAGCTAATTTGTGGTATAATTGTGAACCGATCCCAAGAAGAGGAGGAGGTTCACAATGGGCCGCAAGAAACAGATTGATACCAGCATGTACTTCTGTCCCTAT
>Ga0114930_10003239_pt1 | contig 14341 bp, 17 predicted proteins | sample AnhtaG_FD_87300 | JGI IMG/M metagenome (GOLD analysis project Ga0114930, IMG submission 87300) | Deep subsurface microbial communities from Anholt, Denmark to uncover new lineages of life (NeLLi) - Anholt_01485 metaG | ecosystem: Environmental > Aquatic > Marine > Oceanic > Sediment | place... | reverse complement strand
TGCCATACGTTAGTAGGACGCAAATTCCATAAGAAATTTACGGCCAGGAACTATACTCTCTGGATTAGAACTTAACCGCGACCGGCTGGCGCGCGGCGGCTTCGTCCTCGCTAAGTTCAAAGAACTCGCGCGGCTCAAAGCGGAACTGGCTCGCAATAATGTTGCTCGGGAACGATTCGATAGCTGTGTTAAGGTCACGCACGTTGGTGTTGTAGAAGCGGCGTGCGGCCTGGATCTTATTCTCGGTGTCACTCAACTCGCGCTGCAGCTCGAGAAAGTTTTGGTTGGCCTTGAGGTCTGGGTATGCCTCGGCAACAGCAAACAGGCTCTTGAGTGCGCCCGTGAGCATGTTCTCGGCCTCGCCGCGCTCCTCGACGCCACCCGCGTTCATCGCGCGAGCGCGCGCGTTGGTGACATTCTCAAACGCCTCGCGCTCGTGCGTGGCGTAGCCTTTGACTGTCTCGACCAGGTTAGGGATAAGGTCATAGCGGCGCTTGAGCTGGACGTCGATGTCCGCCCAGGCCTCTTTGGTGCGCTGCACGAGGCGCACAAAGCGGTTGTAGGCCGCAATAACCCACAAAACCAGCACAACAATAATAGCCCCGATAATCCAAGGAATATACATGGCGTAAGTATACAACTTTTGTACATTTTGCAAGAGCCAAAATTTTATGGTACTTTTTTGCCGGAACAGCGTTGGCAAGGAGGCCACATGCCAATCTACGGCAACGAACACGTAAGCAACGAGGCTCTGAAGTGCGCCTTGGTACTACGTACCGTCAGCGCAGGCGGCGAGGAGGAGTTTCGTATTGGTCGTTTCATCGAGCCCTTCTACGTTACCAGGCTGCGTTCTGGCCCTGCTGCGCTCAATGCAGAGGCTGCAGTAGCTTGCTTTGGCAAGTCAGCGATCTATCAAAACCGCAGTATCGCTCTCGAGAAGGCCGACATCCACTACCCCCGCCACACTGGGATCAAGGTGTTCCACATGCCGTGCACCTTCCCCGATTAGCCTTCGGCAATAGACGAACAAGCCCCGCCAAATTACATACAATAGGGCGGGCTTTTTATTTTAGTAATCCATGCCGGACATGTCGGGCATTGCGGGAGTGTCTTTGTCCTCTTTTGGCTCCTCGGCGACAGCCGCTTCGGTGGTCAGGAGTATCGCGGCGGCACTTGCTGCCCTCTCGAGCGCGGTGCGCGTGACCTTAACTGGGTCGACGATGCCCGCGTGCATCACGTCGGCAACGACTTGGTTTTTGACCGCGTCATAGCCCGCGTTGCCCTTGGCCTCTTTGACCTCTTTAACAACCACGCCTGCGTCGACGCCTGCGTTAAACGCTATCTGGCGCAGTGGTACCTCAAGAGCGCGCAATACTATTTCATACCCTGTGCGCTCGTCGACAACCATTTTGTCGCGAGTCTTGGCAAAGGTCTCGCCGAGCTTGCCGGCAACCTTAGCCAGCGCCGCGCCGCCACCTGCAACAATGCCCTCCTCGATAGCGGCCTTGGTCGCGTTAACGGCGTCGTCTATTTTGTCTTTAAGATACTTGGTCTCGGTCTCGGTCGCGGCACCCACGCGGATAACCGCCACACCGCCCGCGAGCTTGGCCAAGCGCTCCTGCAACTTTTCTTTATCAAACTTGCTCGTTGTTTCGGCAACTTGGGTGCGCAGCTGTGCCACGCGCGCGTCGATGTTCTTTTTGCCTCCCTTGCCGCCAACAATAATAGTGCGGTCCTTGGTAGCGATAACCTTGGTAGCGCGGCCGAGCATATCGAGCGTCGCCTTTTCAAACGTGAGGCCCGTCTTTTCGGTAATAACCTGCCCGCCGGTGAGTATCGCGATGTCCTCCAACGTCTCGCCCTTGCGGTCACCATAGCCCGGCGCCTTGACCGCGAGCACATTAAACGTGCCGCGCAGTTTGTTTAAGACGAGCGTGGTTAGCGCCTCGCCATCGACATCGTCGGCGATGATAACCAGGTCCTTTTTGCCGCTCTCGGCAACTTTTTGCAACACCGGCAACAGCTCTTGGATGCTGCTTATCTTTTTGTCGGTCAACAGTATCGGAGCGTCTTTGTACGCTGCCTCCATGCGCGCCGCATCGGTCACCATGTACGCCGATACAAAGCCGCGGTCAAACGCCATACCCTCGACCACCTCCTTCTCTATCTCCATCGACTGGCCCGCCTCGACAGTGACTACGCCATCTTTGCCAATCTCTTTAATAGTGTCCGCAATAATCGTGCCGAGCTCGTTCGACTCTGCTGAAATGGTTGCGACTTGGCGGATCTCTTCGTCGTCGGCTATCTTTTTGGCCATGCCGCGCAGTGCTGCGACGGCGTCCTCGGTTGCTTTTTCAATCCCAACACGCACCGCCATGGCGTTAAGCCCGGCCTCGGTGTGCTTCATACCCTCCTCTACCAACGCTTGGAGCAGCACAACGCTCGTGGTCGTACCGTCGCCCGCGATGTCGTTGGTCTTGGTGGCAACCTCTTTAACAATCTCGGCGCCCATGTTCTCGAATTTGTCGCGGAGCGAAATCTCTTTGGCGATAGAGACGCCATCGTTGGTGATAGTTGGGCCGCCGTAGCTCTTGTCGAGCGCAACGTTGCGGCCGCGCGGGCCCAAGGTGACCTTGACCGTGTTGGCAACCTTGTCGACACCAGACTTAAGCGCTCGGCGAGCCTTCTCGTTAAACAAAATCTGCTTAGCCATATCGGTAGTAGCTGCTATTTATTAATGATTGCAGTAATGCTGTCCTCGTGCACCAACACATGCTCGACACCGCCCACTTTTATCTCTTCGCCGTAGCTAAAGCGCACGCGCTGACCAACGCTAAACGAAATGGGGATGTTTTTGCCGTCATTGTTCTTGCGGCCCGGGCCAATAGCGACAATTATTCCTTCGTCTGATTTTTCGTGCGAGTTCGCCTGCTCGGGGATGATGAGCCCAAAGCTTGTCTTTTCCTCCGGTGGTGTGCGCTTTATAAGTACGCGGTCGCCGGTCGGGGTTACACCAACCTTGTTAATCATCGCTTTGCTCGGAGCCTTAGATGCAGGCTTCTTTTTTGTGGTTTTAGACTTCTTCATAGCGCAAAAACTATACTCTTAACTTGGTGGTTGGTCAATGAATTGGCCATGTTGTAATTTAGCGGGGCTGTGGTAGGCTACTTGGTAATGACGATTGCGGGGGTGCTCCCCTACATCCAAGTTGTGTTGTCTGTGCTGCTTGTCCTCTTTGTGGTATTGCAGCAGACCGGGGCGTCGCTTGGCGGCGCTTTTGGCGGTGACAACTTCTCGGCGGCTTATCATACGCGCCGCGGCACAGAGAAGTGGCTCTTTTGGGCTACCATCGTGACCGGCGTACTCTTTGCCGTGTCGGCTTTCGTCAGTCTTCTCGTTCGCTAACACCAAATGAAATATCGTACGCCCTCTCTGCTTGTTAAAGCAGACCAGACGCTCGCGTCGTTTACGGCCACTGGCCGCGCATTGTTCCTGTTCTTTGCAGGACTTTGTTTAGTATCAAGTGTCGCGCTTGTCTATATATTAGAGAGCTCCATTGTTGTAGCCGCGCCCGCACGCGGCGGCTCCTTAAGCGAGGGGCTAGTCGGCTCTCCTCGTTTTATCAACCCCGTGCTCGCGGTGTCTGACGCCGACCGAGACCTCTCTGCCCTGGTCTACTCGGGCCTACTTAAGGCCGCATCTGGTGGCGACTACACGCCCGACTTGGCCGAGCGCTACGAGATATCGCAAGACGGCATCACCTACACGTTTTATCTCCGCGCTAACGCGGCCTTCCACGACAACAAGCCAGTCACGGCCGACGACGTTGTCTTTACTGTCACCAAGGCACAAGACGCGTCGCTCAAGAGTCCGCAGCGCGCCAACTGGGACGGTGTTTCGGTATTGGCAGTTGACTCAAAAACCGTGCGCTTCACACTCAAGGCACCCTACGCCCCGTTTATCGAAAACATGACGCTCGGTATTTTGCCCAAACACCTGTGGCAAGATGTGTCTGACGAAGAGTTCCCCTTTAGCGAGCTCAACACATCGCCAGTGGGCTCGGGTCCGTATAAAGTCAGGTCTATTTCTCGCAGCCAGGGCGGCATCCCGTCGTCGTACACCCTGCAGAGTTTTAGCAACTACGCGCTCGGCGAGCCGTACCTGACCACGCTCACGTTGCGCTTTTATCAAAGCGAGCAAGCGCTCGAAGAGGCTGTCAAAGACGGCGAGGTCGAGGCTGCCAGTGGCCTCTCGCCCGCCAACATCGAGCCTGGCAAAAATACCGTAATCAAGACCGCCGCGCTCAACCGCGTGTTTGGCGTCTTCTTTAATCAAAACCAGTCCGAGGTCTTGCGCGACCGCGCGGTGCGCGCAGCGCTCAACAGTGCTATCAACCGCCAAGACTTGGTGCAGTCGGTCTTGGGTGGCTATGGCACGCCGCTCTCGGGCCCGCTGCCGCCGTCGGTCGCCCCGGCGGCGCACACAGTCGCTAGCACCAGCGGCGACCTCGCCATTGCCGCGCAGCAGCAGCTCACCAAGGCTGGCTGGCAGATACAAAACAATGTGTTGGTTAAAACAACCGGCAAAGGCACCAGCGCCAAAACAACAACACTCGCATTTACACTTGCGACTGCCAACGTGCCCGAGTTGCGTGCCGCTGCCGACTACCTCAAGCGCGAGTGGGCACGAATGGGGGCACAGGTCACCGTGCAGGTGTACGAGCAGGGCGACTTGTCACAAAACGTTATCCGCCCACGCAAGTATGACGCGCTGTTGTTTGGCGAGGTCGTGGGCCGCGAGCTCGACCTGTTTGCCTTTTGGGACAGCAGCCAACGCAATGACCCAGGCCTTAACATCGCGATGTACGCCAACGCGACCGCCGACTCGGCGCTCGAGACTATGCGCCAAACCCAAGACGACACCCAGCGCAAAGCGGCGTACCAAACCTTCGTCAATGAACTCAACAAAGACATCCCTGCCGTGTTTTTGTATGCGCCGGATTTCGTGTATACTGTGCCCAACGATCTAGCAGGACTCGACTTGGGCTTTATCGAGACACCGAGCGACCGCTACCTGTCTGTAGCACAGTGGCATCGCGACGAGGATTATGTGTGGCCCATCTTCTTACAAAGGAAGTAGCCCTCAATTTGTTAAAAATATTAATTAACTAAGTTCAGTATCATGCCCGAAAAGAAACCATTTAGTAGAGGTCGTCGTCATGGCGGCGGCCCGCGCCCACAAGGTGCAGGACCTCGTGGTGCCGCGCCTGCTGGCGCTGGCCGCAACGGTGGTCGTGGCGGTTTTAAAGGCCGCCTGCGCCACTCTGGCCCCAAGCCACACCAGCCGCACCCCGTGCGCGACATCCCGCCGCAGCAAAGCGAGTTCGACAACCGCAACGGCGACGAGAAGCCTATCCCGCCCCTAGAGGCTGGCAACATCCGCATCATCCCGCTTGGCGGTGTCGAGGAAATAGGCCGCAACATGACCGCGGTCGAGATAGGTGACGACATCGTCATCATTGACTGCGGGTTCCAGTTTAGGGAGGACGACACGCCAGGTGTCGACTACATTTTGCCCAACACCAAGTATCTCGAGGACCGCCGTGACCGCATCCGCGGTATGTTTATCACGCACGGCCACCTCGACCATATCGGCGGTATCCCCTATATCATCGACCGCATCGGCTACCCGCCTATCTACACACGCCGACTCACGAGCGTGATGATCCGCAAGCGCCAAGAAGAGTTCCCCAACATGAAGCCGCTCGATATCCACGAGGTGGAGAAGACCGACACGGTCCGCGTTGGCAACATGCGCATTAAGTTCTTTGCGGTGTCGCACACCATCCCCGACGCGATGGGCATTATTATCGAGACGCCCTACGGGCTTATGGTGTTTACCGGCGACCTGCGCCTTGACCATGTCGATGGCGTCCCCACCGAAGAGGAGGAGAAGGAGTTTAGCTACTTTGCCGACAAAAAGGTGCTCTTCCTCGCGGCCGACTCAACTAACTGCGAGAAGCCGGGCTTCTCTATCCCCGAGCGCCGTGTGCAGGCCAACCTCGACGACATCATCATGAACTCGCCGGGCCGCCTTATCATCGGTACGTTTAGCTCGCAGCTCGAGCGCATTATGCGCATGCTCGAGACCGCCGAGCGCGCGGGCAAAAAGGTCCTCATCGAGGGCCGCAGCATGAAGGTCAACGTCGAGATAGTTAAGCACCTTGGCATGCTCAAGGTCAGCGAAAAGATGTTTATCGAGTCATCGCAGCTCGAGCATGTCCCCGACAGCAAGACGGTTATCTTAGCGACCGGCGCACAGGGCGACGAGTTTGCCGCGCTCATGCGCGTCGCGATGAAGACGCACAAGTACGTCAAGATTAAAAAGGGCGACACTATAGTGCTCTCCTCGTCTATCGTGCCTGGCAACGAGCGCAGCGTGCAAAAGCTCAAAGACAACCTGTCGCGCCAGGGCGCCAAGATAATCCACCGCGACACGATGGATGTCCACGCGTCTGGCCATGCCAACCGCGACGAGACCTTCTGGATCCACCAAAAGATCAACCCTAAATTCTTTATGCCGCTCCACGGCTACCACTACATGCTGCGCGTGCATGGCGACATCGCTAAGGCCTGCGGCCGCCAAGAGGAGGAGATCATCATCCCCGACAACGGCTCGCTTATCGAGATTCAGGACGAGGGTACCAAGATAGTTAAGCTTAAAGAGAACGCGCCCAACAGCCTGTTGTTGGTAGACGGCTTCTCGGTTGGCAATGTGCAAGACGTCGTGCTGCGCGATCGCAATGTGCTTGCGGCCGAGGGTATGTTCGTTATCATCGCGACCGTTAACCCCAAGACTGGCAAGCTGCGCAAGTCGCCCGACATTATCTCGCGCGGCTTTGTGTACCTGCGCGAGAGCCAGGAGTTGCTGGCCCAGGCACGCATCATTGTTAAAAAGACAATCGAGGACACTGCTAAAAACCAGCAGCCTGTCAACTTCGACTACGTAAAAAACAATGTCACCGACGCAGTAGCCCGATTCCTCTTCGAGAAGACCAACAAACGCCCTATCGTCATCCCAGTTGTGTTGGGTGTCTAACTAAAATACATATTAAAAAAGCGGACGGTACCGTCCGCTTTTTTCATTTGGTTACAGAGTAAAGATGCGCTAGTATAAGGCGCGGAAGTGCGGGAGGGATGCATGACGGACGAAACCAACGAAGAGGTCCAGTATTCAGTACAAACCAGGTGTCCCAAATGCGGCCGCGAGCACATCACTGCATTCAGACTGCGACACATTTCTGACGAGATGTTGAAGCAGCTCATGAGCCTGCGGCTCGGTGACTTCTTTTGCTACGCGGTGCACACGGATCCTCAAGGCGCGACCTGCCCCAATTCGACTCAACATCTCGAATGGAGTCCTCGCAAGTAGCCGTCATCGGCTACTTTTTATTTTGTATTAAGAGCTTTCAATACTGCCTTCTCACTCGCTCCCCTCTTGAGCAGTGCGCGCAGCTTGGCCGCATTCTTTTGTCTGCGCGAGCCCTCGAACTTTGATTGCTTGGTGTAGTGCTTGCTCCGGTTGTTTACGCGCACACCACTACGTTTAAGGTGCGAGCCATAGTCCATGAGCGCGGCATAGAAGTCACGCGGCTGCATCTTAGATTTCCTTAAAGCCTCAGCCACCAGAGGCATCAACTGCGTGTCGGATATCATTCTGTTGTTTTGCAAAACACTAGAATGACTAGCGTGGTGGAAAAATACTGTGCGGATGTTGGTTTCGATAAATACATTTGGTTTGTTAAGGGCAAAGGTCTCTACAGCGGCCTTAGTATATGGCCCAACGCCAGGCAACTTATCCTGCCAGCCTGTGTTGGCAATAATCTTTGCCGACTCCCACAAATACTTAGCGCGGCGGTTGTACCCCAAGCCCTGCCAAAGTTTGAGCACATCGACCAAACTCGCCTTAGCCAAGTGCTTAGCGGTTGGGTACTTTGTAATCCATCGCTCGTAGTGCGGTATGACGCGGTCAACCTGGGTTTGCTGCAGCATGACCTCGCTCACCAGCACCAGATATGGGTCTGCCTTGCCCTGCCGAAGCTTTAGCGAAGGAGGGCGCCACGGCAAATGCTTCCGCCCTGACGTTTTATAAAACTGTCTTAGCTCTTTGAGCACCACCGTATGGTAACAAAAAAGCCCCGCTTGCGCGGGGCTTTTTTGTTTGGTCGTTCGACCGAGGGCCTTAGGCCTTCGGGCGAGCATCCGAGACCGTGAGCATGCGACCACCGAACTCCTTGCCATTCCACATAGCAATTGCGTTATCAGCGTCTGCATCCTGCGCCATCTCAACGAAGCCGAAGCCACGTGAGCGACCGGTCTCGCGATCGACCACAATCGATGCGCTTGCTACCTCACCCGCCTTAGCGAATGCATCGCGGAGCTCATCGTTCGTCGTGCGGTACGGAAGACCGCCGACAAAAAGTTTGCGTGCCATGATTACGAGAAACTAGACTATAACGTCTTTCGTAAGGCGACCCTCCTCTAGCCTAAACTGGCACACGGAGACTTACTACTGAACACCGGTAGTATAGCACAGGGGGTTAGTTTTGGCTACGTACCGTCGGCACAGCAGTAATGACCAAGCGTTTATCGAAAGTTTTCTCTGTCGGGACCCAATCCCCGTCACAGGTTATAAGCACGAGCTGTGACGGGCCCTCTGTAGCAAATATGCTTGCCGCCGGGGCCTCGTCGGCTGGGTACTGGTCGATAGCCGTGATCTTGTAGACAATCGTGTAGCCATCTTTGTCGCTCACGGTGACATAATCGCCCAAATTGACTTGTTTTAGATGCGCAAACACACCTGCTGTAGTGAGCGCGTTGTTAACGTGGCCAGCAAAAACCGCGTTGCCCGTGCCCCCGGGCCTGCCACCAGGCGCATACCATGCGACATCAGCAAAGTCGGTTGGCGTGGCCATCGCGCCATCTTGCCTCTGCCCTACTGACTCTACCTCTGCATCAACTCCAATAACTGGGATTTTAAGGCGTATAGGGACAAACGGCGACGTAGTTGCAGTTGCCGGCTCGTTGATATTTTTTACTATAGACGGATCTTGAATAGCGGCAGCTGGGCCAAACACCACCACGTTGGCACCCTCGCCAAAGGACGCAGTAGATATGCGCGACGCAACATCTGCTGCACCCCAAATAACGGCAAAGGCCCCGATGCACAAAGCAACGAGGCGCGCCGTTCGCGAGAAGCGCGAATGATTATTTGATGATGAGAGCAAAAGCTTTGCGGACATGGCGCTGTGCGATAAGCGCGACGCCCGAGACAAGCGTGAGCGCAAGCGCCATCTGCACCATGGTCAGAGGCTCGACGCCGGTGTTAGGAAGACGCGGGTAGTAGGTGTTTGTTATGGTCGGCGTCGTGTAGCCGTAACCATACGGATAAATCGTGTTTGGATAGGTTGCGCTCGGGTAGTACGGCGTGCTTACTGGCGTTGGGTAGTAGGTGTTGGTCACCGTAACCTCGCAGGTTGCCGACTGCGCACCGTTGGTTAGGGTGACTAGATGGCTGCCCGACGAGCCAAACGAGGTCGTGAGTACGCGACCAACGTTCGGGAAGTTGTCGAACGGAGTCTTCCAATTATAAGTGCCGCCAACACCGCCAACTGCCTCAAAGCGGACGCTCTGATTAAGACCAACCGTCTGGCGTGCCGGAGCACAGGTGAGCGAAGGCTGATAGTTGTACGTATACTGGTACGGGTAAACCGTCGAGTAGGAGTTGTACTGCGGGCTCATCGTAATAATGCAGAGCGCAGTCTGGCCAGCGGCAACTGTGCCGTTGCAGCCTTGCGAGTAGCTCGGCGTATAGCCGTACTGATTGCCGGTCACTGCGACCGAGTAGGCGCCGTTGCCAAGCGATACCTGCGTACCGGTCTGCGAGCCCCAGAAGCTCGAGGGCGAGACGCTCTGGCCAGCGACAATCACACTAAAGTCCCCTGCATTGCGCGGGGTTACATATTGGTAGCTGGTCGAAGACGGATTTGCCACCTGAACATATACAGAGAGGAGTGCCGTGCCCGAGCTTTGCGCACCAACAAACGATGGAGCAACGACCATGACACCAAGGCCCAAACCGGCCAAGAGGCCAATAACTTTGGACATATACTAAAAAGCTTGCAAATTAACGATATAATGCGCCCCGAGTACGTAGCTGGGACGCAGTCTACCACAAATTTTCTAACTTGCAAGTTCTGCCGTTTGGGGCGCTTCTGCCTTAACATCCGGCAAGAATGTCGTAACACCTACCATAGCGAACACCCCCGCCACAAACCACAACAGGTGTACCGCATAGTGCGACGCATGCCGAGCCTCGCGGATAGAGTGCGGGATAAGGTCGTGCAACACGACTGTCAGTATGCCACCAGCCGCGAACCCCAAAAGCGGCCCCTCGAGCATCTCAAATACGTCAAGCAACAGGTATCCACCCACTGCGCCAATGAGTATTGTTGAGGAGACCGCAAAGTTTATAACCAGGGCCTTTTTGGTCGAATAGCCTGCATCTCTAAGGACAAAAAACTCTGACATCTCTTGCAGAGCCTCGTGCACAAAGATGCTCACGCCCGCCACTAGCGCAAGTGCGGGCGACACTGCATACGATGCAGCGAGGAATATACCGTCGGCAATGTTGTGTATCGCATCTATAGTAATGAGCCGCCTTGCATCTAGCTGTGTGTGCGAGTGGTCGGCATGAGTATGCACGTGGCTGTCTGGCATCAGTTTAAAGACGGTCCAGATACCCACCGCGCCCAACAATAGCCACGGCAAGCCACGTACAAGTCCACCCGTAAGCGCTACCGCTTCAGACGCAAGCCCAAAGAGAAAGACCAAAAACACGCCGGCGCTAAAGCTCACCAGGTAGTCGAGCCGTTGCTCGATAAACTTCCCTGCCCGGTTCCACACCGCGAGCACGCCCACGAGCGACGCGAGCATGACCAGGAATGATATACCGAGCAGTTGAAGCATGGTTGGATAAACGCAACCTACGGAGTCTGTGTCGTGGTCGAGGCAGTCGCCGCAGCGTTTATCTTCTTGAGGCCCTGGATGATAGTCTCGATATCTTTGCGACCCTGTACGAGTGATTTGTGTGCAGCCTGGATGCTGGTGCGTGCCTCTTGCAGCGCTTTGGCGTTGCTCGACTGCACGTTCTTGTCGCCATTGTCTGGCTGGAGATTGAGAGAGACGCTCACTGCGGCCTGTGCCGATGTGTTAGCGTTGTTGACCTGTGTGCCCAAGTCATTGAGCGCGGTGTTGAGCGCCGTGACATCAGCGCCTGTTGCTGCGGCGGCGTTAATACGCACCTGAAGCTTGGCGCCAGCTGCTGCCTCCATAGTAGCGAGGTTAATAGCACGGTCAGCTGCAGCGGCGATGCGTGCCTGTGGCATCACGAGCGCAAAGACGCGGTACGACGTGGTTATCGACTTGATGTCGGTCTTGAGAGTCTCGCCGTCGGTCTCGGCAGCTATCTTGGCCTTAAGTGCGGTGAGTGCGGTGATTTGATTTTGGAGGTTGGTCGTCGCTTGGGTCTTGAACTCGGCAGTGACACGCGTCATGGCATTGATGCGCGCCACCAACTCGTTAAGCGCCGCAATGCGACGGTCTATCTCTTTGTCGGCGCGCGACTTGGCGGTCGCCATCACCGACGCGCTAAGCGTTGTCGATGCAGTAACTCTGACACCTCCAACCGGAGTTTGTGCGGTGACCGATGCGTTAACACCCGCAGTGCCAGCGCCTGTCTGTGCAAACACGAGTGTGGGTACAAGTGCGAGAGCGGCAGCAGTTGCTATAAGTTTCTTAGTCATACGTGTAGATGATAGGTGGTTAGAACGACTGCGTCGTTGGCTTGTCATTGAGGCTCGAGTCAACCGCTGTCGAGTCCTGCGCCATGGCCTGTATCTCGGCATCGATAGCAGCCGAGTCTTGTGCGATTGCCGAGTCGGTGGTGTCAGACTGCGCGGTTGGCAAACCCGACTGCACCTCTGCTTGTTGTGGAGTCGTAGTGGCAGTTGGCTGGGTAGTAGTGGTGGTGGTTGGGAGTTTGAGCCAGCCCATCTTAAACGAGACGCCGGCCGCGATTGCTGCAATGACCAAAAGACCGATTAACCATTTCATACGTACAGTATTAATTAATGAGTAGGTCGTTTCAGTATAGGTTCATACAGGAAGGCGTACAACCCTTTACGCATCCGCTTCGATGAGGCCTAACTTGACTAGGCGGGCATGGATAGAGCCACGTTGGCGGCCGAACTCTTTTTGGAGTTGCGATGGGGTTGAGCCTCGCTCAAACAACTCTTGGAGCTTGACGTCGTCGACGTCGGACCACGGGCGATAGGCGTTGGGATGCTTTTGGCGGAGCTTGTCTAACTTGCTTAGCTCGCCATCTTCTTTAGCTTTTTGATTTTTGTCGGGCTCGTGGCCGCCAGACATCTTTACAAAATTATCTTGCATCTGCTTTAACTCCTCTACCCCAATCTGGGCGAAGGCTGTCGACGCCGCCATCGATGCTGCGCGAAAACCGGCGTCTTTGTTTAAAATCTGCGGATGCACCTCGAGCGCGCGGTTGTTAAACCCGCGCAGATACAGACCATCTAACGTCTTAACGCGCGACAGCGCAACATAGCCCTGGCCGTACTCAAACGCCTGCGAGAGATCCATCGCAGCCGCATCGAGGCTCATCCCCTGGCTCTTGTGGACCGTCATAGCCCACGCCAAGCGCAGCGGTATTTGACTAATCTTGGCCAACACGCGCTTGCCATCCTCGACGCGCCACTCGGCTGGGTCTACTTCTATCCGTTTGCCACCGCGCGTACGTACCACGGGCATCCCCGCGTCGGTAAAGCCAATAACCGTGCCGAGCGTGCCGTTGACATAGCCCTGCTCAAAGTTGTTGCGCGTAAACATCACCGAGGCGCCGTCTTTGACCACTAACGACTCGGGAGACAGACACCCACGCTTAAGAGCCTCGACCAACGTCTTGTTGCCCTGGTCGAGCATCTTGTAGCTGCGCTCGACGCCGTCTAATTTGGCGAGCTCGGCGTTGTTAACGATGTCGACATTGGCGTTGTGTGGGTAGAGTTCGGTCACTTGGCCCACGGGCTCGACAGCACGAGCTTGGAGGATTTCGTAGTGCAGCTCCTCGACATCGCCCGAGCGCACCGCAGCCAACAAACCTAAAAACTCGTCGTCGCTTTGGCGGTGCTGCTCGCTAAGGTAGCAGGTTATCGGGTTGGCCCTCTCCCACGCTGCCGACTCAAAGGCAAATCCCGACGCTTCGGTCGGGACCCCGACCTCTTCAGAGCGTCGGGGCTGCACTGGCGGGAGCTGAAAAAAGTCACCGACAAAAATAACCTGCATACCGCCAAACGCGCGGACCGAATTTTTAATAGTGCGGATTGCCTGGTCGACCAAGGTCAAAATGTTGGCATCGAGCATCGACACCTCGTCGATTATTAACACTTGCGCCGCGCGCACGCGCTTAACCAGCGGCTCGCGCTCGAGTAGTGCCTCGAGGTCCCAATCGCTAAGTGTCTTTTTAACCCCGATGCCGCTCCAGGCATGAATAGTCATGCCGCCAATGTGTGTGGCGGCTATACCTGTCGAGGCGGTTATCGCAGGCTCGATGCCGCGTTGGCGCAGCCATGCGACGTACTGGTTAATGGTGTACGTCTTGCCCGCGCCCGGCTCGCCAGTAAGGAAGACGTTCGCGCCAGTTTTTAAAATAGTGAGTGCCTCAGCTTGGGTCATACGGGAAGGGGGCTGTAAAAATATTCTTTACTCTGGAGAGATAAACAAGAAACTCCGACGTAAAGAACATTTTTACTGCCCCCATAGTCTACTTCGCACCTTCTTCAAACGCCAAACACACACCATTAATGCAGTGGCGTTTGCCTGACTTAGTTGGGCCGTCGTCAAACACGTGACCCAAGTGGCTGCCACACTGTGCACACACGACCTCGGTGCGGTCCATCCCGTGACTCGTGTCGTCGACAAACTTAACCGCGCCCGGTAAGGCGTCGTCAAAACTTGGCCACCCCGAGCCCGAGTCAAACTTGGTGTCCGACCCAAACAACGGGTTGCCACACGCGGCGCAGTGGTAGATGCCGTCGCGTTTTTCTTTAAGTAGCTCGCTGGTAAAGGGGGCCTCGGTCCCCTTGTTGCGCAAGATGTCGTATTGCTCGGGCGTGAGCTTATTCTTCCACTCTAGGTCGGTGTTAGGCATACATCGTTAACTTATACTTTTAATCCCACTCGGGTTCGGACTCTTGCAAAGGCACGACCTC